>Ga0126326_1000301_pt1 | contig 16459 bp, 14 predicted proteins | sample InaspJWI67metaG_FD_94485 | JGI IMG/M metagenome (GOLD analysis project Ga0126326, IMG submission 94485) | Marine gutless worms symbiont microbial communities from Oahu, Hawaii - Inanidrilus sp. 1 OAHU.JWI-67 metaG | ecosystem: Host-associated > Annelida > Digestive system > Unclassified | place... | reverse complement strand
TATCCTGGTTCATGGGTGGTGTATCCTTTCCTTTTTAGTGTGGCCGGTTGACTGCTGCTAACAATCTACCGGTGGATACACCGCCTTTTCCTTTAAACACAACTTTTAAATATAACTCACCAGGAATTTAAACTTGGCATCATTTCCGGGTATGACATTGCGGATAGTGTGAATCATCTTGTCCATGCCGGCCAGCAGTTTAACAAAACCCATGTGGTCAAAGGCATCCGGGCTTACTATGTTCGCTTCTAACTGGGCGGTAAATTCCGCGGATATGCTCACCCATTTCGCCAATTCATTTGCAGCAGATCCGCCTGTTAAATTGCCGGCTTTGGCGCCCACAATACAACCGCTTTTCAGATAAATTTTTCCTATCGATCCGTAATCAGATACAATTGTCACGATGCCGGTATGGGCACCCGAAATCAGAGGTTTTAGAAGGCTGTATAACGTGGTGTACATGTTAATTTCCAAATTATCCGTTTTATTTTTTAATCATATTAAATCTGTTTTTGGCGAATCAATTACTCCCGTTACCGAGAATAGACCACCATTTTGTGCCATCCGTATTTGAAGAACGGTAACTTTGAATAACTTGCCACATCATTAGCAAAAAAGGTGCCATTTTTAATAAGTACGTAATTTCAAATATTTATAAATATGCAGCCGAATGGCAGCCCTTTATGGACCATGAAATTGGGGTATTTGACACAGGAGATGGGGGAAATAACCCAATTTATAAGTTTAAACCCAGCCGCTTGAAGGGGAGCGGTCACTCAAATCTAAAGAGAAACTAATGAACGTCGAACATCGAACATCATTGGATGTTCGACCTGCCCGCAATGCATTGACCAGTATTAGGCAAATTTAATCATTTATTTATATATCCATGTTTTCACCAAGCCAACGCACTATGCACGGCAAGCGGGTGTTCAATATTTTAAAATAAGCCTCTCACAGTCCCTCGGGCGCAAGAAATAACTCCGCGCTTATGGGGATAAACCCCGCCCCCGCCAAACGGGTAGGCCAAAGTCTTTTAGAAGCGGGTTTTACACCCGCCCGTATTGAGTGACCGTTTTGGGTTGGTTTTTAATTGTCGATTAGCCGCTCTGCTTTTGATCGATATAAAAACGGATAAGGTTATGGCTTTCGTCACTTGTCCAGTCTCTGGCGCCCATGATCATCGCAACTAACTCTCCCTGTTTGTTGATGAGAAAATGAGCCGGGGTGGCTCGCACCCCATAATCAAAAGCGACCTTGCCGTTGGTATCCATAAGCACGGGAAAGGGTAGATTTTCTTTGCGGGCGTATTTTTCGACAGGTTCTCTCTTCTCCCGTAAATTGATCGCCAAAATTACAAAATCGCTGCGATTGTATCCTTCGAACAACGTTACCAAGGAAGGCATCTCCCTCCGACACCACGGTCACCACGTTGCCCAAAAGTTGAGCAATACGACTTTGCCTTTAAAATCAGCCAGATTTACCTGGGTTCCTGTCAAATCTTCTATGCTGAAATCCGGCGCGATGGTTCCTTCATTGAATTTAACAGCGCCGATAGCCGCTAGCGGATCCTGGTCAGCCCCGGACAGTTGCCAAGTAGATAGAAACAATGAGACGGTGAAAACAGTAATAATTGTGGAAATCTTTTTCATCTAGCGCTCCTTTGCAAACAGGCACGTGAGTAAAAGCAATACTCTTATTCTTTGCATTTCCGCTTCAGTTCGCAACCCCTGAAATCATGATTCATAGAGTTAAGGTCCGGATTAGCGGAGGCATTTTTCTCCCTGCAGTCTGCTGCTGGGTTATGGTCGCGATCCATTGGTTATAAAAGCAAATGGTATGCCACAATGTGATATGAATACGTAATCAAATGTAATTGCAAGCATTATTCGTTTCATTTACGAGACGGATTTTGAATCAGATCGCGGAAAAACTGGAAAACCGTTGGCGTGGCCCAATCCAGTGGGCCAATGATCTTTTTGACGAGGGTCCCGTCTTTATCGATGATGAAGCTTTCGGGAACACCGGTTATCCCGTAGGGGGTTTTAACGGTTCCTTGAGGATCGAGCAGGGCGGGAAAAGTCAGTTTGTGATTTTCCATAAATGGAGCCACAACTTCGAGCCCCTGGACGTCGATGCTGACAGCCAGGATTTCGAAATCGTCATTTTTGAACTCGTTGTAAAGCTTTTGCATGGAAGGCATTTCTTCGACGCACGGCAGGCACCACGTCGCCCAAATATTTACGAGAACCACTTTCCCCAGGTAATCCGATAAATTAACCTTTTTGCCGTCGAGATCGGGCAATGAAAAATCGGGTGCCGGTTTTCCGTCGGTCAGTGTTTCCGATAGCGAAAAAGTTGAAGGTGTATTATTTAGCCTCAGCAAAATCATCACCAATAAACCGCAGCCAATCAAAAAGATGAGTATCGCCGTCCGATAGTTGATTGTTTTTTCTGCCATAGCTGGGTTAAACTCTCACCGCGTTATTCTAATGTCGAAAACCTAGTCATCTGAGCCATGTCAGAGATAACTGGCTGTGTCGTGGACAAATGCCGAGGAGTGTTGGAATACTGGAATGTTGGAATAATGGGTTCAAAAGGATGATATCTTTTTTGGAAACGTTTCGCGATTCAGAGATTAAGATCAAGATAATTTCCGTTTTTTAAACCTAATATTCCATCTTTCCACCATTGCATCATTTCACTCGACGTCTAAAGGCAAACTCCACCCCTCTATGGTGAAATCAAGGCCGGAGCCTACCGCGTCGTCTTTTTCTGCGTAGTTTTAACGAAGCGGGAAGCCATGCGAAGGCGGATCCTCTCGACCCGGATTCTTTATTCGTTACTGATACCGACGATTTCAACATTTATGCTCGCCGGATTCTGTCAAGCGGCGCTTTACCGTCTGCAGTCAAGGGTCGGTGCCGAAAGCTCTGCCTCTAAATCACATAGAAAAGGCGTTAACCCTATAGTTGCATAAAATACTGTATTCAAACTTGTTCGTTGCGATGAAAACCATTGCGAGTATTGACTGATCCTGGATCCTGGTCTCTGGATACTGGATGTATTTGAATTTCATCATCAGTGTATTGCTAAATATCCAGCATCAAGTATCAAGCATCCAGCATCTGCCCAGAAAACACAACGGTCTCACGCATATCGGCAATGATATATGATAAGAATTTATGCAATGCTAGGGTTAAATGTGCGCCGGTCAACCGGGACCTGGTAAATCCTAACGCCTGCGGCCTTTCTTTTTCTTTTTTTTATGTTTCTTCGATTTTCTTTTCTTTCTTTGCGGATGCGTGGGATTGTTAAGCGGAGAAACTTCCGACTGCCTTTTATCAGCGGTTTCCGGCTTCCCCGCAACGAAGCTCTGAAGGTTTTCCATTTCAATCTGAAGCGGCTCATCCACAACCACTGCATCCGAGCTGTCTTCATGGAGCACTTTTTTAACAACCCGATCGGTAACGTCATGCAGATATGAATTTAGTTCTTTATCTATTTTCTGAAATTCCGGCCAGAGCGTTTCATCCACAAAACGCTTTGGCAATTGTGCCATTACGGTTGTGTAGCGCTGACGGTAATAACGGTAAGGCTTTATACCGTACCGGCGCAGTAGGGTAATGAAAACCTTGCGCGACCATATGTCACGAAAGGTGAATTTATACTCCACCGGTGGGTCTTTGGGGAGCAGTTCCTGGAGCCGTTTTAATATGCGCTGCCGGGCGCGATCTGCTGAAGTGCGTTCACCTTTGGTGGCAGCTCCGGCAAACAGGGCTTCGATTTTGAGTAATTTTTCGATCAGGGTCGCTTCGTTCATTATTAAGCTTTCAATCCGAAAACATTTCAGTGTCGTCTACAACGCGATTCTCTGGCGTGCCGGATACCGGACGCCAAGGCCGGTTTCCAACATATCCACCGATCCCATTTTTATTGCCCGACTTTTCGGGCGGATTTACTGTTTCGTTTGGTCGGATGCACATCGAGTGATACCGTATATCTCACATGCCGGGAAGGTTCAAGAAGATTTAAAGGTGAACGCTTAGGGTTCGAGTAAAAATATCTTCACAATTTAAGCGCCGCCGCATCCTGCTTGGCTGCGGTATGAAAGCTCGGAATATACCCGATATTCCTAAACTTTAGCGTCCTGACCGGCAGGCGCCTCAACACTTATAATTTGCGATATTATTATTGCGCGAACCCTTTGGTTTCGTATCATGGGGTGAAATACATCACTGCGGAGTACCGGCGACTGGCTATTTAAGCCTTCACAGTCCCAGCCCTGATCGCTTTTGAAATTCCGGCCAACATCAATCTCAATCAGCCGGCGTATCCATTTGCCTTTTCAGAACTGCTTTGAATCATAAACTGGAAACTGCTCGCACAATCCTAAAACCTCTTTTGATACACGATCAAGCACATCCTTTTTGTCATGGTTCACAAGGACATCGTCGATCCATCCGGCTATATTAACCATCTCAGATATTCCCATGCCTCTGGTGGCGGCGGCCGAACTTCCCAGTCTGATACCGCTGATATTTCCCGGATTTTCTGAATCACGGGGGATGACATTTCTGTTGGTTATGATTCCCACAGATTCAAGCAGCTTTTCAGCGCGGTATCCATCCAATCCCTTCGGCGCTAAATCAACCAGTACCTGGTGATTGTCGGTACCCCCGGTGACGATTCGATAGCCCAGCTGGTCTGCCAGGCAGACTGCATTTTCAAGTGTTTTCATTTGAATATCTATAAATTCCGGTGCCATCGCCAGTTTGAAATTAAGTGCCTTGGCTACGATCGAATTGACAGCGCTTGTCCCCTGGCATCCGGGAAATATCGCTTTATCGATTTTTTTTCCGTATTCTTGTCGGCAGATAATAATGCCTCCTCTGCCACCCATCATGGTCTTGTAACCGGTGAATGTTACAAAATCAGAGTAGGGCACCGGACTGGGGATTACTTTGGCTGCAACGAGACCAGCTATGTGTGCCATGTCGGTGAAAAGATACGCCGATACCTCACTTGCAATTTCAGACATCTTTTCATAATCAATAAGCCGAGGATATGAACTGGCCCCGGCCACGATCATCCGCGGCTTGAACTTATGGGCCAGATCCCTTATTTTTTCATAATCGATACGTTCGGTATCTTCATCCAATCCGTAAAAATTAAATTCAAAGCATTTGCTGGTTATTGAAGCCCGGTGTCCGTGAGAAAGGTGAACACCGTGGGGAAGGCTCATTGATAGAATTCTGTCTCCCAATTCAAGGACTGAAAAATAGACCGCCAAATTTGCCGAGGTTCCGCTGTGTGGCTGAACATTGATATATTCTGCACCAAATAGTTTCTTACACCGTCTAATCGCCAGATTCTCCACTTCATCCGCATGGATGCAACCGGCGTGGAACCGTTTGCCCGGATATCCTTCAATGGTCTTGGTGTTGAATACGGATCCAAGGGCTTCCATGATAGAAAGCGGTGAATGATTTTCAGCAGCAATAAGATCGATTGTATTATCGATTCTTGATTTTTCTCTCTTAATAGCCTCGGCTAGTACAGGATCATCTTTGTGTAGAAATATCATAACCTTATTCCAATTCTGCGCCTGGGATGTATCAATCCTTGCGATTTTTCTAAACCAATCTGCTCCCGCATTCCCAGCAGAACCTGGCGTTTTCCCTGTTTTCGAGCTGGCATTGCGGGCATTTCATGCTTGTACCTTCTCAATGCTTTCCAATGCACGCGCACATTTCTGCTGCCAAACGGGGATATTCCAATTCTGAAACAGATTTTGGATTTCAGCAAGCAAAGAGCGGCTGCGTTCAATGTCGCCTTTTTGCGCTAGCATGTTTGCTAGAAAATATTTTGTCTGAGCGGCCAGTACTACGGCGCCGGATGCTTCATCCGCCTGCATACTTTTTTCGAAAAAGGCTAAAGCCTGTTCATAATCGGGCGGATTGTCTGCAGCCATTAATCGTGCTTTTAAAAAGTCAAATCTGGAGGCCTCTCTGTCGGGATTTAGCGCCACTAATGGTAAGCCTTCTCGACAATAACGATTAGCTTCATCCCATTCTCCCAATTCGAGAGATACGCGCACCAGGTTGTAGTAAACTGCTTCTAAATACCTTCGATGTTGGGTACCCTCTATGCTGTTGAGCGCTTTTTTAATAATCTCTCCTGCCTCTTCAACCTGCTCGGTTGCGATCAAGGCGTTGCCTTTGGCAGCGTAGCAAAGATAACATAAAATCGGCGAATCGGTTTTTTCGGCAATCTCAAGAACCTCTTTCACCCTGCTTAATGCTCCATAATCTTCGCCGATCAGCGCCGATAAGGCGCTGTGCCATAGTGAACAATATGCTCGCGACTGGAGATTCGAGATTTGTTTTAAAGCGGGAGTATACCCTTTTTGTATAAGTTCCTTTGCTTCATTGATTCGTCCCTGCAGCGCCCGAATGTACCCTAGATGGTGACAACTGTGCGTGTATGGTAGGAAAGGTGACTCCTCTGGATACTCATTCTGAGTTCCGTTAGCCTCTCGGGTGAGGATAATTTCTGAATATAGTTCAGCCGCTTCCTCCCAGTGACCTATCGATAGATAAGTTACCGCCAAATTAAATTTTACAAGCGCAACGAGTCCCTCCATTTCGCTAATTTCCGGCAGTTGTAATATTTTCAAGTAATACTGCTTTGCTTGATAATACTGATTTTTAAAAAAATAGGTTGCTCCGAATCCTAAGTCGACTTTACCCATTCGCGCAGGATCTTTTAAAGCATTCGCCACGGATTCGGCCTCTTTGCAAATTTTTAGTGCTTGATCTTGTCGTCCAAGAAATTGTAAGGGCCAAATCATTTCCAATTGCATATCGATTAAGTTTTCCCGTTGTATTCGGCTTTCAGGCAACCGACGCAGATATAATTGAGCCATTTCAAACATGGTGACAGCCTCCTGGAATTGACCAAGTCTGTAAGCTCTTTTTGCGGCTTTGCGACCGTATTCTGATGCTTTCTGACAGTTTTCGGCAAGACTGAAATGACGATACAACAGGTTCACCTGTTCATCGATACGATCTTGATAAAGTTCTTCGATTGCCTGGCCGACGAAGTCATGCAGCTCTTTTCGTTTCTGTTTGAGCAATGTTTCGTAAGTCACTTCTTGAGTAATAACGTGTTTGAACATGTATTCCGCTTCCGGGATCACACGGATTTGCTGAATCAGCTCTAAAACTTTTAGGTCCTCAAGGGCATTGGATAGTCGTTCTTTGGAGGAGGAAACTTGTTCAAGTAGGCGATGAGCGAATTCCCGTCCGATGACTGAGGCCAAGCGTAAAGTTTCTCGGCTGAAGTGATCAAGGCGATCCAACCGTGACCGAATTACGGCCTGGACTGTATTTGGTAAGCTGAGATGTTCCAAAGATTGGCTTAGCACCGCCTCTTGGTCCTTAACAAGAACCTTGCCTTCTTCAAGGAGTGTAATGCTGATTTCTTCCACGAAAAAAGGATTCCCTCCGGTACGTGCATGGATCAAAGGGGAAATTCCTTGCGGTAGACGATCTGCGCCCCAGATGGATCTGATGATGTCCTCACAACTGTTGTCATCCAGAGCATTTAAAACAATGGGCGTGTGATGGCTCCAATTAGCCCAGTTGGAAGAATATTCAGGTCTGTATATAACCAGTACCATCACGGGATGAGAAGCTATCACGCTGATCATATGTTTCAATGCCGAGTCTGAGGCCTCATCGGTCCAATGCCAGTCTTCCATAATCAACACCATTGGCTGCCGAGTGGAATTTAGGATACTGATTGCAGCCAGGGCTTCCTGGAAAGCATTTGTAAGCTCCTGGCCATGCAGCCGTTTCGGAAGAGGATACTTCTCACTCGGGATGGACAGTAAATGCATGTAAAGAGGCAGGTATTGTTCAAGCGATGAATCTATTGCCAGGACATTGGAGACTGACTTTTCATGCAGTTCGATGAGCGTGTCATCGTCACGCAGGTTTAATCCGCGCCGCAGGGAATTGATATGTGGGAAGTAGGGAATGCTAGTACCGTAGCTTTGGCAACGACCCTGCAGTACGGTTACTTTATTTTTGTCAAGGCTGTGTCGAAATTCATAGACAAGGCGGCTTTTGCCCAACCCGGCTTCTCCCACTACCGTAACAAACTGACCGCTGTCGCTCATGGCTTTGTCCAGGCATGAATGCAGGGTGGCCAATTCCTGATCTCTTCCGGTGAATGTGGTGAGGCCCCTCTTTTCAGCTGCTTCAAAGCGCGTGCGTACTGTTGATTCTCCTATCACACGATACGGAATCATCGGTTTGGTTTTACCCCTGATGGTTACAGCATCCAGGGAATTGGTTTCAAAATACGGAGCGATTAGATGATATGTTTCAGGGCCCACCAGAATCTCGTCGGTCTCGGCACGGGCGGCCAGACGCGCACCAATATTGACGGTATCCCCGGTGATACCGTAGTTGCCATCGCGCGTATCTCGGATATGGGTTACAACCAAGCCCGTGCTGATTCCGGAATGCATTCGAAGCTTGGCATCGATTCGCTCTTCCACTTCCGGGCTGATTTGGCGCACCAACCGGTGAAGTTCCCTGGCTGCCCTCACCGCTCTAACCGGATCATCTTCATGGGCGGTGGGGACACCGAACAGCGCCAGGACTTCATCGCCCACGAACTGGTTGACTATACCCCCATGGCGTTCCACGATACGCACCGCCTCTTTTTTGATCCGGCTCATGATCGCTTCGACTTCTTCCGGGTCAAGTCTTCCGTTCATCGAGGTGTAGCCGGAAAGGTCCGAGAAAAGGATCGTGGCCTGGCGGCGCTCGCCTTCCGGTAATGGTCCGGGTTCGGGTGGTACGGAAATTACACCAGATTCTTGTGAGGATTGCGATGATTTTGCGGGAGCAGGGGTGAGGGCAAGGTTATGGCCGCATTCATTACAGAACTTGCTGCCCGGCGGATTGACGTTTCCGCATTGCGGACATGCAAGTTCCAATTTGCCGCCGCACGCATTGCAAAATTTAGCACTTGACGGATTGTCATACTGACATTGCGGGCATTTCATATGGTATGCCTTTTGCTAAACACCCTTGTGCCGAGTAAAATCAATTAGAACAAATATAAATAGCGTACCCGCAGTTGTCCATATACACCAATTTGTTTGTTCCTGAAAAAACTTTCTTTGATAACGTTTACAGGTCTGAAACAACACCTCATCTCCGCTATCTTTTGCCGCGGCGAATGCCCTGGATTCTGCAATCAAGTGACTACGATGGATTTGAAATGCTGTTACAAGAGTCAGATACTAATTTCTCACGGCAACGAAACGAATGATCCTGGCAAAAACCAGAATCGTGAAGGAAGGCAGCCAAATCCACAACAGCTCACTTTTAAAAACAGACCAACCCCGGATGGTTAAGAAGGCCTGAACACTGATCGGAGAAACCTTAACGGGTGTCCAGGGAAAGAAATATCTCTCGTTGGTGAAAGGCGATAATAAAGCGATTCCCAATCCGCCATCCGTGAGGGCATCGAGGATACCATGGCTGGCTGCTATAAAGAAAAAGAAGATAAAATAGAAAAACCATTTGACTGAAAAGAGTCCCACTTCCCGAAAAAAGACTGCCATCAAGAAAAGACTCAGCAGCAAACCGAAAAACGGTGAATGGAAAAATCCGCGGTGGCCCAAATAATGGTGGTAGGGAATATCGAAAGAAAATCCCAACACGTCCGCATCAGCAATAGTCGCACAAAGGATGGCCAGGGGCCAAAAATGATGCGGAACATCTCGGGGACCAAAAGCAATTCCACCGGCTACCGCAACCGCTGCATGTGTTATGACAGTAGGCATGTGTCGATTTGAAATTGTTTACAAACTTTTTAATTTATGCTTTTTTCTTTTCTAATTCTTCCCAGCACGACCAATTACAATCTTCGGGTTTGAGATCCATCAGTTTCTGGTTCTTGCAACTAATGCTGTTCAAAACTTTTTTGCCGTCTTCTTCGTGCCACTCCAGCAAAAGTTCGGTATCAACATTTTCCTCCGGGCATGTCACCCGGCACATTTCCCACCTGGATTTGTGTTTCACAGTCTGTCCTCCTCTTTGGAGCAAATGAGTTTAACCGTTGCTCGATTCAATAATCAGCTTATAACCAACTTATTCATACTTTGCCAATAAATCAACTATGATCCGGAGGCTGGCTGACGAAAAACTCGGCATGATAAAAGAATGGAAAAATTTGGGTATGGATTATTAAAATTTTTTGTCATGCTTGATTTGTTCATCATAGGGCACAAGTTAATGTATCGAGACAAGGGGGAACGGGCGATGCCGACAAAAGTATGGGACTTCAATCCCATGTTCTCCCGTTTGCTGATGGCCAAACATCCTGGTTAGCAATAATTCGCTCAAAGTTTAATGACCCAATACATTCCACCCGGCTCGTCGGATATACAGCTTGCTAATCAACAAGGAGAAGGCGTCCTCTGGGATGAAGTCGCCAGTCGAGCAGATAAGTTGGCAGCTGCGGGAATTTCCGATAAACGGCGGTTCAGTTTCCGTATGCGTCGAACCACCAGGCCCCGGTGTAATGGTCTTCGAATTTCACAGGGCAGGCAGATGACACAGACACCAATGAATGTGCAATGGAGATTGCCAATTCTGCCGGGGTTAATCCCCCGCAGCTCGCCGCTGTAGGCCTATCTAATGAAATCACATTATGATTGCACATGATTTATACAATAGCCGGATTGAATATGTTAGGGATGCGATCGATTTAGATAGAAAAGACAGAGTGACAAGCGGCGCAACCGCCTGTGCTGCGCGATCGATACCATATATCTTCAATCTTCAATTTTCAATTCCGGTTTATCCGGATCTGGATGGAATGCGTCATTCATGGATACCCCGTGTCTTGCCGTGGGAAAGTTCGTTTACTCCAAAAGCATAAGGTATTTACTTCGCAGATATTCCCATTCTATTTTGATCCAGGGAGTAAACCGTGCGGGATATTCTGCCATATCTTCTTCGAATGCGGGCACATCCACAAATTTCCATTCTGCGATTTCCTTGACATTTGCAGTGACATCTTCGTTGCTCCGGCCGACATAGACAGAACACATCTCAAATTCCGAACCTTTGTCTTCATAGGCGGCCTGATACCGAATTTTAAACGCGAACTTCAGGGGCGTCGATATTCCTAACTCTTCCTGTAGACGTCGGCCCGCGGCTGTCTGGCTGGTTTCCCCTTTTCTAGGATGGCTACAGCAACTGTTGGACCAATACAGCGGCCATAAGCGTTTGTGTTTGCTTCTTTTTTGCAATAACAATTGATTGCCGGCATTGAAGATAAAAATAGAAAAGGCGCGGTGTAAAATGCCGTCTCCATCATGGCATTCCGCATGGTTTTTGTATTCCAATATGTTATCGTCTTCATCAACGACAATAAGCGCTGTACTTTCAGATGAGACCGGTTGTTCAAGATTTTTCATCGATTTCCTCCGCTGCTTTCAGGGGTGAATCCAAATTCGGTTACCATTGCCTGATAGTCGGCTGCCTTCATGGCTGCGGCAACCTGATCGGCATTTTCCGGGCAAAGGGCAATTACGGCACCGCCGCCGCCGCCCCCTGTCAGTTTTGCCCCCAGGGCGCCATTTCGGCGCGCAATTTCAATCAATTCCTCCAACTCCCAGCGTGAAACCTGCAGGGCATTCAGCAGACCCTGATTCATAGTCATCAATTCGCCCAGCTGTTCTAAATTATGAGATTGGATGGCATCCACGGCCTGCAGGGTTAGCTGATCGATTTCTGAAAATATACCTTCATACAAGGATTTATTATTATTCCAGGCGCGGTGAACTTTGGCCACCATTTTGGCAGTCAGGCTTTCCACCCCGCTGATGCCAACAACCACTGGAATCGGTTTGGCTAAGTGTATTTCCTTCATTATGGGTGGCTCGCCTTTTTTAAAGAGAATCGATTTGGCGTAGGTGGCAACCGTATTGTCAATTCCGGAAGGCGTGCCATGTATGATTTTTTCAGATTCATACGCCAGACGACTTACTTTCGCGTTACTCAAATTCAATTTAAAATGGGCTGAGAGCGCTCTGATAATTGCAACCGCAACTGCCGCCGAAGCCCCTAGCCCCATGGCCCGGGGCACCTGCGGGTAAACTTCAATCCGCAAATTGGCTGTAGTAAGGCCAAGTTCTTTCAATATTAAATCCAATGAACGGTAGATCGAAAATTTGTGATGCCGGTGCAGGTAAAGCTTTTCTTCCACCCCCCAGCGGGGAACAATCAAATGGATGCCGTCACTGCTGTCTACAACTTTGGCCTGCACCGCCAGGGGAATTGGCGCAGCGATGGCATGGCTGCCGTACACGACCGCATGTTCTCCAAAAAGAATGATTTTCCCCATGCCGGCTGAGAGACTGGCACCGATGTCCGGTTCGGCCGGTTTGTGGATGATATGTTTTTGTCGGACATTCCTGATGATTTCCTGGGCTTTCCAGATCTTGACCTCTCCGCTCTGAATTAATTGTTCAACCACTTCATCGTATATATCCGGTGTCGCCCCGGCCGTCATTGCCACACTGCGCGCGTGCAGCGTCATGTGACCGCGTTGGATCCCTTCTGTGACCAGGGCCCGCAATGCAGCAAAGTTCTGGGCCAGACCCACCGCGCCGATTATCTCGGCCAGCTCACGCGCTGACTGGACTTTCAATATTCGCTGCACGATACCGACAGCAGGATTGGATTGCAAAGAGCCGCCGACAATACCAACTTTGATAGGAATTTCAAGGACGCCTGACAAATATCCCTCGTCGTTTCGATACCATTTGGTCAAAGCGGTGTAGGAAGACCCGCGGGCGGCATAGGCATGGGCAGCTGCTTCAATCGCGCGCCAGTCATTGCCGGTGGCCATGGCTACGGCATCGATTCCGTTCATGATGCCTTTATTGTGGGTAACGGCGCGATATGGATCAAGGGTCGCAATTTCATTGGCTTTGATGATGCGCTCCTGCACTTCCTCTCCGGAGTACCCCTTGCCCTTCAACAATTCGGTCGGAACGACAGCCTGGGCCCGCACGATGGAACGGTCTGTCAGATTGGAAAGAATACGCAGGAACACCTTTGCATTCGTGATTTTCTCAATCAGCGAAGCCACGCCTTCACACATACTGTTTACCAAATTGGCACCCATAGCATCCCGGGTGTTCACCAACAGGTGAACATTTAGTATATCCCCTGAGTGAGCGGAAGAATGGATCATCACTTCAAGATCTTCGGCTCCACCGCCCCTTGCTGCCATTTTTGGATGAAGGCTGTTGGCAAGATTAATAATTTCATCCTTATGCTGCAAAATGGCCTGTTTGGCCTGGAGGCTGTGATCAACATCGACCACCTGAATTTGGCCGATTAAGATGGGTTTCGTACTTTCGCATCTGAAGCCGCCTGCGTTGCGGGCCAATTTGGCGGCCGCACTGACGGCTGCAATGATGGACGGCTCCTCCACGACCATGGGCACGATATAGTCTTTTCCGTTTATCAAAAAATTCAACCCCACACCCAGCGGCAAGCCAAAAACTCCGACCACATTTTCCACCATCTTGTCGGCCGCTTCGGGTGTAAGCACGTGACTGCCCTCCAGCAGTACGTTATAATCCCGGTCTTCTATGAACTGTCGCCTGGTTAACAATCGTAATCTTTCTTCAATCGGATGCTGATAAAATTTAGGGATTCGAGAATACTTCATTATTTTCACCCAGGCGCTTGATCTGAACCCCCGGTGCGCCTGTTTTTAAATCGACGATCTGAAATCCAGCGCTGTTGACTTCATGAGTAATTTTTTGCATGACCGACGCACGCTGGCCGAAGGCAAGACCTAAATCGCCACCGCCGGCGCCGGAGGGCTTATAAGATCCACCTGCTCGATGAATGATTTCCGTCAGTTGATGATGTTCGTGAGAAATGATGGGGGCCTGACTTTTTTGTCCTAAAATCAGTAGTTGTTGGTAATATTGCTGTACAATCGTTAAAAAGGCTTGGATATCGTTCCGGCTGAAAGCACGGCAGCCGTCGGCTGACAGCTGAGTGAGGCGGCTTATCAGGTCCTGGTAATCCGACGGGTATGCCTGCTTGAATCGATAGACCGTTTGCACCAGTTTGCGAGTTGACGCTGATTTTCCCGTCCAAATGCATCTGATGTGCAGATCCGGCGGCAGGGTTTGTCTTTCTACACGAACAATAAAGGATACGTCTTTGGGAGATTTATTAAACCGAAACACACCGCCATACACGCTGGCGGCAATGTCGACCCCACTGCCCACATTTCCCTGCGCACGGCGATGAGCGTTTAGGGCCTTTTGCATCAGGTCGTCATGGTCCAAAGGGCCGGTGCCATCAAAATAGAGCAAAGCGGCCAGCAAAGCCACCGTCAAAGAAGCACTGGAACCGATCCCCAGCTTCATATTCTCCGGCTGGGCGAAGAACTCCTTCATTTCCAGCTTAATTTTGAGCGGCGGAAATTTTCGGGAACGGGTGCTTAATATTGAACCGGCCAACTCAACGGGGTGAACAAAAAACCTCAGCTTCCTCAAAAGATCATCATCCACCGCCCGCCGAAATTCAACCTGACCTTGTTGATGGATAGAAAAGGGCAAATCGGAGATCCCCAGGGTAGGTATATTCAGCAGGAAATGCGGACGGTTTGCGGGTTGAATGCTTACCCGCGCAAAGCGGTCAATCGCCGTAGCAAGAGCCGGTGCACCCGCCAGCACAGCATATTCACCCAATAAGATTAATTTTCCAGGAGCTTGGGCAATTATCTTCAAGGCTTAATTCTCAACGATATGAGCAGCCGGGCCCGGGGAGGTGATCAGAACCCGGGAAACACCGTCAACTTGCTCGAGGACGTGTCTTATTTTTTGGCTGGCTTCAGGCGTGCAAATCGCCATTACATGGGACCCGGCGTCTATGGAAAAGTAAACCGGAATGCCTTGACGTCGCAGTCGCCGGATAGCAAGCATGATATTGACAGTAGTACCATTCCAGTAAAGGAGCGCGGGTCGGCTTGTCATTGTCAACGCATGCATCTTGAAACAATTGTGTTCGGCTATTTCGCCGACCTTTTCCAGGTTCCGCTGCAAGATGGCAAACCGCATGTCGGCCAAATCCTGATGAGACGTCTCCAGCCACTTCCGAAAGAATGGTGAAGACCAAGCGGTCAACGTCATCGCATCTGTGGAACCCATCTCCTTTTCCGGCCCGGAGGTGATGGCAACCAAAATGTGTAGGGGCCAGAATTTTTCATCAGTCACGGGTGTGGCATGGGCGTCGGACCCGTCTTTCCGGTTGCCGACTTGCATCTCAACAAAGCCGCCAAAGATGGAACGAGCTGCGGAGCCGGAAGCCTGCCTGGCCAGAACAGATAACTCGGTCGGATTCAGATCTAAATTCGCCGCACGACAGGCCGCCACGGCCAGGGCTGCAAAGCCTGACGCAGAAGATGCCAGGCCTGATGCAGTAGGAAAATTATTTCTGCTTTTCACCTCGGCATAGGCATTAATTCCGGTTTTTCGGCGAACCACATCCAGAAAGTGACTGACCCGTTTTTGGGGGGATGCATCTGCAATAGAACCATTTAAATATAAAACATCTTGCCGGAGTTCTTTTTTGAAGCAAATCGTGGTTTGTGTGAACAGATCTTTCAAGGTTACTGAAATCGATCCCACGGCCGGCAAATTTAATTCTTTATTACGCTTTCCCCAGTATTTTACCAGGGCCAGGTTGGTATGGGCGATTGCGGTTGCTCTCATATCAGATTGATAACATCCCCATGCCAGTTGCCGGCTCTCATCTCCTCTGAATCCGGAATTCAAGTATCTGATCAAACCTGGCTTCGGCCGTTTTCCATTAAGGATCTGCTTCGCCCGGACGATTGCAGCTTCTGGGATTATGAAAATTTGACAACCTGATAGCTATGTGTCGGACACATAATTGACTGTCAGGATGGGATTAACAACGAGGCCCAGGCAAACTGGTTAGGGACTGTGAGGTTTAAACTTACATAGATCACTTAATAACTGTATTTAATATATCAAATCCAAAAATGATCATAATAAAGCTGGCTGTCAAGTGTGAAATAATCTTTAAATTTCAAATGCTTGGACTGAAATAAGATGTTGTCGACCTCACTGCTCACCACTGGCTTGGGGCAGTTTAAAAGCAGGCCAATTAGGCATATAGAAATAACACCCTGTCTCTCAGAAAAAGGGATTTTCAGTTTTTTATGAGACAGATGTGTATTTATAGCGAAAAAAAGGAGATATAGTCAATAGTTGTGTATGAAGAAATTAGGCGGCAATCCGTTTTTCTTCGACACCATTGACAAATTTAACTCCTCTAATTACTTCTGCCAGGCGTTGCGGATGGTGAAG
>Ga0126326_1000299_pt1 | contig 16542 bp, 12 predicted proteins | sample InaspJWI67metaG_FD_94485 | JGI IMG/M metagenome (GOLD analysis project Ga0126326, IMG submission 94485) | Marine gutless worms symbiont microbial communities from Oahu, Hawaii - Inanidrilus sp. 1 OAHU.JWI-67 metaG | ecosystem: Host-associated > Annelida > Digestive system > Unclassified | place... | reverse complement strand
CCGGTTGACTGCTGCTAACAATCTACCGGTGGATACACCGCCTTTTCCTTTAAACACAACTTTTAAATATAACTCGTGGATACACCGCCTTTTCCTTTAAACACAACTTTTAAATATAACTCGCGATACCATGATCCGGTATCTGGTATCCTGCATCTGGTATCAAGCATCTAATAAATAGAATCTCAACTAATAGACCAACCCTGAATAACAAAACATTATCTTGACAACCACTATAGATCCCCCGCCGGTTGGTAAATCTTGGTAGTGGGTGACATTGGCGAAGAACGTTCATGATTTCACGATATGATCATCATCAGGTTTCTTACCAAATGTGACAATCCGAATCAAACAGGAGCTGATCGCACCAATCAGGATGTTGGTCAATATTTTTCGGCCGTATACATTTGTCGTCACCACCTCCCCATCTATGAACCCAAATGCCTAAAAATGTGTAATTCATTCCACATGATTTACAATTTATATCCTTTTTATCCCCTAGCCTATTGTAATTATAACAAATCTGAAAATCCCCATTTTGCACAATATTTGCAAATACACTGAAATTTAATTAGTAGAAACCAGCAACAAAACAACCAAAGGCGGATAGGTTGAACACGCTTGTCGTAAATCAATCAAGGATTGACTTGAGAATTTATTGTGTGATAACAAAATTTGAAATCTTACTTTCTCTTAACTATTCTCGACCTGAGCGGTACTTTTTTCTGCAATGTCCGATAATCTTATGAACCGCTTTTTGAATAGTTAAATTGCGTCGCCTTGTGAGGTATTTTCTCTACTACTAAAATGGTAAGGGAGGTGGTGATTGTTGATGGAGACAGTTTGGGATTCAATGATCTTAAATCACTAATAAATCAACAGGAGGTAAAAATGAAAAAGTTCAAATTGGGATTGATTTTGGGATTGGCTGTGCTGTTACTATCGGTATTCTCTCTAACTGGCGCTTACGCAGCTGATAAAAAAATATGGAGATGGGGAACTTCCAATCCAGGGGCCTATGGTTATCGAGTATCCGCATTCTTGTCGGATTTTTTGCGCAGGGGTATGCCGGATTACGACGTTACCGTGTACCCATTCGCTTCAACCACCGCTAACATCAAGAACTTTCTCGTGGGTGAACTGGAAAGCACGTATTCGGCCGAGCCGGGATTGAGGAAATTGTACGCGTTTATTAAACCATTCAAGGGCTTTGAGCCCAACGTAAAGCAAATGCCGGTGCAGTCCTTCTGGAGCTACACCATGGAAACACATATTTTGACTTTACCGAAGAACAAAGACAAATTCCGCAGCTGGTCGGATTTGGACGGCAAGAAAATCTACATGACCAAGGCGGGATATATGAACCATATCAACATCTTCAGAGCCATGGGGGAAATCAATGGTCTGAATATCAAGCACGTCGAAGTTGATATGTCAAAGGTTGCGGATGCTCTAAGAGCGGGAACCATAGACGCCACCGCAGCCTACACAACGGCTTTGGTTTCATTGGCCGGCTGGCTCAAGGTGCTTGATGTGGCCAGTCCCCTGCACGGAGTGAATCCAACCCCGGAACAAATCGAGAAGCTGACAGCGGCGGGTTTTACTCCGGCGAAGATCAATATGAAGAAGGCATATACGCGAGACCTGGGAGTGGATGAACTCTATGGCGTGCCTTTTTACTTCGGTTACCACCACGGGCTAAATTTTCCGGCAGAGGACATTTATAGAGCGCTCAAAGTATTTGAAACCGAAGCGGCAGCACTGCCTAAGCTGGACCCTGGGTTCGGACCACTGGCCAAAGATTTCGCCGGGTTCCAGGTTAAGGGGATCCAGAGCATTCCCGAAGTCCCGGTTCATCCGGGATTGGCCAAATATTTGAAGGAAAAGGGCTTATGGGACTCCTCCTGGACGATAGCGACCGAGGAGACGATCAAGGCAGCGATAAAGGCGATGAAAGCCAAAACGCAATAACCTTTTTAAAAAATAAGGGGAAATTAAGGATTTATGAAGAGTGGGCTCACCCCTGTGATAGCCGACAAGGGGTGAGTTCACTACTTCTTGAGTCATACCGTTAGGGGGCATACAGATGGAAAAAAATGCGTTGCCGGATAGAGCGAATTCATTGGCTGAAATGCGTAAATTCTTAATCCCCTGCTATCTCATAGCCACCATCGTATACTTGGCATTTTCGCTGCATTATTTCACAACCGGCTTGGGGGGAACAATGCTCCTGGCCGTAACGCTCGTCCCGTTAGCCTACGTGCTGTGGGTATTGAATTCTTTTGTCGCCGGACAGTTGCCGTATCCACGTTTAGGACTTAAACTCAATATTGCCATAGCCAGCCTGTACATCGCTATGTGCATTTTTTCCATAATATACATGCGAGTTGAGTTTGACGCCCTAATTTATGACAGAGCGGGTTTCTTCAACCTCCCTGACAAAATCGTCGGAGCGATGATGCTGGGTCTCGTGCTCGAATATACCAGACGGGAACATAGTCTACTCTTTTATCTCATCCTGTTTCTCATGTTTTATTCCGTTTACGGGTGGATTTTCCCGGGTATACTTGGTCATCCTGGGGTCACCTGGACAAGAGTCATCACATCCTCTTCCATTGAGATCATATTGGGCCTGTTCGGAACTTATTCGCAAACCGGGGTCGGGGTTATCGCAGCATTTTTCATGTTTTTGGGCATTGCCCAGGGATTCGGTGTTCAGGAATCTATTATCAAAACCTTCACCGGCCTATTTGCCAAACGTAAAACCCTGATTCCACAAACGGCTGTAGTGACCTCAATGGCTATTGCGACCTGTAGTGGATCGGGAGCAGCCAATGCAGCTATTACCGGGCAGTACACGATACCCTTGATGAAAAGAGCGGGGTTTCCGGCTCTTCACGCCGGTGCTGTGGAAGCTTCATCTTCGCTGGGTGGCCTGCTCATGCCGCCCGTCATGGCAATCGCCGGTTTTCTCATGGCCGACTTTCTAGGTGTGACTTATTTCGAGGTTATCGCTCGAGGATATGCGCCGGCACTTATTTTCTTTGGTATTATATCCCTATCGGTTTTTCTCTTTACGGCGCGCTTTCTACGAGGAAAGGGAAGTGGCTCAACTCCAGACCCGGATTCCATTATTGAAAGGTTCTCCAAAACAGACGTGATCAACACGGCGATTTTCTTTGCCTTCATCGGAGTGTTGATCTATTTGATGGGTGTTCTCTGGTATGAAGCATCAAGAGCCGCACTGAACATCGCGTTCGGTCTCTTTATCGTCACCTCCATATTCCGCATGTTTATGCATCCCGGGACATTTTCAGATAAGATAAAGGAATGGGCTAGGTGTCTGATTGCGGCCATAGAAGGATTTGCCGGGGTCACCGCTCCGCTCATTCTCTTGCTCGCCATGCTCGGGGTAATGGTAAATCTGTTCGTGGTTAGCGGATGGATGATTAAGCTAATGGCAATACTGGCGACTATCGGAGAATTCCATGTCTTAGCCCTTATCGGAGTGGGGTTCGCCATAGGGGTTTTCCTGGGACTGGGCATACCTCCGTCGGCCTGTTACATTCTCTCAGCCGTGATCGTCATCCCGCCGATGACAAAAATTGGAATCAACCCCTGGATAGCGCATTTCTTCTTGTTCTTCATAGCGGTCATTTCCGAATATTCTCCACCAACCTCACTGGTGGCTGCGGTTGCCTCCCGTATTTCAGGCGCCTCCTTCATGAAGACGATGATGGTAACGCTGCAAATATCCCTTCCCTTTTTCTTCCTGACATTCGCGATTTTCAATTGGGATATTTTGTTGATAAAGCCCGGTTTATCACAACTGGCTGCTCTGGGTGTGCTGCTTGTTGGATGCTTGACGGCAGCGGCCGCCATTCACGGGAGAATTTTTGAACGTAAAAGTCATGACCTTGCCTCAAGGTTTATAATACTCCTAATGGCGCTATTTATCCTGTTCTATCCGAAAGGTATCCTTTCAGCATTGGCATTGATACCAGCCATAGCTATGATAGTCTTCGTGACCCTGAGAACCGGAAAGACTACGGTAGCTACTTAGGATTGCTATATTCGCCCAGATAAAAACGCTACCTGTTGTACCCACTCTATACATAGCGATTTTCAAAATCTCGTTTCATTTGAGCCAAAATTAAGATTCAGGGCTCAAATTTCAAAATAATTTTTTTGCTCTTATATAAAAAGAAAGAGCGACACGCGGCGCAAGAGCCAGCTCTGCGCGAGCGATACCATAAATCTTCAATCTTCAATCTTCGATTTTCAATTAAGGCGTATCCGACGTTCATTGCTGTCCGGATAAGGATACTCCATGTGCCGGGCCGTTGCCCGGGCAATATCTTCACCGAAATATCGGGTAACCACCTTGAGTGCCATATCGATGCCCGCTGAGATGCCTGCCGAAGTCACCACATTACCGTCTTCGACGACATGTTTTTGGAATTCCACAGTCACCTCCGGAAATGAATCACTCATCCAGTTCAACGAGCGCCAGTGAGTGGTCGCATGCAGTCCGTTGAGCAACCCGGCAAATCCCAGCAGCATAGAACCGGTGCAAACAGAAGTCAGTGTTTCGACCTCCGCTGCGCGAACGCGCAGCCAATCAAGCATGGTCGGGTTGTCCAATTCCTTGCGCGTGCCCCAGCCCCCGGGTACGACTAGGATATGAAGAGGCGGACAGTTCTCAAAAGTGTAATGCGGCATGACTTTCAAGTTGCCTGTCGTGGTGACAGATTCAGCATGCTCAGCCACCAACAATACTTCAAAAGGTGAAGGTTCTTCTCTGCGCTTCTCTTCGTTAAGACGAACAACGGAGAAAACCTCGAACGGACCACAAAAGTCGAGCACTTCGATGTCTTCAAAAAGTACGATCCCAACACGTTTTCTCTCCATCTGTTTCCTCCCTTGCCTTAAAGTCAATGAATTAGCCATTAGGACGCGCCAAAATATAGCCTGATCCGTTACATATTACAACTTTATTAAATAGATAAAGCATAGCGCCATCCATATTGGACGTTCGAAGTTGGACGTTCGATGTTCAATGTTCAATTTATATCTGTTTCGACCACTTGAAGTCTCATAGGAGATTTATATTGCCCACCAAAAAATCTTGTGTCTAATACCAGTTCGAAATTTATTGCAGAATATCATTAGTATTGTTAAGAAATTCAAGTATGATGCAAGCAAGTGTGAACTGTAAATATCGCTAAACAGTACACATAGGAGGACTTCGATGAACGAACCACACTTCCACGGGGTTTGGCCTTACCTTGTTTCACCCGTTCTTGAGACCGGCGAGGTGAATGCGGACGTTCTTGAACGCCTGTGCGACGACCTTATCGCGGCTGGCGTTCACGGACTGACACCTCTCGGTTCGACCGGCGAATTCGCCTATCTGACCTGGCAGCAACGGCGGCGCATCGTTGAAGTGGTCATTTCAGCGACGCAGGGGCGGGTTCCAGTCGTTGCGGGCGTAGCATCGACCACGATTGCTGATGCCGTTTCTCAGGCAAGGGAATTCGAGAGTCTGGGCTGCAGTGGCATTCTCGCGATTCTCGAAGCCTACTTCCCAGTCCCCGATGAGGGTGTATTCACCTATTTCAAGGCGATCGCCGAGGCAATTTCGATTCCGGTTGTGATCTATACCAACCCGAACTTTCAGCGATCGGACCTGAGTCTCCCCGTCATAGACCGGCTGAGCCAAATTCCCAACATTGGTTACATCAAGGATGCGTCCTATAACACCGGCCGTTTGCTGTCGATCATTAACCGGGTGGACGGAAGGATGCAGGTATTTGCGGCCTCATCGCATATTCCTACATGTGTCATGCTGATCGGCGGCGTCGGCTGGATGGCCGGTCCTGCCTGCGTCGCCCCGAAACAAAGCGTCGAACTCTACGAGCTTTGCCGGAACGGCGACTGGGTTACGGCGATGGAGCGTCAGAGCCCGTTGTGGAGTCTGAACCAGGCGTTTGCCAGGTACAATCTTGCCGCGTGCATCAAAGGAGGTCTCCAGCTCTAGGGTTATCCCGTCGGCGAACCCTTGCCGCCGCAGGCACCGTTATCGCCCGAGGGCATCGAAGAAGTAAGGCAAGCGCTCGCAGCAATCGGAGCTCTGTAGACGACTATTGACCGTGGGCAAATAGCGCCGAACTTGCTACTCAACCGATTTATATTTTTCAATAGGCGGAAAATTTCCATCTTATTTTTGTGTTTATGATCCAAGAACCAGTGAGACATTGAAAACAGTCAATTACGACAAGGTAGCCGACGGATATGACAAGAGATATAAGGAGGCCTACAAGCAAAACGGCATAGCTTCAAAGCTACTCGATCTGATTCATACCGTAAAGGCCCGAAGAGTACTTGAAGTGGGTTGCGGTACCGGGCATTGGCTGGGGTTACTCCAGGAATATATCCACGCGATAGGAATTGATTTGTCGCATGGAATGTTGCAGAAGGCGGCTATGTCAAACGTAGCATGCTTGCTCGTACGCGGAGAAGCGAACTGCCTCCCATTCGCGGCCCAGACATTTGACGTGGTCTTCTGTGTGAATGCTATCCATCACTTCAGGAGTCAGTCAGAATTCGTGGTGGAAGCGCATCGGCTTCTTAAGCCTGATGGTGTCCTTGCAGTGATAGGAATGAATCCCCATACTGGAAAGGACCGCTGGTTTATCTATGACTACTTCCAGGGAACATATGATGCCGACCTTTGCCGCTACCCATCAACAAGAACAATCAGCGACTGGATGAAGTCTGTCGGATTTGAACAAATTACTGAGCAAGTTGCAGAGCGTCTCCACTACGACAAGTGCACCAAAAACGTTCTGCCGTTATCCAAGGACTTCACTTCTCAGTTGAGCCTATTGACTGACGTAGAATATGCAAAGGGCATTGGGAGAATAAAGGCGGCTATAAGTAAGGCAAAGGAAGCTGAGGAGGACATATTTTTTCCGGTTGACATATCTTTAACCATGGTAAAAGGTCATGCGATTAAATAGCCAGTAACAAATAACGGATCATAACCATGCTCTAGCAGCGGAGCACAAAAAGCCGTTACCGCTGAAATGAGGCGTTTGGGGCAAAGAAAATCACATGGAAATAAGCAAACTTGATCACCTGGTGTTAACTGTCAAGGATGTTGAAAAAACATCATCCTTTTATGTGTCAGTGATGGGTATGATAAAAGAGGTGTTTGGTAACAGGCGCATAGCTTTGAAATGCGGGAGTCAAAAAATCAACCTCCATGAGTTTGGAAAAGAATTTGAACCAAAAGCGAATAAACCCATGCCTGGCTCCGCTGATTTATGCTTTATAACCCAAACCCCGCTTGATGATGCGATGGCCCATGTAAAGAATTGTGGAGTGGAAATCATCGAGGGTCCGGTAGAAAGAACAGGAGCAAATGGCCCAATACGCTCATTTTACTTTAGAGACCCGGATGATAATTTAATTGAGTTGGCTAATGAAATTTAGACGACATATATGGAATTTGAGGTAATTTGTAATAGTTTGCGCCTATTTAAAATTCACCGCAAGGCATGAAATTATTTATTATGAGCACATCACAAATTGTTATATTAGCTGGTGATATATACGATTTATTGAATTTAATAGAAAAGAATAGGAGAGGTAAAAATAGCCAATTGAACACCTACCAACTCTGATCATAACGTGACTAATGTTATTGTGAAGGTGAAGTTATCAGAAGCCTGATTGATAGTCATACTTAGGAAGAGGGCATGAAAAGGGCCACATACCTTCGGGGATGTGGCCCTTCAAATGTTAATCTTATTAATTACTGGGCTTTTTTCTTCTTACAAAATATACAATCAAAAAGATGGCCACGATGGCTGCAATCAAGACACCGAAGATTTGGACATTAGCGGCAATAAACATAGCTTTTCCTATGAGTTTTTTGTGGTCGGCGTCGGTCTTCGGAATCATCCCGAGGTAATCACCAACTTTTGAAATGACGCGATACACAAAACGGCCCTGGGGCAATTCCTTGTGGCATGAAAGACATACGCCCACCCGTTCCATGTTGTCGCGCACCTCTTTGGTCAGCGGCCCGGATTTCGGCCAGTGGGAACCAACGGTCTGCAACTGCTCATCTTCACGGGTAACGATTTGATCCAGGTCCATTGGTAAATCCGGGATCGGGCTGATTTGATATTGGGCGGTTTTGGTAACCAGCTGGCCCCTTTCATTCTTGATGTCCACATAAACACCTTCAGCGTAACCACGTAAATATCTTCCATCATGGGTTCCATACCCCAGGCTCTTGGCGCGGGCATGGCAGGAAGTACATTCGCGTGCTTTCCGATCGGTGGTATGCGGTGCCGCCGGGGACATGTCGATGCCCCGTTGGCCTTTGGCGCCCCCACCTTCTGTATTCGCAGGTGTTCGCCAGATTTTATTGTGGACCAGCAATTCTCCGTCGGGTGCAACCACGCTGGTAATTTGCTGGCAGCCGGGTATGACCGGGCTAACCCGACCTTCACCGTTGTATCCCAGCACGGGGTCTTCCCATCGTAAATAAGATCGGTTTTCAGATGTTTTACCGAAGGCAACACCCGGCGCCACCGGCGGTGTTACACCACGCATGGATTCGGCGGTATGACCATTGGCAAAATGGGTGCTGCCCGCCGCAACCCAATCGGTCGCTTTTTTGTCGCCTGAAAAATCGACCTTGACATGGCAGCCATAGCATTGGGGAGCCCAGGCCGAATGGCAGCCATAGCATTCGATAGTTTGCATGTGTTTGGGCGCTTGAATTTTGGCGGCAACGGCGGCGCTCTTATTCTGCCATTTATCGTTGAGGTGAATAGACTTCAGGGTTGGCACCTCGAAATCCAGGCCGCTGGCCGAATGAACAACCACCTTATCGCCTTCACGGACAACATTACCAAAAGGATTTCCGCGAGCTGTCAGCAAATAGCCGTCTTTAGCCGGGTATTGGGTTCCGAATTTAGCCTGATTCTTCAACAGCTCGTCAGCGAGGCCGCGAGGTTTCGTGTCGGCCAGATCACGATCGAATTCATCACCCCAGCCAAGCGGAAGCTCCCAGGGGTAATTCGTTGCTGTGCCATGGCAGTCCGAGCATTCGATTTCGACATTGGCCAGCAACGTGCCGGTGATGTTACCGTTGCCATGCATGGAGGTGGTTGAATGGCAGTCCTGACACAGTAATCCGCCTTCCGGGTTTCCTTCACGGGATTTGAGGCGGTGGTGAATATCGTCTTTGATGAACTGGTAAAATTTGGTGTGAAGTTTAGGCTGTTTATTACCTTTGGCGTTAAAAGGACTCCCATAGGGAAACTCCATCAGGCCCTGAAAGGATACGCCAATGCGTTTGCCCCGGTTATGGCAAGAGACGCAGGTCTCATGTGGAATACCGGAATAGACGATGCCATTGGCCACCACTTTGGTTTTGCGGGTTGATTGGATCGAATGCACCATGGCATGTCCGGCCTGATCGCGTTTGACCGTCTGGTCGCCGCCTTCATATAATCCGGCATTGTTATATGGGACATGACATGCCGCACACCCCATACCGCGGAAGTCTCCTCGTCTATCCCGCCCCTTTACACCGACGTGGCAGCGCTGGCAGTCGGTTCGCAGGTAGGTAAAAATAGCAGTTTCGGGCTTTTCTTTTAACTCGTTTAGATCTGTGCTCGGCACCTGGGTAAGTTTGGACGGAAAATTATTGGGAAATGCCTTCATGAGGGCCTGGGTGTATTCTTTGTACGCCGGGGTGCCGAATACCGGTTCAGGACCGTCGGGATCATCGACATCGTAATTGCCGTACTTGGTGTCGTAACCCGTTCCCGCAGGGCCCCACCCCCAGATTGCACCCTGTATTTTTCCCGCCTCTGTCTGCATAATGGAACGATACTGAGCATAGACATAATTCTCATGGCACTGGCCGCAAATGTTCTGATTGACCCAGACAGATGCAGAGTGGACCACAAAAGTGTCCAGCGTAGAACCCTGGGGGGCTCCAGTATGTGCCTTTTTAGCGTCCTTTTCTTCTTTCGGATCGCCGCCGTGACAGACCACACAACCATTCGGGTCGCCCAATCTGGCTCCTCTGTCGTAAATTTGTTTGGCCATATTGGAATTGTGGGCCCGGATCGGCTCGATGCCGGCATGGCATTTACCAGGAGCCAGACATCCGACGTTGGGCGCCGGATACCCCGCAGCATCCATTTCCGGTAGTGGAATTTGGGCATTTGACAGGGGAACGATGAAGGTAAGCAAGAGGGCGGTCAGAAAAAGAGAGAAACCCTCACGCTTCATTCGCCAGAGAAGAAAGCGCATTTTTCCTCCTTTCTTTAATCTAAACAGGTTTGGGTTTTATCTTATCTGTGATAGATTATTCTGAGTTAAATCAGTAAGAAAGATGGATCTAAAACACACGCTATACTACAATGAATAGGCAACTCAAGCTCCGGAAAATTTCGAGCAAAAGATCAAGAAGCAATAGAGCAACAAGTTCGTGAGATCATTCTATATGGATTTCGTCTCCGACTGTCAATCATAATCTTAAATTGTTACTTTGACTGCGCGAAGATGGACTTGCGTTGGCAGCTTTTCAATAAATGGTGGGTAGACTATAAATTATAAAGGTGAATATAATTCCAAATTGCAGATTCCTAATCACAGGGGGGCCTAAATTGAAGATTTTAGGCGTCGGGCTCAAGTTCGCCGCTTTTTGCCAGCGCGATAAAATGAGCCACATCGATTTCTTTGGGGCAGACATAAGAACACGCCATGGATGTATGACACCGATAAATCCCTTCTTCACTGTACAGCAGCTTTTTTCTTTCCTCTTTGGCATGCTCGCGTAAATCCATCAGTCGTACAATGCTCGCCATTACGGCGTTTGGTCCCAGAAAATTATGATGACTGCTGATACAGGCGGTCGCACAGCAGAAGCAATTTATACAGCGGGTTGCATCAACATATCGCTCCAGATGATCGGGTGAAATTTTATATTCATTTCCAGTGTTCGGATTTTCAACAGGTTCGATGATATACGGTTTAATTTTATGAACCCGCTCGTAGGCTTTGTCGAAATCTACAATTAAATCTCGAACCACAGGCGCAATTGTAAGCGGCTCGATCAAAAATTCGGTCGTACAAAAATTTGCAACTGCATTTTCCACCAACAACTCGCATGCGAGCATCGGTTTTCCGTTAATTTTCACCGAACATGTACCGCATTGCCCATGCTCACAGGATGAATTCCAGGCAAAAGTCGGATCCAACTCTTTATTGATTTTTCGAAACAGATCGGTAAATCGAAGAATCCTACCACTTTCTAATTGATAGTTCTGGATCCAGGATCTTTCGTTGTCCGGATCGTAACGCCGAATTTTTAAGACGATCTCATAGGTTTTCTGCATGCTTGGTTTCCTTGGCTATCGCAACTATTGCATTTTTCAAAATAACGTTCAGTTTGGAACGGGATTTAGTTTTGTCGATTCACGATGATTGATTTTCACGCGAAGACGCAAAGCCGCAAAGTATATTTTTAATAATCCAAGTGTTTCATTTTTTATAATCTTAGCACCTTTGCGTCTTTGCGTGAGATTATATACAAAAAACGGAACAATATTCTGATAACTACTATAATTATTTCGCCTCAACACCGTAGCGACAACAATTGCTCGGGCAGTTTAATACTTTCTTTCGATTATCCCAAAATGCTCGTAATGTTCACCTTTGGAATCAAATATACTCATGTCAACCGAACGTTTTCCCAAATCAATTTCTGCAGACTCAGTCAATGTGGCTAAAGTATGATAATTAAAGTCATCCTTACGCTCCGGAAAATCTTGGCGGGCATGGCCGCCTCTGGATTCTCGTCGGTTCAGCGCGCAAACGGCCGTGACAAGGGAAATGGACAATAAATTGTCCAATTCCCAGCGCAGAATGAGCTCCGGATTCATTTCAAGACTTTTGCAGGCCAATGTGGTTTGAGCAGCACGTTCTTTCATCACTTTTAAGGTTTCAATGGCCTCGCTAAGACCCGCTTCTGTGCGGAACACTCCCACCTTTTCGGTCATCAGGGTTTTGGATTCCTCGCGGATGTTTTCAAGATTTTCCTTTCCTGTTTGATCTAGGTATCCGGAAAACAAAGTAAAGGATTTTTTTCCGGTATTTGCGGGCAATTCCGGCAGCTGATCCACCAGGGATTCAACCAACCGTTGACCGACAAACCGCCCCATGGTGATCAGCTCTAAAATAGAATTGGTTCCCAATCGATTGAAGCCGTGAAAGCTGGCGGCAGCGCATTCGCCAACAGCATACAGTCCGGGGATTATCTCCCCGCTGGTTTTTTGGACTTCACCAAATTCAGTGGTCGGAATCCCCCCCATCTGATAATGGTTGCTTGGGCGTACCGGGCAGAGTTCAGTTTTCGGATCGATATTCACATATTTTTTGAAAAAACTCGTGACCTCCGGTATTTGGACTCCATGGACATAGTCTGAAAGATGCCTCAGATCGATCCACACGTGTTCAATATCATGATCAGGATTCAGAATGCCCCGGCCTTCCTGAATCTCGGTTTCAATGGCTCTGGCCACAAGGTCGCGTGGTGCCAGTTCTTTCATCTTCGGGGCATATTTTTCCATGAAAGGCTCGAGATCTCTGTTGCGCAGAATACCGCCAACCGATCGCAATGTTTCGCTGGCAAGAATTCCCGGTCCGACAATTCCGGTTGGATGAAACTGCACGGCTTCGAGATCCATTACCGGCAGTCCTGCATCCAGAATAATTGCCAGACCATCACCGGTGTTCTGACGACAATTGGTTGTAACCCGAAAGATCTGGCCGTCTCCGCCGGTTGCGAAAACCGTGGCTTTTGCGCGAACCGCAGCGAATTCACCTTTGCGCTCGCGAAACAGCACGGCGCCGATACAGCAACCGTCTTTAAATAGAAGCTCGGTTGCAATAGACTGATTGAGAAATGTAACACCACCGCGTAGCGCTTCTCCCCAGACACTGTCCATAATCCCTTTGCCCGTTCGGTCTGCTTCAAAAACAGCGCGGAAAGCTGAACTTTCGCCGAATCTAACGGTATGGCCTCCGAAAGTTCTTTTACTGAGTCCGCCTTCTTCATTGCGGCTGAAATGCATACCCTTGTTTTCCAACCAGATGATTTGCTCCCAGGCAGATTCGACAATCTTCTTGACCACATTTTGATCCGCCATACAATCCGACCCCTTCCAGGTATCAAACATGTGGTAGATGGGCTTGTCGATTGGATCCTTCGGGTCGACGGCCGCAAGACCTCCCTGGGCCGTGCTGGTATGCGATTTTTGGCAATGCGGAACTTTCGTAACCGCAATAATTTTAGTACCGGGTTTTTTCTCCAAAATTTCAGCAGCACAACGCAGTCCGGCGCCGCCGGCCCCAATTACCAGCACATCGCAGTCCAGCGTTGATGAAATCTTTAATTTGGCAGCCAAATGCTAACTCCCCGACCCATCAGATCATAATAATTATTTTTAGACCGAACCAGAAAGACAAAGCCATCACAACAGCAACCAGCGCGGTCATCAAGATCTGCAGCCGTCGCGAGGCGATATAGTCTCTGCCCACTGAGTACAACCCGTAGCCGCCATGGTATACGACGGCCAGAACCATGGCGATATCAACAATCTTGATAAAATAGTGTTGCATTCTGGTAATAATCACGGCCGAATCCTTACCCACTTCAGGATTAAGATGCATAAATAAAAAATGCGCCGGTATCATTACCAGCAGAAACGCACCGCTGGCTCTTTGAAATTTCCAAAACAGCGAATGCGACAGTTGCCAGATTCTTGCCAAAAATGCATATCCGCCGATCACGGCAATAACGAATACGATCAGCCAGAAAAAAATTGGCGATACACTTTGATTTCCAAGAAGCATAAAAATCGCTAAAAGACACACATAAACAGTCGACACCACGAATAACCATCGAATCATCGCAGCATCATCACGATAGCCGTAGATTTCATAGAGTATTAATCTGCCGCCGTTGACGGCGTGAAAAATCACCGGAATCGCCAGTAACCATTCGAAGAAAACAATCAGCGGGGAAGAAAACAATGCCATTTTAGCGTCATAGTCGCCGGGGTTGCTCAGGGTTGAGAGGGTGATCAGATGAAACCAGACATACAGGACCAGGAGCAAACCAGTGATGCGGTGACACCAGCTTAAAATAAATGCCCAACCCCTGCTGTTCGCATAAAAGCCAAGATATGGTATCCTGTTAAGAATTTCGAGAATCTGGTCAGTAATTTTTATCGAAATACTAATCTGTTGCATTTAGAACATCCTATTTTACCCAAATCAATAAGACAGATTTGATTCTACAAAATGGCTCTTATTTGGATTCAACTTCCTGAAAGAATTCTTTGGCCACACGCAAGCTGTCCATTGCAGCCGGAACACCGCAGTAAATGGCCGCCTGGAGGATAACTTCCATGATTTCATTCTTGCTACAGCCATTATTTAAAGCCCCTTTTAGGTGGAGCTTTACCTCGTGAGGTCGGTTAAGTGCGGTGAGCATGGCTAGGTTGATTAAACTCCGGGTTTTTCGGTCCAGACCCGGCCGGGCCCATACAGCACCCCAGCAGTATTCGGTAACCAGTTCCTGTAAAGGGCGACTGAAATCGTCTGCCTGTGACATGGAAGTATCCACGTGCTCAGCACCCAGCACCTCCCGTCGAATTTGGAGTCCTTTTTCGAAACGTTCACTCGTCATCGTTATTTCCCTTCTCTGCTTCTATTCTTTTCGTAGAAAAAGCGAAGACCACTCGCCTATATTCTCTATCCTATCAAACATCTCAATTTCTTCGACGATTTTCAAACGCTGTTCCTTCTTCAAGATCTGACCGGTGAGGTCATGGAACCTTTCTTTCATCTCTTGCCATGAAAGCGGATTCTCTGGATCGCCCTTGGGATATTCGACTGTCGTAGAAAAACTCTTTTCATCCGCTGTGAGCATTTCAGCAGTGGCGCGCCACTGTTTAGGGAAAGTCCGATCCAGTTCAGGATCAACACTGCACGTCACTTTTCGCATCATCTCTCTGACTGGTTCCGACTGGATTACAGAGAGCTGAAATTCATTCAGACCTGCCTTACCATAAAGCATCGCCGCGGCAGCGCCAAAGGGCATACTAAACTGGGCATCGACGATCGATTGGGGGGTATACTTGCTTTCTATTGGCTCCGCAATGAGAGAAGCTCCGGCCTTTAAAACGCCAATCTTAATCTTCTTTACTTGCTCCGGCTGAAGGTTGTTTTCATTTGCTATTTTTAACACCGCGTCAATGGGAGGGTGCATGTAACGGCAACACGCATGAGATTTAACTGATGTCCTAAGTATTTGGAATTCGGAATCTATTCCTTCAAGGACCTTGGACGGATCTGCTCCGTTGGAGTAAGCATGGAGAAATCCATCCCTACCCTCGACGATCGAACCGGGGCCTATGAATCCTCTACCGGACAACAGGGCTGCCACCATGCCGCTGTGGGCTGCCCATCCTGCGTGAAAGGGCTTTGTCCATGCCCCTTGAGCGAGATACTCCATGGACCCCGCTGCCTGACTGCCCGAAATGCCCATGGCACTTAATATCTGCTCTTCTTGAAGACCCAGAATCTTCGAAGAAGCAACACTCGATCCAAAGGTTCCACAGGTTCCGGTGGGATGAAAACCTCGTTTGTAGCTGTTCTCCGGCCCCAGGGCTCTTCCCAGCCGAATCATCACCTCGTAGCCCAAGACAACGGCTAAAATAAAATTCTTCCCGGAAGCACCAGCCATCTCACCGGTAGCTAAAGCCGATGGGAAGATGACAACCCCTGGATGAAGTGATGATTCGTTGTGGACATCATCCATTTCGATGGAATGGGATGACGTCCCATTTGCAAGGGCCGAATAAAGATAGGGAGCTTTCTCCCTGGTCCCAATCATTACACCCTCCCCTTTCCCCATCTCTTTTACAAACCGATACATCGATTGGGAAGGATTCTCTTTCGATCCCCGAAATGCAACACTGATAAAATCCAGGAACCTGTATTTGGCGCAATCGATGACTTCATCTGAAAGATCATTAAACGTCATGCGGTTGCAGTAACTGGCAAGCTCTTGCGTGATACCCATAGCTCCTCCCTACCTTAGTGCTAAAAACGAGAGCAGCCTTATTGGCTGCTATATCGTGTGTGACTGCGAATAAAGTTTCTTTTATTAAATCCTTGATGGCCTACCCGCTCTGGTCCGTTTTGCCATTTTTTGGCTTCATATCAAATACTTATTCGTTCCGTCAAGCCTAACTATTGGGACAATATTTATTATACGATGAATGGATTCAATTATATTTTTTTGTAGACAGGATCAACCAGGATTATTTGGAACCAGATAAACTCTATTTGCTCTTGTATGAAAAGAAAGAGCGATATGCAGCGTAAGGAGATATAGTCAATAGTTGTGTATGAAGAAATTAGGCGGCAATCCGTTTT
>Ga0126326_1000293_pt1 | contig 16883 bp, 14 predicted proteins | sample InaspJWI67metaG_FD_94485 | JGI IMG/M metagenome (GOLD analysis project Ga0126326, IMG submission 94485) | Marine gutless worms symbiont microbial communities from Oahu, Hawaii - Inanidrilus sp. 1 OAHU.JWI-67 metaG | ecosystem: Host-associated > Annelida > Digestive system > Unclassified | place... | reverse complement strand
TAATAATCTTGGGTGTCTTGGCTGGTAGCTCCATTCTGATCAGGCGCACAGGATAGAGGGATTGTTGGCGCAATAGATTCCTTATATTGAGATTTCTGGAGGTCACCCCGGAAATGCACCGGGTGCATCAATCTGTGATCACCCGTGAGACCAACAGCAATTACGGCTTCAATCTATCTTTGCACCCTTCTTGATATCCTAGCAAAATGAACGATGATATCGTCAAGAGTCGGAAAAAAGAATTTGACATCCTTCCCGGTAAGGCGTTAATCACGTAAAGTTATCATTTCATAGACTCCCACTATTGAGGCAACTGCTGTATAAACATTTTATGAAACTATAGAGAATAATGAAAAGTAAAGAGGGTAATCGCTATCAATAAAAATGATGCACAAAGAGGAAGGATATGAGCCGGGAATTGATGCTTGCATCGCGGATTACCGGCCTGAAACCTTCGGCCACGGTAGAAATGACCGAGCGGGTGCGCCGGGCCAGACAGGCTGGAAGAGATATCATCGGGCTATCCAGCGGCGATCCGAATTTGCCTACCCACCCGTCCGTGATAGAAGCGGCTCACCGCGCCATGAAGGATGGAAAAACTCATTATGGTCCCTCTCCGGGAATACCTTCCTTAAGAAGTGCCATTGCCGACCGATTGAGCCTGGAGTCGGGTAATGAATATGTTTCCGAGCAAATTATCATTACCCCAGGAGGTAAATTTGCGGTTTTCGCAGGCATTATGTCCGCTGTGGAGGTGGGAGATGAAGTCATCCTTCTGGACCCTTGCTGGGTAAGTTACGGCCCCTGTGTAAAAATGGCCGGAGGCATTCCCGTTGTGGTGCCTGCTTTGCAAAAGATAGATCCCGAGCGCCTCGAAAAAACCATCACTTCACGCACCAAGCTGATCATCGTCAATTCACCGGTCAATCCAACCGGCCGGATCATTTCAAAGTCGGAGTTGGAAACGATCATCCGGCTGGCGGAAGGGAACAATCTCTGGATCTTGTATGATGAAGTTTACAAAAACATACTTTACGAGCCGGAATCACGAATATCGATTCAAACCATCGAAAATGCGTGTGATCGTCTTTTAGTAGTCAACAGCTTTTCCAAAGAATACGGTATGACCGGATGGCGGATCGGATATCTCGCGACGCCCCGCGATTTTGGCAAAGATATCCGCAAAATAATTCAGCATTCCGTGTATTGTGTTCCACCTTTCATTCAAGCCGCCGCCGAGGCTGCCATTGCGCTGCCGGCGGAAATTATGACCGCACATGTGGCCGAATTCAAACGCCGCCGTGACTTGATGACCGCTAAATTGAACAACATCCCCGGAATAAGCTGCAATACGCCTGAGGCCACTTTTTACCTTTTTCCGGCCGTTGAACAAGACGATTGGACAGTGGCAACCGAATGGCTGGATAAACTCGACATTGCCGTTCTCCCCGGCAGCGTTTTCGGCAGCGCGGGAAAGGGTCACATTCGGATAAGTGTTACCAGTGAAGTTCATCTTCTGGAGGAAGCTGTCAGACGGATTGGGCAGTACTATGCCGATCATTGAGTGACAGCCTAAATAGGCGCTTAAAAGATTCATATCGACAATTTCTTGTCGATCCCAGGCATAAAGTTGTTTTTGCAATAAAAGAAGATGTTTCGAGTTACGGGTTGCGGGTTGCGCGTTAAAGAAAAGGATACTATCCTATTGAAGATCCGTACCCCGTAACGCGGAACACGCAACAGTCCCAATTCAATCCAGTATGTTATTCACTGCTCTGAAAGAGGCACATCCATCAAACGTTATGTTAAAAAATGCTTTGTTGCCTAGCGAAGTATCCAACCACTGTTAGTGGAAATGCACCAGCGTATTTGATCTCTGAGACGGGCCATATATGAAGAGAAGATGCATCCATCATCTGCGGTTTTGGCGAGTGCTTGCCGCAAAGCCTGTGCAGAGAAGATTTCCCTCAAACTTTTACTATGAGGAGGTAACCATGAAAAGAAACTGGATGGGAACATTGTCACTTTTGGCCGTGCTGTCGGTGTTCATCGCGCCAATTGTTTGTGGCGCGTCGGAACATTCCACATTGGAGAAAATCAAAGCGAGAGGGAAGCTGTTGGCCGGTGTGAAATATGGCACCGTGCCGTTTGGGTTTGTTGACAAGAATAACGAAGTGGTCGGATTCGACGTTGATCTGGTCAGGGAAATCGCCAATACCATCGGCGTGGAGGTTGAATATGTCCGGGTTACCTCCCCGACCCGCATTCCTTTGCTGGTTAGCGGGAACGTGGATATGGTGGCCGCATCGATGACCCACACCGTAGAGCGGGATAAAACCATCGACTTTACGATAACCTATTACCTGGGCGGCCAGTCCATCCTCGTAAGAGTAGGCAGCGGCATCAATGGCGTTGCCGACCTGAGCGGCAAGACCGTCGCTGTCCAACAAGGCACCACCCTGGAAAAGAACCTTGCAAAGGCGAATCCCCAGGCCAAGCAGCTTGCATTCAAGGATTATGCAAGTGCCTGGATGGCTCTGAAACAGGGCCGGGCCGACGCCCTGACCGGGAGCCACCACATTCTCCTCGGATTTGCCAAAGGTGATAAAACGTTTCAACTGGCCGGTCAGCGCTTCAGTACCGAGCCCTTCGGCATGGGTGTGCGCCAGGGAGATTCCGATATGCGGGATCTGATTAATCGTGTGTTGCAGGAGCTATGGAAATCAGGCAAGTATAAAGAATATTATAACAAATGGTTCGGTAGTGATCCAGATTTTCAAATGGAGATCTGGCCCTAGTAAACCGGACTTTTCCCCGGCGGGGGTACCCGGCCAGCAGGGCATGGGTGCGACCCGCCGCAATTTCTCGCATAAGGCGCTATCTTGGATTATACTTTCGACTGGACTGTTTTGTGGCGGTACCGTGAGGCACTGTGGACCGGACTGGTTATAACGGTCGAGCTTTCGATAGTGGCCCTTGTGGCCGCAATTATTATCGGCATTATGGCCGGTACCGTCAGCACCAGCCGCAATCGCTGGTTTCGATTTGCAGCCTATGCCTATGTGGAGTTCGCCCGCAACATTCCACTCCTGGTGCATATCCTTTTTTGGTATATTGGCCTTTCGGCTTTGCGCATTCCCAACTTTTGGTGCGCTGTCCTGGGCCTTGCCATTCACTCCGGTGCTTACATCGCAGAAATCGTCAAATCGGGTATTCAGAGCGTTCCTGCCGGACAGACCGAGGCGGCGATTTCTTCGGGTCTGAGCAGATTTCAGACTCGTATGGATGTCGTGTACCCGCAAGCCCTGCGAATCGTCATACCATCCATGGCCGGGATGTTTTCGCAATTGATCAAGGACTCGTCTCTGGCTTCGGTGATCGCCGTAACGGAACTGGCCTTTCAGGCAGGGGCCATCGAGGGCGACACGTTCAGAAGCTTTGAGGCCTATATTGGAATTTCGATTCTATATTTGATTTTCGTATCGTTGTTGACCCAATCACTTAATTTGTTATTTGCCCGACGGGAGCGGACTTCGAGGGCGAATTCGCTCTGATCCAAGGTCCTGTTTGAGATTCGGACATGAAGTTTCATATTATTATAGAAAATATGCCTTATCTGCTTCAAGGACTATTACTTACACTGAAAATCGCCCTTTTGGTCATTTTTGGCGGCGCGTTGCTGGGTATTCTTATCGGTGTCCTGCGTTCCAGTTCCATCCGCCCTCTAAAAATAGCAGCCGCCGTTTATATTGAATATATACGAGGTACACCTTTATTGGTGGTACTGTTTGTCGTGTATTTCGGTTTGCCGTCTATCATTGACATGCGCTTTTCCGCATACCAGGCTGCAATTATTGGATTTATTATCTTTATCGCCGCCTATATTGCCGAAGATGTGCGCTCCGGTCTGAATTCGGTCCCCAGGGGACAGATCGAGGCCGGTCTGGCCACCGGTCTGCATCCGGTTTATGTTATGATCGATATTGTCCTGCCCCAGGCCATTCGCCGCATGATTCCCACCTTTTTCAACCAATTTGTGCGTCTGACCAAATTTACTTCGGTTGCTTCGATCATCGGTGTCATTGAGTTGACAGGTTCGGCCGGGATCATCAATTCGCGGGAGTTTATCCCTTTCGAGATCTACCTCACCGTGGCCCTGGCCTACTTCGTTGTCTGCTATAGCCTGTCGCTTGTGGGACGATATCTGAACAAGCGCCTGGCTATCGAGACCTGAAACCGGCATTTAGGCTGCTTCGCCATTCGGAAGGCTTTTGAGATGATCACCTTCAAAAAGGTCAATAAATGGTTTGCTGACCATCACGTCCTCAGGGACATCGATTTTCACGTGGATGCCGGAGAAGTCGTCGTCGTTTGCGGCCCGAGCGGATCGGGTAAAAGCACTTTGATCCGCTGTATCAATCGACTGGAGCCTATTCAGAAGGGCGAGATCATCGTTGACGGCCAGTCGCTTAAGGATTCACGAACCAATATCACCCGTCTAAGGGCCGAAATCGGTTTCGTATTCCAGCAGTTCAATCTCTACCCCCACAAAACAGCATTGCAAAACGTTATCCTGGCCCCTATCAGGGTTCGGAAAATGAAACGAAAAGATGCGGAAGTTCTGGGGATGAAAATATTGGAACGGGTCGGTCTGAGCGATAAAGCCGCCAGCTATCCCAGTAACCTTTCCGGTGGTCAGCAGCAGCGGGTGGCGATTGCCAGGGGTCTGGCCATGCATCCCAAGATAATGCTTTTTGACGAGCCGACATCAGCCCTTGACCCGGAGATGATCAAGGAAGTTCTGGATGTCATGCGCGATCTGGCTCGCGAGGGCATGACCATGGTGGTGGTGACTCACGAGATGGGATTTGCCAGGGAGGTCGCAAACCGGGTGGCCTTTATCGATGATGGCCGATTAATTGAGATTGCCCCGCCGGCAGCTTTTTTTGACAACCCTTCGCAAGAAAGAACCAAATCCTTTCTCAGTCAGATTCTGGTTCATTGAGCCGCGTTCAGCGGCGATAATCTTCATTTCACCCAATTTGATAGTGGTAAAGTCTATGAGCGACAGAATCATTGTGCCGAACAATGGAAAGGTAGAAAAGGTTGGTGCTGCGGAAAGCATTTAAATGAATAATCCGCTTGACTGCACCAAGAAAACTATTGCAGCAGACCCTGTCTGCGGTGTGGAGGTCATCTACCACCAGTATCGCAGACGGAGTCGCTGCATGGTTTGAAATCTCAATCTCCCCGCATCTTCTTGTGTGCTTTATCTGTCTCCCTGATTATCCAGCCACATTTTGAAAAGGAGGAGAGTTCTCTATTCAGTGTTATGAAGTTATGAATTAATAATCGGGACCGAGAAAGAATGGGTCTCCTTGAACGGAATTGTTTTAGTTATATCAGATTCATACCTTTCCACCTAATGCTCCCGGCGGATCGTTTCTGCGCTTGGTCCAAGGGGGACTGGATGGGCTAGGCTCGTTGTAAGGTTTTGAGGCAATTTCCTTCTGGCGTTCTTCCTCGCCCTCCTTCACACGATCTCGGCAATCACCTTCACAATCTCCTGTAATATCTCTCGTTGGCATTTTTTCCATTTTATATCTCCTTTTCACTAGTAGTTTGAATTGATGTGCCAGGTAAGCACTAATAAATACTATGTATCGCTTGAGGAAAATCAAGCAATGGTGCATCAAAAAACCGGTGTAACCATGACTGTGGAGTCTGACAAGGCGACCCGCAGACCTGCGGCAGGTGACTCTGGATGCACTCGAATTCGCATTGTTCCACACCGGGAAAAATAGGATATTCTGCGCGATGCCCCTTTGCATTGCCAATCGGTCGACCTTAATCATATCGCTGTCGTATGTGTCGGTTCGACCGTTTACCTGACTTGCGCAAGACGCTGTGGTGTTTAATTTAATAACAATGTTCGCTGAATTTTAAATGTCACCATATCCTCGAACAACGCCAATTCTCGAACATTCCTCTTCCGCTGCCGCTCAAGGTATAAGAATTCGATTCCAAGGAGCCCAGACAATGAATGTGCCCGATAATATAAAGAAAATTACAGAAATAGTGTGGGAAATTCCCACCTCCCACAAAGAAGGCATGCGGGTTCCGGCACGCATCTACGCCACGGAAAAACTGCTTCATGAAATGGATACGGGAGTGTTCGATCAAGTGACCAATGTGGCCACTTTGCCCGGTATTCAGAAATATGCACTCTGCATGCCCGATGGACACTGGGGATATGGATTTCCTATCGGCGGTGTGGCGGCCATGTCTGCCGATACAGGAGTAATTTCTCCCGGAGGAATCGGCTTTGACGTCAACTGCGGCATGCGTCTGGTCGTTACCAACTTGCAGTACGAAGAAGTCAAACCGTATCTACGCCAGCTGGTGGATCACCTGTTCGAGAGGGTTCCAGCCGGGGTCGGCAGTAAAGGATTCATCCGGATATCAAAGGATGCTTTCCGGGAGGTCATCGAGCAGGGCGCACGGTGGTGTTTGAGAAACGACTACGCGTGGGAGGACGACCTCCAGTATACAGAGGAACACGGTTGTATCCACGGAGCGGATGCGACCAAAGTCAGCGACAAAGCCATTGATCGCGGTTACCGGCAGATCGGCACCCTCGGCTCAGGCAATCATTATCTGGAACTCCAAGTGGCCAAATCTGAAAACATCCAAATGATCGAACTGGCCGGCGGCTGTGTCTGTTGTGAGCTGAGGGGCGAATTCGAAGCCGCCCTGAGTGAGTTGCTCAATATCGTTGCACCGGAATTCATAATATTGGAAGCCACCGGTATCGCCGAGTCCGACGCATTGGTGTACGAAGTGGAAGACAATGTGCCCGAAGTACGGCTGGACAGCGTCATCTGCATCGTTGATGCCTTCAGCAGCCTCAAATTTCCCCAAGTAGGCTATGTGGGCCGCAGGCAGCTGGAAGCGGCCGACATAGTGATTGTCAATAAAATTGACCTGGTGAGCCGACCGGACATTGCCAAAGTGGAGGAACAGGTTCGACAATTCAACCAAACACCGGCCGTATTTCACACCGTGAGGTGTCAGATTGACACCGATCTGCTTTTCGGTATAGAGCGTGGAGCCGCTCTGGGTGCTGCCGGACCGACGATTGGACAGTCGGCAGGCGGGGGGCGGATTCAGTATTCGGCCCGGCGCCACGACAGTGAAATTCAGTCTTTCACCCATACGACCGACAGGCCGTTTGATGAGACAAGGTTCGGCGAATTCATCGAAAACCTGCCGGGTTCCGTATTGCGGGCCAAAGGTTTTGTCAAAATGGAAATCAAGGGGTATCTCTTCAACTACGTGGCCGGGCGTTTCGATCTGGAGGAATTTGATGCCGACTGCACTCAACTGGTTTTTATCGGACACCGTCTGAATGACATCAAAGAAGCTGTTCTAGAAGGTTTGAGATCCTGCGAGGTGTGAGATGCCTTATTTTTACTTGGATGATATCGCTACCGCCGACGTCGCCTTTGAAGCATGGGGGGAAACGAAAGAAGAGATGTTCATTGCTGCGGCGGAAGCATCGATGAATGTTATGGTCGAAGATTTGAATACCATTGACGCATACGAAAATAAACGGTTCCATTTTGCATCTGAATCAATTGAAATGTTACTTTTTGACCTGCTGCAGGAACTGATTTACTTCAAAGACGCCGAGCAACTTTTAATTCGAATACACAAAGTATCCATTCTTAAAATAGACGGACATTTTGTTTTGAATGCCGATGCGTACGGGGAGACAATCGATCCGCGAAAGCACGAACTCAACGCAGATGTAAAGGCCGTCACCCTTCATCGCTACCGGGTTGAAGAAAGCGAGAAGGGATGGCGCGCCAGTGTAGTACTGGACATTTGATCCTGAGGGTCATGCAAATAGAGTCGATGAATAGAAAGTACCAGTTTGATGTCTGTCGGTTGAGGCGCAAATATCTTCTCAGGTTACGAGATCGCATTTGATAATAACCGGGTAAGCAACCCGAGACCGGTATAAATGATCTTTAATAATGCAACGCATTTCCGAATGCAACAATCAGGAGGTGTATAAAGATGAAATATAGAGGCCCTAAAGTGAAGCTATCTCGTCAGCTGGGCCTGCCGCTAACGCCCCGCGCCGCACAGTGGCTTGAGAGAAGACCGTATCCGCCGGGTGAACACGGTTCCGAAATGCGGCAGAGGAGGCAAATCTCAGATTTCATGCGAAATTAAGTTGGTCATCGAATATTACTCGCGATAAATGTCGTTCTTAACATTCTAAATTTCGAAACGGAAGGATTATGGAATGCGGCAAAAATTCTTATTCTATAGCGTCGCGGGATTCTTCTTGTTCGCTGTTTTTATGGAATCGGCTCTTGGGCGGGATATCGCCGGGAAAGATCACATGTTGACGGAAAGCTCAAAAACCGGAAACTTCACTGATGTTACCTCCGCAAAGGTATTCAAACAGATTACGATATTCATGTGCGGTGACGTAATGACTGGTCGGGGCATTGATCAGATATTGCCTTATCCCAGCGACCCGCTTATTCACGAGCCATACATGAAAAGCGCCAAAGGTTATGTGAGGATCGCCGAAGAGCTCTACGGTCCTATACAGCAACCTGTCAGTTTTTCATATATATGGGGAGATATACTCGAGATTTTAGACCAAGCAGCACCCGATGTGCGCATAATTAATTTAGAAACGAGCATTACGAAGAGTAACGATTTTTGGAAAGGAAAAGCGATCCATTACAGGATGCATCCGGAAAATATTCCAAGTCTGACTGCTGCCCGAGTAGACGTCTGTTCTCTGGCTAACAACCATGTTCTTGATTGGGGATATTCCGGCCTCCTTGAGACCTTGGAATCTTTGAAAAAAGAAAAGATAGCAATTGCAGGCGCCGGTCGAAATCTAAGCGAGGCCGAAGATCCCGCAGTAATAAAAATTGATGGAAAAGGACGTGTGATTGTGTTCTCGTTCGGTTTGACAACCAGCGGAATACCCTTGAGCTGGGGCGCTGCGGAAAATAAGATCGGTGTCAATCTGCTGAAGGACTTAACCAAAAATACCCTCCGTCATTTTCAAAAAAAAATCGGTCAGGTCAAACGAACGGGAGATATTGTGGTTGCATCTATTCACTGGGGAAGTAACTGGGGCTATGATATCCCCCGGGAGCAAAAGATACTTGCTCACCGATTGATTGATGAGGCCGGAGTTGACATCATTCATGGGCATTCATCGCATCATGTCAAAGGAATTGAAGTTTATAAGGGAAAGCTCATTCTTTACGGCTGTGGTGATTTTATCAATGATTATGAAGGGATTGGCGGCTATGAAGAATTTAGAGCTGATTTGTCTTTTATGTACATTGCGACGGCAGATTCAGCCACTGGAAAGCTCATCGCTTTACACCTGACACCCACTCAGATTAGGCGATTCAGGGTAAATCGAGCCTCAGAAGACGATGCGCTGAGGCTTAGGGATATCATAAACCGAGAAGGTGCACAATTTGGAACCGGGGCAATATTGAATAAGGATAATCAATTAACACTGCAATGGGAATGATCCCCTCTTTGGTACATAAGGCCAAAATTTAGCAATCAGAAATCTATTGGTTAGGACACCTTGGGCTGCACCGCTAATGATCATATCGAATTTTCCAAATATGATTTAATGCTTATCATGTAAAGGTAGCGGGCGATGACGGGCAATGGGTGATACTAACTGCTACAGGAGTATGAAATCACTGTAATGCCCAGAGCCGAAACACAAACCGAGACCGTCGAATAATGGTGAAGATATCCTAACGCTGATAAAAATATCGACTTATTAAGACATAAAGGAGACTTACTATGGGAGATAGTATACCATGGGAAACCGATATAGACTCAGCCTTGGCCAAGGCAAAAACAGCCGCCAAATCGGTGTTGCTGGATTTTTATAATCCTCAATGAATCGGCTGTCAGCAAATGGATGCAGTTACGTATCCTGAAAACAATGTCATTGAATTCATTAATCAGAAGCTCGTTCCGCTTCGAGTGGCTTTCGACTCGCAACCGCTGGCATCTGACTTCAATGTCAAGTGGACTCCCGTATTGGCGATCCTAGATCAGGAAGGTTCCGCACATCAGCGAACCCTGGGATTTTTTCCGCCGGAAGAATTTGTACCGTCATTGATGCTCGGTATCGCCAAGGTCCACTTTGATCATGACCAACTTGACAAGGCCCTCCCAACGCTCCATGCGCTTCAAGCAGATTATCCAAAAAGCGCTGCAATCCCGGAAGCGATTTTTTTTGAGGGCGTAAGCCGCTTTAAACAAGGGCAGGATCCCAAGATGCTTAAAGATGCATATGAACAACTTCAAGCTGATTATCCAACCAGCGAGTGGACCCAGCGAGCGTATCCATACCGGCTGATATAGGCAAAATAGGGGATGCAGTGGATGCATCCCCTCAATATCAGTTAATAGATAAAAAATGAAATGCCCAAACTGTCAATTTGAAAACCCTCAAGAATCAAATTTCTGTATCGAGTGTGGCAGCAGATTGGAACTGCAATGTCCTCAATGTGGAAATGTCTTGCCATATGCAGGCAAGTTCTGCAACAAATGCGGCCATGATTTAAAAAAATCCGCTGAAGCCTCACTCATTGACTATTCTGAACCTCAATCCTACACCCCCAAATTCCTGGCCGATAAAATCCTCACCACCCGCAGCACCATAGAGGGCGAGCGGAAATTGGTAACGGTACTTTTTGCAGATGTGGCCAACTACACGTCTATCTCTGAGAGGCTTGATCCTGAAGAAGTACATCAGCTTATGGACGGTTGTTTTAAAATCCTGATGGATGAAATTCATAAATATGAAGGCACCATCAACCAGTTCACCGGTGATGGTATAATGGCCCTTTTCGGTGCACCAGTCGCCCATGAGGATCATGCACAAAGGGCGTGTTATGCCGCTTTGTCTATTCAGAATGCCGTAAATGCTTACAGCGAAAAGATAAAGAACGACTTCGGCGCTGATTTCGAAATGCGGATCGGGCTTAATTCTGGTTCGGTGATAGTGGCATCTATCGGTGATGACCTGCGCATGGATTACACCGCCATTGGAGATACAACCAATCTGGCTTCCAGGATTGAACAATTAGCCAGACCCGGCACCAGTTTGATTTCTGATCACACCCAAAAGTTGGTTAAGGAGTTTTTCGAATTTAAATCCCTGGGGAAAGTAGAGGTGAAAGGGAAATCGAAGCCGCTGGAAGCTTTTGAGATAATCAAAGCCAGTGAAGTGGAAACCAGGATCGATGCATCAGTTGCCAAAGGCCTGACCAGATTTGTTGGCCGCAAAAATTCAATGGCCGCCTTGATGGACGCCTTTGAGAAAGTTCAATCAGGTTCAGGGCAGATCTTAGGGGTCGTGGGGGAAGCCGGCGTGGGAAAATCCAGGCTTCTCCTGGAATTCAGAAATTCACAGCCCGATGAAAAATTTACCTATCTTGAAGGGCGTTGTCTTCATTTCGGTGGAACTATGGCCTACCTTCCTTTCCTGGATATTCTCAAATCATATTTTGAAATTGAGGAAGGCGAGCGGGAATATGCCATCACCATGAAGATAAAAAACAAACTCTCAGAGCTCGATGAGGAAGCGGTCCAACTTAGTTTTCCCTCTTTTCAAGAGCTGTTATCATTGAAGGTTGAGGATGAAACCTGGCATACCCTTGAGCCCAAAGAAAAAAGGAATAGAACATTTGAAGCCATAAGGAACCTGTTGATCAGTATTAGCCAGAGGAGATCACTGCTTGTGGCCATTGAAGATTTGCATTGGATGGATAAAACTTCTGAGGAGTTTTTAAATTATTTTATCGACTGGCTGGCACAGAGTCCGATCCTGCTGGTTTTGCTATATCGCCCCGAATATACGCATCAGTGGGGCAGCAGGTCCTATTACACCAAGATAGGGTTAAGGCAACTCACATCACAAACCAGTGCCGAGTTGATTCGGGCAATCCTCTATGATTGTGATATCGAGCCCGAACTGGAAACGCTCATTATGGATCGTTCCGCAGGTACGCCGCTGTATATAGAAGAATTGACATTTAGTTTATTGGAAAACGGATCAATTCAAAGAGAAAAGAATCAATGCTGCCTCACTAAAGCTCCCAAAGATATTCAGGTACCGGATACAATCCAGGGAATCATCGCCGCCCGTATGGACCGCCTGGAAGATAATCTCAAACGTATCGTGCAAGTGGCAAGCGTCATCGGTCGGGACTTTGCCTTTCGCATTCTCCAGACCATCACTGGCATGCGAGAAGAGCTGAAATCGTATCTTTTAAACCTTCAAGGCCTTGAGTTCATTTATGAAAAGAGACTTTTCCCGGAGCTGGAATATATCTTCAAACACGCCCTGACCCAGGAGGTCGCTTATAACAGCCTGCTTCTTAAAAAGAGGAAAGAGCTTCATGAGAAAATTGGTCAAGCCATCGAGCAAGTTTACCCGGAAAGGTTGGAAGAATTCTATGAGATGCTGGCCTATCATTGCTACGAGGGCCAAGACTGGCCCAAAGCACTTGACTACCTGGCTAAAGCCGGGGACAAGGCTACTGCTGCTTTCGCCAACCAGGAAGCGCTTGACTACTATGCTCGGGCCTTGGAGGTATGCAGAAAATTGGGTGCCTCATCTTTTACTGAATCGGTTGACATAGCCAAGAGGCGTGGGTTGGTGAACAGCACCACCGGAAATTTTAAGGAGGCTATTGCCGACTTCAATCTTATGCTTAACGCCGCCCGCAGCCTGGCGGATAAACACCTTGAAGGGATGGCCATGGCTTATCGCGGCTGGGCCGAACGTCAGTACTATGATGAGGAAATGGCCGAGAACACTCTCAAGACTGCGCTAAACATAGCCAATGAAGGTTTCGAGGATGTTCGCTTTTTCGCGAGCGCCATTCTCGGGTCGTTATACCTGTCTTATAACCGGCACACCGAAGCCAGGTCGCTCCTGCGGATGGCCGAGAAGCTGGCGCCCGCAGTCGATGATCCTTTCATTTTGGGTTTATGGAGCATGTATGGAACTTTGTGGCCATATTGGGAGGGCCGCTACGAAGATGCGTTGAAGATTCAGGCTCACTGGCAGGGCACCACCAAAAGAGGTGGCGTTGCTTATCTCATGAATACATGGGCAGAAGCACTTGCTCAAGGAAGCAAGGGGAGATACGAACACGCTCTGGCGCTCCTCGAAGAAGTGCTCGTGACCGGCAAGCGCATGGGGGAACCCTTTTGGCTGGTTCGCGCCCTGAACACCGTTGGCTGGATATATGGAGAACTTCAGGACCATAACCGGGCAATGAAGTGGAACCTGCGTGGGGTTAAAGCCGCTCACGAGGCAAACTTCTCCATTCCCGAAGCTGAGAGCAACGCACGGTTAAATCTCGGGGACAACCTGCTGGCGCTGGGCCGACTCGATGAAGCCGAGGAGCATTATCAGGAGGTCGAGCAGGTAGCGCGCAAACCACGGCCGCTGGACTTTAATATGCTCTGGCGCTATTCACAACACCTGTTCCATAGCTACGGTGAACTTTGGCTTGTTCGAGGTAATCTGGATAAGGCCAGAGCTTACGCTGATGAGTGTCTGGCACTGGCGGAAAAGAGCAAAAGCGGCAAAAACATTGTAAAAGGCCGCAGGCTGCGGGGACAGGCGTTCCTTGCACAGGGCATGCTGACAAAAGCCGAGCAGGAGCTCTCCATCGCCCTGGAGATTGCCCGGCAAGTCGGCAACCCGACCCAACTTTGGATCACCCACACTTCCCTGGCCCGATTATATGAGAAGATGACGCGGCAGGATCTCAAACAAGAACAATGGAGGGCTGCGGCTTCCGTTGTTCAATCGATCGCAGATGGACTTCAGGATGAGACGCTGCGTAAAACATTCATCAACGCAGCTCCTGTAAAAGAAATAATGGAACATGCGAATCGATAATGGGGAAAATGAGAAGGTATTAAAAAATGAAATGCCAAAAATGCCAGTTTGAAAATCCGGATAAGGCCAAGTTTTGTATTGAGTGCGGAGTGCCCATGGAATTTCATTGCCCCCAATGCGGGGCGATTACACCGGTCACCGGAAATTTTTGTATGGAATGCGGACACAATCTTTCGCAGCCTAAAACAAAACCTAATAAGGATATTTCCTTCGACGAGAAGATAGAAAAGATTCAAAAATACCTCCCTGAGGGTCTCACCGAAAAAATCCTTTCACAAAGAAATCGAATGGAAGGCGAGCGCAAACATGTCACGGTGATGTTTTGCGATATGCAGAGCTTTACCTCGCTGTCCGAACAACTCGGTCCTGAAGGTGCCTATGACGTCATGGACGACGTCTACGAACTACTCATTCACAAAGTTCACGACTATGAAGGAACGGTCAACGATATGACCGGTGATGGGATCATGGCTCTATTTGGTGCTCCCATCGCCCTGGAAGATGCCCCCCAGCGAGCGATTCGTTCAAGCCTTGCGATTCATCGGGAGATTGCAAAATATAGCGACAGGTTAAAGCAAAAGGAAAAGATATTATCACCTTTAAAAATGCGCATCGGCATCCACATTGGGCCGGTAGTGGTCGGTACGATAGGAAATGACCTGCGCGTAGAGTTCAAAGCTGTGGGTGATACGGTGAATTTGGCTTCCAGAATGGAGAACGCGGCAGAGCCCGGTACGACGTATGTTACGGAGGATACCTTTAAATTGACAGAAGGACTGTTTCGGTTTGAGGCTCTGGGAGAAAGAGAAGTAAAAGGCAGGCAGGAATCTGTGAATATCTACCAGGTTATCGGTCCCAGCACAAGGAGAACCCGGTTTGATGTCCGGGCCGACCGAGGTTTGACACCGTTTGTGGGTAGAGAACGAGAATTGGAGCTTTTGCTCGATGGTTTGGAGCAGGCCAAAGCCGGTCGGGGGCAGGCGGTTTCCATCGTGGCCGAGGCCGGGGTGGGAAAATCTAGGCTATTGTATGAGTTTAGAAAGGCCGTTTCCAGTGAAAATGTGACCTTTCTAGAGGGAAGGTGTCTCTCTTATAGCAGGGCTGTCGCCTATTATCCTGCCATAGACATCTTAAAGGCAAACTTCGATATCAGAGAGGGCGACAGTGATTCCGAGATCAGACAAAAGGTAAAAAAAGGTTTAAAAATAGTTAAGGTCGATGAGGCTTCAACTCTGCCTTATCTTCTGGAACTTTTTTCTGTCAAAGATAGCGGCATCGATAAGTTCTCCCTCAGCCCCGAGGGAAAAAGAGATCGAATCATGGAGTCCGTAAAGCGAATCACCCTCAAGGGTTCTGAGGTTCGACCATTGATCTTGGCCTATGAAGATCTGCACTGGATGGATAAAAACTCTGAAGACCTACTGATAAATGTATCCGAAAGCATACCGGGTGCAAAAATCTTAATGATTTTCACCTATCGACCCGAATACATACACACATGGGGTGGGAAATCTTATCACAGTCAAATAACGTTGAATCGTCTCTCCAACCGCGAAAGCCTTGCAATGGTCGCCCATATTCTGGGCGCTAAGAAAATTGAGCGGGACCTTGAAGATCTGATACTGGAAAAGACCGAAGGAATCCCTTTTTTCATCGAAGAATTTATTCGGTCCCTCAAAGAGCTAGAGATTATAAGGAAAACGAACAACAGATATCAACTTGCAAAAGATACCCAGGATTTAAGCATTCCTTCTACCATCCACGACGTTATTATGGCCAGGGTTGACACACTGCCCGATAAGGCCAAAGAGGTGCTCCAGACCGGGTCGGCCATCGAAAGGGAGTTCAGCCACGAACTGATAAAGCGGGTAACAAACCTTCCGGAAAAAGAATTATTGTCGCATCTGTCGGCCATAAAAGATTCGGAGCTTCTGTATGAGAGAGGAATATATCCTCAATCCACCTATATCTTTAAACATGCCTTAACCCGAGAGGTCGTCTATGATTCCATTTTAACCAAAAGAAAGTATAAGCTTCATGATGCGATCGGCAATGCCATTGAAGAATTACACCATGATAATGTTGATGAACATTATGAAGTCTTATCCGAACATTATATCACCAGTGAGAATTATGAAAAAGGGGCTGAATATTCGAAGTTGGCGGCCAGCAAGGCCCGCAAAGGTGCTTCATTTAATGATGCGGTTGCCTATGGCGAGAAAAGTGCAGCCTGTCTTGAGAAACTCCCCCGCACTGAGGATGTGGAGAAGAAGCTGATCGATGCAAAGGTTACCCTCGGGCTATATTACAATCAGATGTTTCAACATTTTGATGCCAAAGAGGCCGTTGAGCCGATCATCGAACTGGCTTTGGAACGTGATTATAAACGCAGAATTTCTCAAATTTATACTATCATAGGTACTTATGGTTTTATGATCGAAGGGGATTATCTCAAGGCAATACGATATTTGGAAGATGCCTTAAAGATAGCGGAGCAATCGGAGGATAGGCTCTCTCTGGTTTTGGCAAACCACTGGATAGGTCATGCGCTGGCTGAGAGTTGCAAGTTTGAGAGCGCCCTTCATCATTTGAAAAAGGCTTTGGAGATTAATGTGGCAGCCCATGTCCCGTGGGCTATAGCAGCTATTAAAGGCTGTATGTCTATGACTGTTTACAATAATCAGGGAAGGGCTGATCTAGGCTTTCAGATGAGTCAACAAAATCTGAGGTTCGCTGAAGAGAGCGGTGATGCATGGTCCAAAGCAGAAGCGAGATATAGTCAATAGTTGTGTATGAAGAAATTAGGCGGCAATCCGTTTTTCTTCGACACCATTGACAAATTTAACTCCTCTAATTACTTCTGCCAGGCGTTGCGGATGGTGAAGTC
>Ga0126326_1000290_pt1 | contig 17082 bp, 11 predicted proteins | sample InaspJWI67metaG_FD_94485 | JGI IMG/M metagenome (GOLD analysis project Ga0126326, IMG submission 94485) | Marine gutless worms symbiont microbial communities from Oahu, Hawaii - Inanidrilus sp. 1 OAHU.JWI-67 metaG | ecosystem: Host-associated > Annelida > Digestive system > Unclassified | place... | reverse complement strand
GACTTCACCATCCGCAACGCCTGGCAGAAGTAATTAGAGGAGTTAAATTTGTCAATGGTGTCGAAGAAAAACGGATTGCCGCCTAATTTCTTCATACACAACTATTGACTATATCTCCGGACGGCAAGCGGCAGCAATGATTGTCGTCAAATCCGAGATAACCGGCAACTTTACATCTGATCGCATATTCGACTTGAGAGTCGATGACCACCCTCAACCATTGGATGAACTGCGGCGTTTGGTTTATGTTGGACGAGCATACCAACATATGAACCGAGGTGATGATGTATTTACCCAGGGTAATTTCCTGGAAGCAGTTCTCGAATATAAGCGATCTGCTAAAATGCTGCCAGGGCTGATAGAGGCGAAATTTTGGCAGGCAGTCGCTTTGACGGCAGGAGATAGACTAGAAGAAGCACGACCTATTTTCTCCGAGGTTTTTTCTCAAGAACCAAAATGGCGAAAAATGGTAACGAGACTCCCGAAAGCCGGTATCCTGCCCGAGGATACAAAATTAATCGATGATATTACTAGTATTACGGTTTTAAAACAGGGTTAATGTAAGCTTTTGACAATGAAAAAATAACATACAATCGAAAAACCGAATATGGCATTACATTTCACGATAATCGCCGTACCATTTCAGTAGTCACGGAGCAGGTATTTGTAAAGTATGAAGTGAGCAGCGGCCCAATTGAGTGTGAAGTTTGCTCGGCCTAAATGTAAAACCGCTATCTTCATGCTGCTGTGCCGGGGCGTAGCTCGCCAGAGCGAAGACTGGTCTGCTCTACTGGATTGACAGGCTTTCTGATAGGACCTTTCGCATGGCAACACGCCGTTGCGGATCAAATCCTTTGTTTTGCTCTCGATCGAGAATTGAACGAAGGTATGTCGGCATATTATCGTCTCCAAGAATGCAAAACCCTTGCCTCTCATACCACGATGCATTCCATGTAACGTATTTATGCGTTGTCAAGGTAACTGCCTCGCACCCATAACCTTGAGCCATAGCAAAGATTCTTGCGAGCAACGCGGAGCCGATTCCCTTGTGTTGATATCGAGGGTGGACATCGATTTCAATGAGATGGAGGTCCGAATCGAATCGCGCCGTTATGGCAAATCCAACCGGTTTAATGCGGTCTTCTATCGCTACCAGTAGAAGATCCTGTCTTTGAGCGGCAAGGTGCTCTTGCTCAGATACGGTTTCGTTCCGAAGATGAGGTGGCAGATCAAGTTCGCTGAACCGTTCCGCTGCTGCCCTTTCAATCTCTGTAAGAGCGCTAATGTGCTCTTCCTTTGCTTTGCAGATTTCAATCATTTTTCCAAATAACCAGACACTTTACTGCCTTTTAAATGCCGATACAGAAAACCACGTCAGACAGTCGAAAGGCAGTTTGTCAGTGGCTTTTACACCGTTTTTCTTAAGCTGTTCAAAAAACGGCAATTTGCCAGCCTCCATAATCAGGACCTTTTCTGCACCTGCAAACTCCAATTTTCTGTCGAAGTTTTCGAAAAGCCTTTTCAATTCACTATAGATATTCGATTTATTAGCGCGATTCTTGACAAAGGCGTTCGCATGTCCTGTCTTTGGACTCCCTTCATTTGCATCCCACAAGGGTGAACTGTAGGCCGCCATTGCAAGTCTGAAGGACATCTCTGAATTACCATTTCTTACATTAGGGATTAAGCGGCCCCAAAATAAAGTATGAAAAGATCCGACATTTTCTGTATCCTTAAGGATTTCAGCAAGTATTTGTGAAAGTAGTGGAAGTTGCTTATGGAGTGGTAAGGTGCATTTTGAACGATGTTGCACGACACCTTTGTTGAGATCGGACTTATGAACAATCCAACTGATTTGACAGTCCCCGCTGGTAATACTATAAGTCTCTTCCTTGTAATTTGGATCGAACTGAACAACGACCTTATTGCTGTCTTGAAAAGATGATTTGATCCGGTTGGCCGCACGAACCGCTATCTCATGAATAGAAGAGTATCCTAACATAACAATAGTAAAAACAGCAACAAACATAATAGAGCGCATAACCATACCTATTGGGAGCTTCGAAGCGCGTAATATTTTATCAGGATTTGTAGAATTACGAAACATATAAGTATTTTTAAGTTTCTCTTTACGCAGGAACTTTTACCTTTCTTGAAGATGGAGCCAACACTGAGGTGAAGATGCTACTTCCGGGGCTTTCGTTTAAGCAAGTTAGTGACCATGGTGTCAACATGCGGACGATTCGATTTGCGAGGACTTGCCGACCGATATTCCCCGGCTTGATGGATAGCCTTGTCGATTTCAGAAATGGTTTGGTCTCTGATACCAGCATATGGTTCCTCTGGATCAAATAGGATCAAATTGTCATCCAGATGGGACTCCAACACCTCAATTGCCTGATCAATCTCATCCGCTCTAAAATGCCTCAGTATAGCAACCTGAGTCTGGACCTCCTTGGCATCTTTGTATAGACATTCATCCAAGACAAAGGACATCCCAAAGCGAGCCCCACCATACCAACCGATTGCGAGACCGACAATTACCCCAACAAGCAACAACAGGACGAAAACTAACCGTGATTTACTTCTGCTTTCCATGCCAGTTATCTCCTTCCCAGTTAAATCGGAATTTTCAGCAACAGCGTTTTACAGATAAGAACTTGCTTTTTCGAGTCAGGTCTATCGGAAAGTTCGGCTTGTGGTACTGCCCACGTGGCGCAACATATAGGGGCGCCGCCGACATGGTTCATTTTAGGCATTGTCGTGAAATCAAGTCAACCTTATAAAAATTTTGTAATATAGGATTCCATCAGGGACGGCTCTTCGCCATTCGTTCCTGGTTTATTTCTAAGCTCCATCGATTTATTTGCGTGGATGACATAGTAAACTCGCCGCGGAGGGATTCGCCCGTGTGCGGGATGTGCTTTACGAGCTGAGCAAGTGCTACCATCCTGTCGTTCTCTGGCGGGGCCAATCCAGGGCATCAAACGTTTTTAAGTCTTGCCATCCTTGGATTCATAGATAGAATCATTTCGTTTATCCAGGATCAACTGCTCGCAAAAAAGATCCTCAAATCCGCCGCGGGCGGTGCTCAAAGCGACCTGAAATTGCTATATCTACGCAAAAGATTAATCTTGTGGGCAAAACTTGCTTTGATTAATCAGATGATTATGGTTTACGTAAATGGGTGCCTCAATATGTTGGGCTGTCTTGTCCTGTCGTGTGGTGTTGTAGCCTTATGGTGAAACCTCAAGTTTGTAGAGCGAAGTCGGACTTGTCGCGGCGTCTTGTGGGGTCGTAGCCTAAAGGCGAAGCCCCAAGCTTCAGCGAAGGCGGAAGTAAAAACTGGTATACCCTTCACCATTTTTCATTTATCCGCTTCAATAAAGCAACTTTTCGTCTTTTTATCTTTTGACACACTGGGACATTTTCTCAATACTTTCACCCCTAAAAATTGACTTTTTTACATCCTGCAAGGAGTGTCCGTCGAGCCTTTACTGGACATGGTCCTGACTGGCTGTTGCCTAGTGCCGCCTGCGTGCACGCTAATAATCCTGGATTTTGTGACGATATCTGAGGAAAAGAGCACTATGCTGCCCGCTGCAAAATAAGTACTGATGATCGAATACCAAGGAGTTGCGTTAATGAAAGCTTCAAGAACAATAATTAAGGGATTGATGCCCATCTGTTTTTTGTTCGCAATCAACAATACTTATGCCAACAATCTCACCGTAGCCGCCGGGCAGGAAGCCAGTCTGCCGGCCGGGAAACACCGCATCCAATACAGTCGACTCATTCTCAAATCCGGAGCCTCGCTCGTGATTCCGGAATCCTATAGCGGTAAACGACTTATTCTGCGGGCGGATCACTTCGAGGCGGAAAAAGGCGCAAAAATTCATCAATATTTTTCCAAGCGCGCTGCCCAGGGTCGACACGGGTCCCAAGGACGTCAGCCGGACTATGGAGAAACCGGTGGGCCCGGTGGCAACGGCGGCGTCGGTGTCACAGGCAAGCCCACGGTGGATCTTCGCCTCGAGTTAGGCATTGCCAGGCTTGAGGCTGCAACGATATTGCTGCGCTCCCAGGCAGGCGGCCACGGAGGCAATGGCGGTAAAGGCGGTATTGGGGGTGGCGCCTCCTGCAATCAAGGTGAAGACGGCGGCAATGGCGGTCGTGGCGGCAGGGGTGGCGCTGGAGGGCCGCCCGGGCCTGCCGGACCGCTTGCTGTTGTGTGGTGGCCGGTGGGTGCGGATGTTCCGTCTTTTCGCAGTGATCAACCGGTGGGCTTGACAGTGGTGCTGCAAACCGGCCAGGGCGGATGGGGCGGCCCCGCGGGTCAAGGGGGCGACGGACACGGAGGGCGCAGTTGCGGCTGGCCGGTCAGTGACCGCACAGCGGGTTCACCCGGGCCGCACGGACAGCCCGGTCAGGCCTGGTCCGGTATGGGCCAATACCATTCCATTACGTTTCAACGCAGGGAGATGGCGCCATGAAAAGTATACTGATGGGTATCGTTTTATTGAAGGTGTTGTCAGCGCCTTTGGCTTTCGCCCAGGTTAGCGCAACGGCTCGCATCGGGGTCGATGGACTCGCTGTTGAGTTTGTATTTTCCAATGCGGGCTCTCAGGCTTCGCAATGTGAGTTTGCGTCGGTGGATGTGCAATACAACGCACTCGGCAATCCTGTTATGCCCGCTTACATCGGCAGTATCTCATTGCCCCCCGGAGCCAATGGGCTGGTGATCCCTCAACCGGAAGAACAACTGAGCGCGCTGCGATCTCAATACGGTCTCACCATAAAAGCCGTTACGATCTCAGGCGAGGTGCAACTTGACTGCTCGCAGGATCAGTCTGAACGCGTGGCTCTTTTGACGATCGATGACCGCGGTGCCTGCAACGATGATCGCACGATGCTAACCAGCTATAAGGTGGATTTAAAACTGCGAAAAATTGCTGTGACCTCGCCACCCATACCCCTGCCCAATAAACCGGACGAGATGTTTGCCCACGATCAGGGCCTGCCGGTTGTCTACGGATTGCATCTGGGCAGCACTCGGCAAATCAGTTCCTACATCGTCAATGATGAAGGTATCCGGTATCTTGGTACTTTGGATTTGCCCCCTGCTCCCACGGGTAGGCTGAATTTTCAAAGGAGGGAACAGGTGCTGCCGTTTTCCGGGGCGGCATTTCTCGATAAAAGCTCTTTATTGCTGGCCTACCAGCCCGCGACGTCCGCACCCGACTCCAGCGATGACAATAAGCCCGAAGATATTCTGCTGCGGCTTGATATCATTGAGCTCGACGTCGATACCGGCAAACCCGAAAATGTCAGTCGCAAAAACTTGAAATTTGCATTAATGAACAACGCCGACCTCTTTTTCAGCCGCTCAATTCACACACCGGGTATTGTTCAGCTTTATATGGCGTCGCCGCCCATCAATAAATCGATGTACGGTCCGATGCTCGAACAAACGCCGACGGATACCTTCGAATCGCCCCACAAAGAAAATTTTCACCAACAGTTTGCTATTCGTTTTGACGCCTCGAAAATTAACGGTGACTGGGGATTCGCAGTGGCGAATATCGGCAATCTGCCTCCAGTTTCGTCGACGTCGCAGCCTTTTGTCAGGTACGATATGTTCGCACACCAGGCCAGTTTTTTGAGTTCAAAGGCCAAAACGCTGCCGACCATGGCGACAACACGCCGCATCGACAATGCCATCATCGAGCGCACGGTCAAAGATAACATTCAAAAGCTTAGAGTCTGGTCAGTGCCGGACGCCGGCAGACCGGTTGTTTCTCAAGTGACGTCAACCAATGATTGTGACAGCCGGTTGCTAGTGGTGGACAATCGCTCATACAGTTTGGGCGAGGTGGATCAGAACGCACAGGATACGTCCGGCAAAACACGGCTGCATCATTTGACCTATCTGGGGAATTTGCAGGGTCTGAGAAACTGGCTCGAACGAGATCCCGACCTTAATATTAGAGATAATTCCGAAAAAACGCCGGTAATGATTGCCATTGAAAAAAATCGCGGTGAATTGCTGAATGCCCTGTTGGCGGCCGGCGCGGATTTCTATCTTGAGGCACCTGGTATTGGCGGCCGGCGTTTTGATCCTTTGAGTTATGTGGTTGTTTCAGCCTGCGATACCTGTATTGCCCCGATGAAGGAACATGCCATTGCCTTTGACAAAGTCGTGGTAAACAGCAAAGAAGTTCCTTTTCAGCAGTATTTTTGTGGCATACGTGGCTTCGATCAGACGATTAAGTCGAGAATCTTGCCTTCCCCGGAAATCCTTGACAAATTATCTCCGGAAATTCGCCAGCGATTACAGGACGGTTACGATGCATGGTTGGCCAGTGATCCGGCGCCGATACGCCGGTCGCGTATGCAAAGTGAGTTGGATATTAGTTGCACGCCTGTTCAATAAGGTTTGGCTACGCTCGATAAGGATCGCCGGAATTGAATAGAATTTTTGAGTGGATATTTGCTTTGCAGTTTTTGCCGGTTGTCACGAAGCTCGTGATAAAACGATTCATTCCGTGCATACTCTTGTTTGCCACAGGTACCCAGGCAATTGCCGACCCCCATCAAATCTGTACGCGCATCGCGACGGATGTTGAACAAGCACCAGGCGCTCTCAAACTGATGGCCGCCGTAAGTTCGGGCAACACCCAACGAGCCACCCAACTGCTTCAAGAGGGAGCAAATCCCAATGCACGCGATGCGACCAGGCGAAGCGCTCTTTCCATGGCCGCTATGCGAGCCAACAATCAGGGTATGCTCAATATCCTGTGGGATGCAGGTGCATCGCCTTTTTTATTGGACCGCTGGGGGCGAAATACCGAAAAATTTTCCCATGTCAGCAATAAAGGATGGCTGCAACAAAAATTTGCGAGCCTCGGTACGCCAACGTACCAGACGCTGGAAAACTGGCGCAAGTTGGCGCTGGATAGGAATCGGGATGCGCTTTGCGCACAATACGATCATTTTCGGCGATTTTCGGTCGGCCCTGATCGACCCTCACGGGTGCTTCACTATGCGCTGTCCGGTGTAAAACCTGTTGATCCTGCCTTGGTGAGGCTGTTGGCGGAAACCGGAGAGTTTTTTGAAGAACAAGATGCCTTTGGCGCAATTCCAATCAGCATCGCGGCGGCGCTTACGGACACTCGTTTACTCGATGTTCTGCTTTGGTCCGGCGCAGACGCGAACGCGGCAAACCGGTTCGGCGCGACGCCTTTAATCGTGGCGAGCAATCGCGGCAATCAAGCCGCGGTTGTTCGATTGCTGGAAGCCGGCGCGGATACGACCCTTGGCGACGCAAACGGCAACACTCCTCTGCTTCAGGCGGTCCGTCACAGAAAAGCCAACATTGTATCGACATTGCTGGCGCACGGCGTTGCATCCAGTCAATCCAATCGACGCGGCGAATCCCCCATTGGTGTTGCCGTGGCCAACAAAGATACAGCCCTGACAAAACAGCTGCTCGAACACAACGCTGATCCCAATGGCAAAGATGCTCAGCAGCGGCCGGCGTTGATTGTGGCGGCCCAAACGGGTCAGCTGGAAATCGCTGCATTGCTGTTGGATCATGATGCCAAAGCCAATTTGGCCGGACCGGACGGTCGTACGGCGCTCGATATTCTCCGGGGACAAGACCAAAACAGATCAGAATTCAGACCGGTGCTGGATGACGCTCTGAGCGAACTGGATGACTCACCGATCGAATTTGAGCTGGCGGCCGTTGATAATGCTCTCATCGATCCCGTTTATCCGAGCGACCTGGATGCCGATAGCCATGGCGGCTATTTGCCGGCCATAGACAGCCAGATCAACGAATTAAAACACAACGCTTATCGACACGTCGATAAAATCGTTCGCAAGCTGTCTCATACGACCGCTGCAACACCGGAACTCGACCGCGCAATCCATCAACAACGCCACGCCATCGACGCCGAAGAGAGGGCAATTCGTGACGCGATTAGCCGGCGCGCTGCCCTTAAGGCAGATCGCGCCGCCCTGGCCCATCGGATTATTCAAATCCGCGCAGCGGCCGCCGCTGCGCAACAACGGCGCGCCGCAGAAGCCGAACAAACCGTTCGCGCTATGGAAAGCGTGGCCGCGCATGCCAATAATATAAGGATTGCACGGGAGGAGCTGCGGCTTCTGGAAAAAGAGATTAAACAGTTTGACAAAGATTATTCGCAGTTGGAGGGAGAGCGCTTTGACGAAATGCGTGACCTGAGAGCACTCTCTGCCGAGCTAAATGAAGAGTTGGCTCTGGAACTGGAGAGCAGCGCCGATCAACGCGCTGAGCTGCAGCAGCGTTCTCATGCGGATTTATCCGCCGTGCAACAGTCACTGGCTGAGGAACAAAATCATGCGTCCCGCCTGAACAACGAACTCCGCAATTTCCGCCAAAATACACGATCGGCCCAACAAGAGTTCGAGCAAAAAAAACGGGAGTTGGAAAACCATCTGACCCAGTGCAACACAACCGAAAACCGCGGCAACGATTGTCACAAACCCGGCTGCAAATTCGTAAAAAACCGAAACAGCAGCCGCGAATTAGTAGCCCTTTATCAATCGCGCCAACGCGAGGTTATGGCCGCCATTCAGGCTCACCGGCCCATTTTGGCGGAAGCCCGGCAATTCGCTCAAAACGAGACGCGCGTGCTGCAACGGCAACACAAGCAGGCCATGGATAATATACTTATCCGCGAGCAGCGCATCAAGGAATCTTTCAGCAATCGGTTAACCCGGCTTGAACTGCGGGTGGCAAAACTGGAAGCAGGCTACGCTGTTACGCGAGAAGCCATGCTGCTCGACTATGAAAACGCTGCGGCCCACCTGAAAAGCAGTTACGGTGCGGATCATCAACAGGTTTATGCTGCGCTGGCAAAACTGAAAGCCGGCCTGTCAAAGCAACCGCTGCGGGACGCTGAAGCTATTGCAGGCTGGCGTGACATTGTCGACATCGCCAAATCCTATCGCGATTTGGGCATCCGAGCGCAGGGACTGGAATCTCTGGAAAGCCAAATCAGTGGACTCAATCTGGCCTGGAAGGCATTTGCCCGTGGTTTCTGGTTGGAAATGGATTATATCGGACAAGCAAAAAAGCTGGAAAATCAGCGGCAGGTGATGGCCACCCAATCCGACAGCCTGGAAAACCGAATTACCGAGTTTGAAGACCGGCTGCATTCCAGCCGCATCGATCTGGCGCTGCTTGAACAAGAGCGACGGAATGCAGGCGACCACCAAAGCAAAAGCGCCCAGTTAACCGCCATTTTACGTGAGCGCGTTGATCTGCTGGCGGAATTTGCCCGGGAGGCTTTTATACCGGCTGCTGCGCGCGAACTCGCCGGTGAAGATACGGCAAGGCGGGACGCCGAGCTAAACACCAAAGCGCAAAAACTCACAGGACAATTGATCGACAATCCACTGCTTGAGGCAATTAAGCACTTGCCGACGCCGACCGCTGGCGGCCAGATCACTTTAACGGACTATCCCAATCTCTCCCCCATACGCTTTGAAAAACTCAACGACGATCAAAGCCGGCAACTGGCAACGAGCTGGCTCAACCATATCGATTTCGATGCCCGCGAGTGGCGCTCGGCCATCGGAAATTCCGCTCGAGCCATGCAAGGGAGAATTTTCTATGGTGCAGTCACCCGATTTTCCAATTTCGATCGGGCACAGTTTATGCAGGGGCAACTTTACACCTACCGCTTTTTAACCGCGTTCGGCGCTTACTGGATACAGGCGGACGGTTCCCTGCTGAGCTTTTTGGAACGCGACCTCGACCCCATGTTTGCCTATCAATTCTTGACTCCGGCCGATACGCTGCGGGGTAAAGCCCTGCGTGAGGCCTACGCACGATACGTTAACCAAGCGGCCGCCGCCTTTCCCAACCTGCCCGATGCCAATAAGGACTGGCTGGTTACCGTCGAGGCGGCTTTTCGCACCCTGGACGACCGGCGCTTTCACCACGTCAGTTATCAAGTACTGGACCAATTGATTATAGCAGGGGATATCGCCATCTCAGCAGTGCCCACCGTCGGTCACTATTACCCTGATAAAGGTGATTTACGGTCAGGCTGTGGACCCCGTCCTGGAACAAATTCCGGAGAATATTTTCGACCTCGCCACGCTGTGGCCATACGGGAAATTTTTCAGGAGGCCCTATTGGCCGTCACTCCGGGAATACTCCACTGAGGCCGCCAAAGAGGTTGCCGAGGAAATCACCAAAACCCTATTGTTCAAGCGCGACGAACTGGCAGTAAAACTCAACCGCGCCGGTCACCATATCGGCCTCGGCAAGCTCGATAAAACCCTGCGGCGTGTGCAGCAGCTGCGAAAAACACTGGCCGCCACCGAATGGCAAGCGGGCAATTCGCCCATCGCCGGCCCGACACCCCACAGTCTCTGGTCCACTCATTCCAAACCCGTCATAATCAACACAACGGGTATCGAACTCACCCTGATCGCTGCTTCCCCACGAGGGATTTATCTCGATACCCCACTAACCCGACAACGCCGATCGGAACTGGAAAACTGCCTCGGCATTTCCCTGCGGCCAACACCGCCAACCCACGTCGTTCGGGGTCCCATAACATTCGGGGTGGCCCGAAACCCGCAAAATGGTCAAGGCTGTATCGTCTTTACCCAAGACGGCGAGGCGGGCCAGTAGGCTGAAACCAATTGATAAAATCTTGCTTTTTAGAGTCAGGTAAGTCGGAACGCGCGGTTTGTGCTACTGCCCATGTGGCGCAACTATTTATGGGCTTTTCTGACATGGCTTCTTTTAAGCATTGTCGCGATTTTAAGTCAACATTTTGATTTTGCTCTTAGCCTCGCAAAACATTCCATTTTCCGGCATTTTTGAGCATACCTGCCTTGCAGAACCGAATACTGTTTTTTTAATCCACAGATTACGCCCCAGAGAAATAGGCTACGCCCCGATGAAATAGGCTTCGTCCCAGAGAAATAGGCTCTGCATTTCACAGGATGAACATTTCATTGGGCAGGCATTTCATTGGACAAGCATTTCACAGGGCAGGCCCCGGTGAAATGGTCTTCGAATTTCACAGGGCAGGCCCCGGTGAAATGGTCTTCGAATTTCACAGGGCAGGCACATTACGCAGATTACTATGAATGTGCGATGGAGATTGCGACATCTGCAGGGTTTGATTCCCCGTCCCGCTTCAGTTTAGCGGGACTGCGCTAGGATAGAATAGATCATTCATGGATACTCCGCGGCTGGCCGCGGGGAAATTTATTTTCATCCAGCTCTCAATGAGATAACCTGTCGAGAGCCTCCCTTCGAGGGCCTCAGGGTCAAATGACAAGGTCGAACGATCAGGGTCTATCACTTAATTTGTCGCGCCAAAGCAATTTGGGCGAAAGCGGATCATCAACGGAGGGAATGTGCGATGGTTCAGGTATTATTGGCGGGCCATTGGCCTTGTGTGAGGGTTGTCTTTGCGGCAACCATATCTTTAAATGCTTCAATATTTTTTCGATTACATTCGCTGAAAATTCATGCTTTTGCCAGATATGTCTCTGCTCTAACATTTCCTCGAAGAGGCCGCATCTTCCAAATACACTCCTGGAAAATGATTATTCACTACTGTAGTTTTTGCGCTTTTCCTCAACACGGTGATCAAGGGTTTTCAGCATATCAATTTTCATGGCCAATTCCTGATTAGATTTTTCAAGATTGCTGATGGCGTTCATCAACCTTAACTTGTCGATATTCAATGTTTTTTTCTCTTGTACTAATGAACGATTTGCTTGCCTGGATTTATTGAGCTTCACGGTCAGCTGCTCAATCTTATTGTTTTTAGACTCTATTTTTTGGGACCGGTCTCTAATCTCATTTAAAACCGAAATCCAATTTAGCAAATCATGGTCATCCATAAAGATCGGATGATGGGGAAAGTATAATATTAAGTTCTCCAGGGCTTTTTGATAATTATTCTTGGGATTGTTGTGGCTGATATACAGCTGCGCGAGTTGAGAATGAGCCCGCCATCTTTTTGAGGAATCGGGGTTTTTTGAAATAATGGTCTCCAATCTGTCAATTTCTACAGAATATTCATCAGAATCAATTTCACCCTTATATTTTGGATATATCCATCCTTGAGTTTGGGCGCATCCGATAAGGAAAGAAATAATTGCCCAAACAAACCCAATTTTTATTACCATCGGTATTCTGCCCATTTATTTGCCTTTTGATGCCTTTTTTCGTTTATGGGGTTTACGCTTTTTATTGTTGATCACTCGGCGAATTTTTTTAGAACCTTTTTCACTTTTCCTTCTATCCACCAAAAACAGGCTGCCGGTCTTTAATTTGGCCTGTTTTTTAATTTCAGCGACCGCTTCACCAAACTGAATATGATTTAGGGACTTGCGGTTTTCGTTGGTCACCACGGCTATCGATATTGTGGCCAGCGGAAACGAAGTTTTTTTTCCCTGTCGGTTTTTCCCGGTGATATGGCCACGCTTCTTGTCTTTGGCATCATAAAATTCGGGAATCGTTTTATCAAAAGTTTCAACGACTGCCTTACATATCTTGTTGTAGGCATCAGGTGTGGTAATGACCACGTAATCATCTCCCCCGATATGCCCGATAAAGTCACCTTCGTTTCCATGGTCAGCCACAGCTTTGCTGATTATATCGGCGGTGGCTTGAATTACTTTATTGCCTTTGGCGTAACCATAGTGATCATTGTAGGCCTTGAAATTGTCAATATCCATTAAACAAAATGCAATTTGCGCCTTGGCGCTTATGCGTTTGTTCAATACGTTATCAATGGTTGTGCCACCCGGAAGTCTCGTAAGCGGACTGGAGTCCAGGTTCATCTCTTCCAGATGTTTTAGCCGCCCGGCCATGGTAACAAATGCTTTGGCAAGATCTCCCAGCTCATCTTTATTGCGAATGTCCGGTTTATGATCAAATTGTCCCTTTGAAATCATCTCGGTGGCAAATTTTAATTTTTTTATGGCTCCGGAAATATTGCGCGTGATGATCATAGCGGCAGCCAAGGAAAGGATGACACCCAATGCGCATAGTACCGTCGCGGCTTTGAAAGCGATTGTTCCGATGGCTGCGATCATGCCGGTCTTTTCATTTTGATCCTGCTGCGCATCCGCAGCCATTGCTTTAATAGTCGCAATAAAATTTTCCTGATGTGCTTTGATTTTATCTTCAAACTCTTTAGACATTGAAGATGAAGGCGCATTGGCAGATTTCGTTCCTTCAAGCAGCAGGTTGATATACTGGTTATGCAGCGATGCTATATTAGCCACAGGAAATTTGCTTTTTTCCGGGATAGATTTTATTCGACCGAGAAGCTGTTCAAATACCTGTTTTTTATGTAAAAAAATGTTATATACATCGGTGGTGCGAAAAATCATATAGCGCCGCGTATAAAGTTCTTGTGCAAGAATTACATCGATCATTTTTTCCGATACAAGGATTACCGGAAGATCGGTCTGCAGTATGCTCTTGTTTATCGAATTTAATCGATTCAAGTTCATGAGGGCATATACGGAAATAATTACCAGCAAAGCCAGCAGCGAACTGTATCCGAGAATTAATTTATTGGCTATATTTAGCCGCAGAAAGTGCGCAATGATGAATCCGATCAGTCGGCCGAAAACATTTTTCGCACTTACCTGCGGGTTTCGAACATCCTCCATTTGACAAGAGGCCTCTAATCCAGTGGTTTATTGTAATTATCAATAATTTGTCGGAACCGATTTTATCGGTACAGATCCATGGATATTACCCTAATGGAAAAATCCGAATGGACCGTCTGGATAAAGTAATGCCATTGGCTTTGATGCAGATAAAATATATATCGGTTAGAGATATGTGAGACTTGAGCGGATTTCTCGGCGGGATTGTCAAAAAACCAAGGGGTTATCGAAAAGTCCAACAATTTAAGCGGCGCATCATTTTCTGTCTTCCGCAAGGAAGTCTGTCGGATAAGGAATTCTCCGTCAGGAGCAAAGAGCTTGAAATTTTCCGCCGTGGCGACGAAATTGTGCTTCGTGAAACATTAAACTTTGGAACTTGGTTTCCGCTTCTAAATCAGTATTGAAGCCCGGCAGGCACCTGACCAACCTTATCCCCCGGAGGGGGCTGATATGGTGAGCCGCCCATCTGAGAAGATTTGGTATGATATGCTTTTTTGTAGAGAGCATTAATGGCCGCATATTAAATTAGAAGACCATAAATGTGGGCCTCATATTTTATTACAGATATAAATCTGATTGTCCTTATGCAGTCCATATCGTTCAGCCAGATCATGAGAAAAACGGAATGGATAATCTTCAATCGATACCGATAAACCTGCTTTTTCTATCCTGATGATAATATCTCTGCCGTAAATACGCACGTGATCTTCCTGGCCGAACAAGGCTTTTCTTTTTTGAGGATCAATAACCGTCGGATCCTCAAAAGTTTTTTCCCTGGTTTGATCAACAGGCTGCAGTAAAATAGCTGATCCTTTTTGCTTAAGAACGCGATATATTTCCTTCATCGCTTTCATATCATCATCGATGTGTTCTAATACATGGCTGCAGATAACGGCGTCGAACGTTTCCGCATTGAACGACATATTTGTCATATCCATTCTAATCATCGCACGGGGTGAAGCGATATCCGCATTGACATACTGTATATTTTGAAGAGATGAAAACAGACCGGAAAGAACATGCTCGGGAGCAAAATGCAGGAGCCGTATTTTTTTCCCCAGAAAATCTGTATTGTTTTTTATATACAGCCATAATAGCCGATGGCGCTCCAGAGCGCCGCATACAGGACAAATGGCATTCGGCCTGTCTCTATAGTCTGGAAATTTTCGGAAACATACGCCGCAGCAGGGGCATTCCACTCTCTTCCCGTAATACATAAGGGTTTTGATAAACGGTCTGAATTTTTCCGGGAAAAGTTTTCTAATCAATGGTCTGATAAAATTCATTTTTTAAAATACTTTCGGACATCATCAATAAAATTTGTTCTGACTTTTGTATAGTCGATTTCCAGCTTTTCGATCTCCCGCATCCAATCAAAATTTGCCGTAAATTCATCTGTATTCTGTGCCCGTCTTTCAGCCAGTTCCTTAACCTTACAGATATATTTCACCGGTACACCGGCCCAGACCTCGCCGGCCGGGATATCCCGTTTACGAGTGAGGAGGCGCCGACAATAGCCCCTTCGCCGATTTGAACGCCCGGCAGAATGACCGCATTAACGCCGATATATGCTCTTTTACCGAATTGATAAGAACTTGCTTTTTCTAGTCTGGTCTATTGGAAATTTCGGCTTGTGGTACTGACCATGTGGCGCAACAAGATATGGGCTTCGCTGACATAGCATAAGCATTGCCGTGATTTATAGTCAACCTTTTGATTTTGCATCTTGTTTTAATAAATTGCGGAGCGGAACCCCGCATAAAACGGGATTTCACATCTTGATTTTAGATATTGAGGAGTTCAACGGGTGTACCAATCATTTAAATAGGGGATATGAACGGAGGGTCTTCAATCCCTTATTCATATCCTTTCACATCTCAATGTTACACGTGCGTACTCGTGTCTTTGCCGCCACCAATCCCTCACCGACATCAAAGGCTTCGTTCCAGGTTAATGGTCTTGGAGGGGCTAAATTTGTTTGCGCTAAAGAAATGTACCAGTTTGGTGTCATTCCAGTCGACCAGGGTGTTTATTTTTTTAACGCCGAGTTGTCCCAAATGATCCACAAATTCATTAATCAACTGCTCACCGATACCCTTATGCTGGTAATCAGGATCAACGCCGATGGTGTCCAGAGTCGCTTCTGCCTGGAAAATACCATATTCTCCCATAAAGAGTTCCCCCATTACAAATCCCACCAGCGTTCCATCTTCTGCCTCTGCCACAATCGAGGTGGGCAAATAATCTTTGGATTTAAAAAGTTTTTCGAACTTCATTTCATAATAATCCGGCCGGGAGGCCTTGAGAACTTTTTCGTCAATCCCGACCACAGCGTCAAAATCGTCAGCCTTCATAAGTCTATACTTAATGGTGCTCTCGTTCATGGGGCCTCCTTCGATTGTCGGATTGCCTTTTTAATGCGAAAGTGCGCTGCGGCAGACCGAAGGGCTGGGCAAAAATGTCAAAACACCCCGCAGATTGTTACAGAGTTAGACTTTTTAGCCTATCGCCAACTGAGCGGCGCAGCCGCGTTTTATATAGTAGTAAAACGATTTTATTTGGGCACGGCCGTTTTTTGATGTCAACCCTTAATCGTTGACGATCGTTTTTACAATCCCTGAATGCCACACCGCGTCCGATGATATTTTTCCTTGACAAACTTTTGGCAACCTTTTATAGATACTTTATAGCTAAATTGTAGTTGTTTTATAGCTGGAAACACGCCATAACCGACCTTCAGGCCGGGGCGGATTCCCGGTAAAATCTTAACAAATTCGATCGCTTAAAGCACCTATCAGCCGTCATCGGAAATGCGGTCGGTTCGAACCAGGAACACCGGTGAGTGAGGGCTGAAAGGAAATCATCGTGTTGCGGTACTTATGGGAGAAATGGGCTTGAAAAAAACCAGCGGGAAACCGGAAGATCCAGGCAAATCCCCCAAGGCCAAGTTCGGAGTCTTTGGGGAGGAAATGATCGAAAAGATAGTCAAACCAAGCGGAAACACCGGCCGGGTTTATCTGCCCCTGGAATGGGTGGGCAAGCACGTAAAAATTATTCGCATCGATTGATGAAGACAGGAATATCCCTGAAATCGATCAAGATATGCAAATAGTGCAATGGCCTTTAACGGTGATACACTTTTCCCTTGACGCATAATTACAATATAGCTACATTATAATCACATCTAACGCGTAAATCTCCATCCGACGGTTCAAGGTCGCTTTGAGGTGCCTGAAACCCACGATGAATCAAATTGGTGAGTTATATTTAAAAGTTGTGTTTAAAGGAAAAGGCGGTGTATCCACCGGTAGATTGTTAGCAGCAGTCAACCGGCCACACTAAAAAGGAAAGGATACACCACCCATGAACCAGGAT
>Ga0126326_1000288_pt1 | contig 17197 bp, 20 predicted proteins | sample InaspJWI67metaG_FD_94485 | JGI IMG/M metagenome (GOLD analysis project Ga0126326, IMG submission 94485) | Marine gutless worms symbiont microbial communities from Oahu, Hawaii - Inanidrilus sp. 1 OAHU.JWI-67 metaG | ecosystem: Host-associated > Annelida > Digestive system > Unclassified | place... | reverse complement strand
GGATGTACCAGCGATCGGCTTCGCCGGCGACGGCGCCTTCGGCATATCGATGAACGAGATGACCGCTTGCGGGCGCAACGACTGGCCGCCGATTACCATGATCATCTTCCGCAACTACCAGTGGGGAGCGGAGAAACGCAACACCACGTTATGGTACGACGACAATTTCGTCGGCACCGAACTCAACATCGGCGTCGAATACGCCCAGGTGGCCGAAGCTTGCGGCGTCAAGGGCGTCAAGGCGGAAACCATGGACGGCTTGACCGCGGCGCTCGAAACCGCGGTCAAGGAACAGATGGATGACAACGTGACCACCTTCATCGAAGTAGTGCTGAACCAGGAACTGGGCGAACCTTTCCGGCGCGATGCGATGAAGACCCCGGTAGCGGTTGCCGGTATCGATCCCAATGATATGGTGCCACAGTAGGGTCAGCGCAGCTTGCGGGATTGACGCTCCCGGCTTTGGCCGGGCTATGTTGTTGCGGGCCATAAATCGGTAGTATGCGATTATGCCTAGCGCAGCATTGCTGAAACATTTTTCGCTCGCCGGCAGAAACTTTGTCGTCACCGGCGCGAGTTCGGGAATCGGCCGCGCCATGGCCGGCTTCCTGGGCGCCGCCGGTGCCGGCGTGGTGCTGCTGGCGCGCCGCGAAACCGAGCTTGCCGCCGCCGTCGACGAGATCAACGACGGAGCGGGCAGCGCGAGCTATGTAGCGGCGGATCTCGCGCAAAGAGATCAAATTACCGACATCGCCGCATTATGCAAGGCTGCGGCAAAATCCGGTCGGATCGATGGCGTCGTCAATGCCGCCGGATTGAATCTGCGGGAGCCGGTGGATGAAGTCTCGCTCGAGAGCTGGGACGCGACGCTAAACCTGAATCTATCGGTGCCATTTTTCTTTACCCGCGAATTCGTGCCTGAAATGCGGTGCGCTAACTATGGCCGGGTGATCAATCTCGCGTCGCTGCAATCGCAACGGGCCTTCCCCAACGGCTTAGCCTATGGCGCTTCCAAGGGTGGCGTATGTCAGTTAACGCGGGCCATGGCGGAAGCCTGGTCGCGCTTCGACATCTGCGTTAATGCGATTGCGCCCGGCTTTTTCCCAACCGAATTGACCGCGGCGGTATTCGATGACGACTCGAGCCGGGAATGGGCGGCGCGGCAAACCGCGATCGGGCGCAATGGCGAGCTCGACGATCTGGCCGGCGCGACGATATTTTTTGCGTCGCCGGCGTCGGGTTACATCACCGGTCAGACGCTTTATGTCGATGGCGGCTTTAGCGCGAGGTAAGCAACCGATTATCGCAGGGTTGCTGAATTTATCATTTGGAAAAATGCTTGCAGATATTGCCGTGAGTGGTAAAAGCTACCTAGCGGCGCCAACCGGCGAAGCCCGGATCGAGAACCACAGATTATGAAAGCGCTCGTATATACCGCCAATCGGGAAATGACCTACCGTGACGAGCCGGAACCGCAGCCGCAGCCGGGTGACGCGCTGGTCGCGATCGAATCGGTCGGTATTTGCGGTTCGGACATGCACGCTTACCTGGGCCACGATGAGCGTCGCGTACCGCCGCTGATACTCGGGCACGAGGCCGTGGGCAGCGTGCTGCGAGGTGAAAACAGCGGTCAGCGCGTGGTGTTGAATCCATTGATTACCTGCGGCGTCTGCGATCACTGTCTCGGCGGCCGGCAGAATTTGTGCGCCAAACGCGACTTGATCGGCATGTATCGGGCGGGCGCCTTTGCCGAAAAAATTGCCATTCCCGAGCGTAATCTGATTGCGGTGCCGGACGGCATGCCGAGCGCGCATGCGGCTCTGACCGAACCGGCTGCGACCGGATTGCACGCGATTTTGCTGGCCGAACGTGTGCTGAGTCGCCCATTGAGCGAACAAAACGCGCTGGTAATCGGCGCCGGTTCGGTCGGCTTGCTAACCGCGCTACTGCTGCGGGACAAGGGTGTCGAACATATCGTGATAGCGGAGACCAATCCTTTGCGCCGCTCGCTGGTGGCCGAGCACTGCGATTTCGAGCTATTGGATCCGCCGGCGCAAAAACCCGACGCACAGGCTTTTGACTGCGTGTTTGATGCCGTCGGCGGTGCGGCCACGCGTACGCAAGCGCTGACCTCGATCCGCTCGGGCGGCGTCGTCGTGCATATCGGACTAATGGATAATGACGGATCGATGGATCTGCGGGCCATGACCTTGCGCGAAATTACCTTCATCGGCACCTATACCTATACACCGGTCGATTTGCACGCAACCCTGAACAAATTGCATAGCGGCGCGCTGGGTAGTCTCGGCTGGATCGAGCAGCGTCCGCTGGAGGCGGGCGCCGCTGCATTTGCCGAACTGTTGCAGGGCCAGTGTGCGGCGCCCAAGGTCGTGCTAGGGATAGATCGCCGGACCTGAGCCAGTCTATCGCGGCGGCACCGTTAACCGCCGGTTTTTACCTTGATCACCGCTTCGTGCCAGTCTGCTAGCAGCAGATTGCGCTGCTGCGACGACATTTCGGGTTCGAATTCCCGCTCGGCTCGCCAGCGCGCGGCGATATCATCGAGCGAGTCGAACAGACCCACCTGCAACCCGGCGAGATAGGCGGCGCCAAGTGCGGTGGTTTCGGTTTGCCGCGGTCGTTCGACCGCTATATCGAGGACATTGGCCAGAAATCCGCACAGCCAATTGTTTTGCACCATGCCGCCATCGACCCGCAAGCGCGACGGTTTGAGGCCGTCGCGGCGCTTGGCCTCTAGGAGGTCGAAGGTCTGGTAACACACCGACTCGAGCGCGGCGCGCACCAGTTCCGCGACGCCGGTGTCGCGCGTAATGCCGAAGATGGCGCCGCGAGCTTCGGGATCCCAGTGCGGTGCGCCCAGACCGGTAAAGGCCGGAACCAGATAAACGCCGTTGTTCGACCCCAGCGATTCGGCCAGGGCTTCGGTTTCAGCGGCCGACTCGATGATGCCGATGCCATCGCGCAACCATTGCACGGCAGCGCCGGCGACGAATATCGAACCCTCGAGGGCGTAGGTCGTCTTGCCGTTCAGCCGGTAGCCGACCGTAGTCAGTAATTTATTGCTGGAAGCCAGCGCCTGTTCGCCGGTATTCAATACCATGAAACAGCCGGTGCCATAGGTACTCTTGATCATGCCGGGCTCGAAACAGGCCTGTCCGATAAGCGCCGCTTGCTGATCGCCGGCCACCCCGGCGATCGGGATTTCGACATCCAACAAGTCTTTGTAGGTGCTGCCATAGTCAGCTGCACAGTCGCGTACTTCGGGTAGCAAGGATTCCGGCAATGCCAGCATCTCGAGTAATTCCCGGTCCCATTGTTGGTCGTGGATGTTGAACATCATCGTGCGCGAGGCGTTGGTGGCATCGGTGGCGTGCAGCCTGCCGCCGGTCAGGCGCCAGATCAGAAAGCAGTCGATGGTGCCGAAGGCGAGTTCGCCCTTTTCGGCGCGGGCGCGGGCGCCGCCGACGTTGTCGAGAATCCAGTTAAGCTTGGTGCCGGAAAAATAAGGGTCGAGCAGCAGGCCGGTTTTACCGGTGACCATGGGTTCGAGCCCCTGTTGGCGTAGGTTTTCGCAGTAGCCGGCGGTACGGCGATCTTGCCAGACGATGGCTTGATAAATCGGCTCGCCGCTGGCGCGATCCCAGACAACGGTCGTTTCGCGCTGGTTGGTGATGCCGATTGCCGCGATCGTGCGATTCTCCGCCCCGGCTTTTCGCAGGGCTTCGCGTACCACGGTCAGAGTTGTAACCCAGATTTCTTCGGCGTTGTGTTCGACCCAGCCATCATTGGGAAAATGCTGGGTAAATTCCCGTTGCGCGGTGAATTCGGCGCGACCGTTTTCATCGAATAACATGGCGCGTGAGCTGGTCGTGCCCTGGTCGATGCTGAGAATGTACTGGCTCATAAATGCCTCCTCCCCGTCTCTGAATAATTCCGGGTCAGAGCAAAAACATCAATAGTTTTTACTCTGACCCGGATCTCTGGGATATCTCTGAGTCTGATTTAGCGCTTAAATTGAAGTATTCATCGAAGCGTTTTTTGGCTTCGCTGCCGAACAGTTTTTCGCAGGCTTCGAACAACCCGGCCGATTGCCGCAGCATCGAGCGCGAAACCAGCAATTCGATTTTGGAACGCCGCCGGAGATAGTCTTCCAGCGTAACAATCATTTCATGCCTGGCGATGTAGTCAATTTCGCAGCGGCGAATCCCGGTATTTTCGATTAAAGGCTGGCACAGCCCGGGGTCTTTTTCGATGGCATCGAGCATTTGATTGGCGTCGGCGCCGTAGCGCCGCCATAGACGCTCGCTCAGAATTTCACCGGTATCCGGCGGCCGCTATTTGGTCGAGTCCGAGGGCCTGCACACGGGCGTCATAGGCGGCCCGTTCGCGCCGGCCCGGTTCGCCATACCATTTACCCCGCGGCGGTTCGAGTTGCAAACCCAGTCGCGCCACGCAATCGCAGATTTCCTCGCCGACGTTGATGCAGTCGGTCAACTTCCCGCCGAAAATACTAATGTGCATCTGCGCACTATCCATCTCGGTAACATGCTTGCGCGACACTTGCTGTACGTCGATCGTCGTCTCCGTCTTTCGAATCGCCAGCGGGCGGACTCCGCAACGCTCGGCGATTATATCATCGGCGGTCAGCGGCGTCGGCAAGTCCAGGCGTGCATTGATATTGCTCAGCACGAATTCCCGGTCGTCATCGCTGACCTCGACCAGCGGGTCTTCGACCTGGGTATCGGTGGTGCCGATACAGGTTCGATTCGCCATGGGGATGGCGAAGAACAGCCGTTCGTCATCGGCAAAAAAGGCCAGCACGCGGTGGTTTTGCGAGATTTGCGGCACCAGTAGATGAATCCCCTTGGACAATAAATGGTGGTGCTCGGTCTCAATACCGGTGAGTCTGTTGTGACCATCGACAAATGCGCCCGCGGCATTGATCAATACCTTGGAGCGGATTTCGAAGCGACTGCCGCTGACCTGATCCTCGGCTTGCGTAACCCATTGCCCGCCGGTATCGCGCGCCGCGCCGTGCGAGGCGACGTAATTGGCGGCAACACAGCCTTTGTCCATCGCGCTGCGCACGAAGTTGAATACGAAGCGGGCATCGTTGTCGTGCAGGAAGGCATCGGAGTATTCTATACCGGCGGTGCTAATATCGGTGTTTATCAAGGGTTCGAGTTGTTTAATCCGGCGCAGGGAAAGCAGGTGCGGTATTCGGGTTTTGGCGCGCCCCAACAGCCAGTAGAGCCAGGTGCTGGCGAGGATTATCAATGGATGAAAACGAAATTGCCTGTTAATGGTCATTAAGAAGCGAATCTCCTTGACCGTAGAAGGAAAGCTTTCGAGCAATTCGTTACGCGAATTGCACAGGCCGGCGACCAGCCCGAACTCGTATCCCTCCATGTACTTTATCCCGCCCCAGACCAGATTGGAAGAGTGTTGACTGGTGAATCCGGCGAAGTCGCGCGCATCGATTAACGCAACTTTCAGTCCGCGGGCCGCCAGCGCCGCCGCCGAGACCGAACCGTTGATGCCGCTACCGATGACCAGGGCGTCGAAATCCTCGCTGCCGAGACGCGCTAAATTGTTGTTTCGCAAATCCATGTGTTAGCTTGTTGGGTAACTGAATATTTCGGGATTCGATCCCGCTTCAGACTTTCCTGAAAACAAACACGAACCAGCCGATTGCCAGCGCCACGGCGCCCCACAGGGGCGTGCCGAAAAATGCCAACCAACCGAGATGGATGAAGCCGGTTCCAAGCCAGGAGATAAAAAGCCGATCGCCGCGCGTGGTATCGATGCCGAACACACCGCGCCGCGGATTGCCGCCGGGGCTGTATTTTTCCCACAGGCCCATGGCGATGATCGAAGCGACGATAACGACAAAAAACGCGGCCGTCGGCCAGGTCCACGCCATCCAGGATAAATCCATCACATTGTTTCCATCGGATCAAACACGCCCCAGGGCGAAACCCTTGGCGATGTAGTTGCGTACGAAATAAATCACGATTGCGCCGGGTATGATCGTCAGCGAACCGGCGGCGGCCAGCAGCCCGAGTTCGTAACCCGAGGTGCTCGCGGTTCGCGTCATGGTTGCCGCAATCGGTTTGGCGTTAACCGAGGTCAGGGTTTTGGCCAACAGCAATTCCACCCAGGAATACATGAAACAGAAAAATGCGGCCACACCGATACCGGCGGCAATGGTGGGAATAAAAATACGCACGAAAAATCGCCAGAACGAATAACCGTCGAGATAGGCTGTTTCATCGAGTTCTTTGGGTATTCCCGACATGAACCCCTCGAGAATCTAGACCGCGAGCGGGATATTGAACAGGCAATGCGCCAGCGCCACCGCGATATGGGTATCGAATAACTCGATGGCCGAGTAAAGCTGGAAGAAGGGTAAAGCGAATACCGCCGGCGGCGCCATGCGATTGGTCAACAGCCAGAAAAACAAGTGCTTGTCACCGAGAAAACGGTAGCGTGAAAAGGCATAAGCCGCCGGCAGCGCCACCGCGACCGAAATCACGGTATTTATCACCACGTAGATCAGCGAGTTGATGTAGCCGTTATACCAGGTCGGATCGGTGAATATCTTGGCGTAATTGGCGAGCGTGAATTGTTGCGGGAACAGGGAAAAGCCGCCCAGGATTTCGTTGGTGGTCTTGAAGGACATCGTCAGCAGTCCGTAGATCGGCAGCATCAGGAAAAAGATGTACAGGCTTGGCAGTATCCACTTTTTATTCATGATCTCATTGCGCCTCGTTGCGCATCATAATGGTGTAAAAAGCCCAGCAAATCAGCAGCACGACCAAAAAGTAAATCAACGACATCGCCGCCGCGGGTCCAAGGTCGAACTGCCCGAGCGCAATCTTGACCAGATCGATCGACAGGAAGGTGGTGGTATTTCCGGGACCGCCGCCGGTCAGGACGAATGGTTCGGTATAAATCATGAAACTGTCCATGAAACGCAACAGGATGGCGATGGTCAGCACGCGTTTCATCTTCGGTAATTGGATATAGCGAAACACGGCCCAGGCGCTGGCGCCATCGATCCGCGCCGCCTGGTAATAGGCGTCGGGAATCGAACACAGGCCGGCGTAACTTAAAAGTACCACTAGCGAAGTCCAGTGCCAGACATCCATCACCACGGTTGTCATCCACGCGGCGACGGGCTGCTGGGTAAAATTATAGTCAAATCCCATCGAGTTCAGCGTGTAACCGAGTAGGCCGATGTCGGGCAGGGCAAAAATATTCCACATCGCGCCGACCACGTTCCACGGGATTAGCAACGGTAGCGCCATCAACACCAGGCAGACGGAAACCCACGGGCCCTTGCGCGGCATGGATAAGGCCACCGAGATGCCGAGCGGCACTTCGATGGCCAGAATCATGCCGGTAAACAACAGCTGTCGTAACAAGGCGTCATGAAAGCGCTCGGAGCGCAATACTTGCTCGAACCAGGTTACGCCTTCCCAGAAAAAGACGTTATCGCCGAAGGTTTCCTGGAATGAGTAATTAACTACCGTCATCAGCGGAATAAAGGCATTGAACGCGACCAGCAGCAATACCGGCGCGACCAACCACCAGGCTTTGTTATTAGTCGTTTTACGCATCACCCGTCTCCACCACCCAGTCATCGCAATACAAACGCAGATTAGCCGGGTCGAAGCTAATCGTCGGACTCTCCGTGGGAATTGCTTGATCTTCGCCGACCAGCATCTTGATTTGGTTGGTCTCGTGCCGGACGGTCACCACCTGGTAACGCCCGAGATCTTCGACCTTTTCGATTGCAACCGGAATGCCGCTGCTGCTGAAACTGACAAATTCGGGTCGAATACCGATCTCGAGTTTGCCGTCCGGAGCGGCGTCGACCGGATAATCCGAAGCCAGCCGGTTATCCGCAAAAACGGGTTGTCCGTTGTCAAGGCTGCAAGGCAGTACATTCATCCCCGGTGAACCGATGAAATAGCCGACGAAGGTGTGTTTCGGCCGGCTGAACAATTCCACCGGAGTGCCGACCTGAACCACGCTGCCGTCGTGCATCACAACCACCTGATCGGCAAAAGTCAGTGCCTCGACCTGGTCATGGGTGACATAGATCATGGTGACGCCGATTTGTTGATGCAGTTCCTTTAACTTGGAACGCAGCTGCCATTTCAAGTGCGGGTCGATGACCGTTAGCGGTTCGTCGAACAGAATCGCGTTAACGTCTTCGCGCACCAGGCCGCGACCCAGCGATATTTTCTGTTTGCCGTCGGCGGTCAGACCCGCCGCGCGTTGACCCAGGCGATCCGATAAATCCAGCATTTCGGCAATTTTGTCAACTCTTTCCCTGACGCGGGCTTCGGGAACGCGCCGATTGCGCAGCGGAAAAGCCAGATTGTCGAACACGGTCATGGTGTCATACACCACGGGGAACTGGAAAACTTGTGCTATATGGCGTTCGGTGGTTGGCAGCCGGGTGACGTCGTCATGATTAAACCGGATCGAACCCTCGGAAGGCGTTAGTAAACCCGAGATGATATTTAGTAAGGTGGTTTTACCGCAACCGGAAGGACCCAAGAGCGCGTAAGCGCCGCCGTCTTCCCACACCTGGTTGACTTCCTTGAGCGCATACTCCAGCGGCTGTCCGGCAGGCTGCGGGTAGGCATGGCGCACATTTTCGAATTCGATTCGAGACACGTCAAACCTCGCAATCGATTAGCCGTTCGTCGGCGTCGAAATAGAGACAGCGCTCGGCATCGAAGAAAAAACTCGCGCGTTGGCCAAATTCGTAGCCGTGTATTCCGTGAGTCTCGCTAACCCAGTTATTGCCTTCGATATTGACGCGAATGATGCTTTCCGAGCCACTGATTTCGGCGATCTGAACCTCGCCCTCGACTTCGACCCGGCCGGTATTGGGCGACAGGTGATGGGGTCTCAGCCCGATTCGATATGTTCCGTCGGGCATGCGGGCAAGTTGCGGCGGAATATTCCAGCTTACGGTATCGTTCAGATAGGCGCTATTGCCGCGTTTTTCTATCGTGGCGACGTTGACCGGAGGGTCCGAAAAAACCTGCGCGCTGGTCAGGTTTTCGGGGCGGCGGTAAATAGCGGAAGTCTGTCCGAACTGGATCACGCGACCCTGGTTAAGCGTAGCCGTGTAGCCACCCAGCATCAAGGCTTCAAGCGGTTCGCTGGTGGCGTAGACCACGGTCGCTCCGCTGTCGGCAAACATGCGCGGCAATTCGTCTCGCAACTCTTCGCGTAGCTTGTAGTCGAGGTTGGCGAGCGGCTCGTCGAGTAATACCAGTTCGGCGCCTTTTACCAGCGCCCGCGCGAGCGCGGTACGTTGTTGTTGCCCGCCCGAAAGTTCGCTGGGTAATCGCTGCAGCATCGGCGTCAACTTCAGCAATTCGGCGAAGCTTGGATAGTTGATGAAAGCCTGGTAAACCATCGCGACACTGCGTCGTTGTACCGGGACACCGGTAACGTCTTCACCATTGACGCGCAATTCGCCGGTGGTCGGTTTTTCGAGCCCCGCCATTAACCGCATCAGCGTGGTTTTACCGCTCAGCGTAGTGCCCAGCAAAATATTGAACTGGCCCGCCTGCAGGGTTAAATCGGTTTCGTAAATATGCGTTTCTGCGCCTACCCGCAGCGAAACCTGGTGCAGTTCGACCGCCATTTACGCGTTACCGACGGCTTGTTCGTCGGTTTCGTCATGCGCGACGATTTCGAGTTTGACCTTGAGCTGCTGGCAAAGCTGTATCGCTTCTTCCGGTATGCCCGCATCAGTTACCAGTACCCCGAGGTTGGACAGATTTCCGATTCGTATAGGCGCGCGGCGCTCGAATTTCAGCGAGTCGGTCACCAGAATCACCGAGCGCGCATGCTCGATAATTGCCCGCGTCACCCGGACTTCTCTGAAGTCGTAATCATATACTTCGCCGTCATTGTCGATCGCCGAGCAACTGATAATGGCGTAGTCAACCTTGAAGTTATCGATAAACTCTTCGGCGCTGGGGCCGACAATGCCGCCATCGCTGCGGCGAATTGCCCCCCGGCGATCATGACCTCGATACCGGGTGCCGGCCACAGCATGCTGGCAACGTTTATATTATTGGTAATTACCAGCAGGCCCTTGTGTTGGTAAAGATACTCCGCGACGCGTTCCGTGGTTGTTCCTATATTGATAAATAGCGAGGAATTGTCAGGTATTAATTCGGCCGCGCGTTGCGCAATAGCCGATTTCTCTTCGGCCATGAGGATTTTCCGGGCCCCGTAACCGAGGTTTTCCACGCTGTCCTTGACTACGGCGCCGCCGTGGACCCGTTGCAGCAATTGCCGCTCGTACAATTGGTTCAGGTCGCGCCTGATGGTTTGCGGCGTGACGTCTAGGTGGCTGGATAACTGATCCACCTGAACCGATCCGTGCTCGCGAATATATTCCAGGATAAGGTGATGACGTCTGCTGATATCAATGTTCATCTCGTTTTCACACCAGCCAGCTGAACTTCGGCGCCGGGCCCCGGTTAGGCCGGGGCCCGGCGAAATCCAGCCCGGGCAGGCCGCTTGTGCGGTCCCTAGTTCGTCCAGCGTTTTATTAACTCGTCGTAGTTGACGGTCTGTCCATTGGGCTTTTCATTGACCTTGGACTTGGGCGAGCCGGATTTCTGCAACCAGTAAGAAGCATCTCTTTCCTCGTTGAGACGCGGGCCGCAACCGCCATAGGTACCAGCTTTTTCATCGGCGGCCTGCATGCGCGACATGACCAGATCCATTTCACCGGCGAGACGGTCCATGGCCTGTTGCGGGGTAAATGCTCCCGAGTTGACATCGCCGATTTGCTGCCACCAGATTTGCGCCAGCTTCGGATAGTCGGGCACGTTGATGCCGGTTGGCGACCAGAGTACACGATCCGGTGAGCGATAAAACTCGACCAGTCCGCCCAGTTTCGGCGCGCGCTTGGTGAATGACTCGTGATTGATCGAACTGTCGCGGATAAAGGTCAGGCCGACGTGACTTTTCTTGACGTCGACGGTTTTAGAAACCACGAACTGGGCGTAGAGCCATGCTGCCTTGCGGCGATCCACCGGGGTTGAATTGAACAAGGTCCAGGAACCCGCGTCCTGGTAGCCGAGTTTCTGACCCTTTACCCAATAGGGTCCATGCGGTGAAGGGGCCATACGCCAGAGTGGATTGCCGTCACCATCGACTGTGTTGTTGCCCGCGCTCTTCGATGCCACCATGGATGCGGTGAACGCTGTGTACCAGAATATTTGCTGGGCGACATTACCCTGAGAAAGTGCCGGCAGTGACTGGTAAAAATCATAGCTGGCTGCGCCGGGTGGTGCGTACTTGCGTAACCATTCGTCCCACTTGCGAATCGCATACACCGCCGCTGGTCCGTTGGCGGCGCCGCCCCGAGAGACGGATGCCCCTACCGGATTACAGCTACCGGGTTCCATGCGGATACCCCATTCATCGACCGGCACACCGTTCGGTAAGCCCTTGCTACCGGCGCCGGCCATCGATAACCAGGCATCGGTCATGCGCCAGCCGGGTCATGCGCCAGCCGAGGTCGGGCGCGCGCTTACCGTAATCCATGTGGCCGTAAACCCGAACCCCGTCTATTTCTTTGACATGAACCGAAAAGAACTCGGCGATGTCCTCGTAGGCAGACCAGTTGACCGGTACCCCGAGATCGTAGCCGTACAGGGTTTTGAATTTCTTTTTCAGGTCGGCGCGATCGAACCAGTCCTTTCTGAACCAGTATAGATTGGCGAACTGTTGATCGGGCAATTGATACAATTTGCCATCGGGTCCGGTGGTAAACGACTTGCCGACGAAATCGTCGACATCCAGCATCGGATTGGTGACGTCCTTGCCTTCGCCCGCCATCCAGTCCGATAGGTTGATGGCCAGTTGCAGGCGCGAATGAGTGCCGATCAAATCCGAATCGTTAATATAGGCGTCATATAAATTTCTCTTGGTCTGCATTTGAGTTTATACCGCCTGTACCACTTCGCCTTCGCCGAGCAACTGGTGATTGACCTTGATACCGGTAATTTCCTCAAACGCCTTGGTCAGCGTTTTCGATTCGTACTCATGGGTCGGGATCGTCTCGGAGAGTACGTTGATTTCCATCCCCTTAAACGGTTTGGCCGCATTGATAAACCATTCCATTTCCTTCATCTGATCCGACTTGGATAGCGACGAAGGCTGGAACTCGTTATTTACCCATTTCTTGGCTTCTGCCATGCCAGCCAGGGCCGATTGCGAGCTTAGTACGGCAAAGGCGGCTAACAGTGCGATCTTCTTCAACATGAGTTGTCCTCCATAGAGTTTGATTCTTGGTTTTATCGATGAGCTTGGCGAATCTAACCACTTGTTTTCAGTTTGTCAATCAATCGCTTTCGTATTGTTCGAAAAAATTTTCGTTTCAATGATTAATTTTCGTTTCTAATTGAAACCGATGCCTTTTATCTATCCGTTCCAGCACTATGCAGAGGCGATTCAAGCCTTTATGATCGCGCTATGCCGGATACGAAAAATCTTTTGATCGTGGCGCACAATCCTTCGCCCAATACGCAATTGCTGGTGGAAGCCACCCTGCGCGGCGCTCGGCACGAGGATATCGCGGGGGTCGCCGTTAAACATATTCCACCTTTGCAGGCAGTACCCGAGGACGTTCTCTGGGCCGATGCGCTAATCCTCGGCACGACCGAGAATTTCGGCTACATGAGTGGCGCGCTGAAAGATTTTTTCGACCGCATTTACTATCCTTGCCTCGAGCAAACCGAGGCAATGCCTTATGCCGCCTACATTCGCGCCGGCCTCGACGGCACCGGTACCCGCATCGCGATCGGCAAGATTACGACCGGATTGAAGTGGAAAGCCGTGCAGGAATCGATGATCCTGCACGGCGAGTACCGGCCCGAATTCGAAGCGCAATGCGAAGAACTGGGGATGCTGATGGCGGCCAGTCTCGAGTCGGGAATCATCTGAGCCGCGGATTCCCGGGGCCGGAAATCCCGGGGTCACGAATTCCCGGGGTCAGAGCAAAAACTTCGGGGCGAGCGCGCCAGTGAGGAAATAGTCGGCGAAGTTTTTGCTCTGACCCCCCGTCGAAGCACCCTCGAAGCAACCAGCCGCGCTCTCAAACGAAGTCCCATCCCTATGCCGTCATACCGAAACCTCCGCGCCGCCTCGCAATGCCGGCGTTTTTATAAGCGGTTATTCCCGCGCAAGCCTGCGCGGCCCGGCGAAATCTTATAACATGCCGAAATAGCAACCCTTCCGATCCCGCCCATCGGGCCGACATCGGTTAACAAAAGAGGAATCAATATGGCAGATTTCAGCGGCAAAAAAGCGATCGTTCTAGGTGGCACTTCCGGGATCGGATTGGCGACGACTAAGATGCTGCGCGACGCCGGCGCGGAAGTGATCGCCGGCAGCCGGCGCGAGTGCGATATCGACGGTGTCCAATGTGTACAGGTGGATGTGCTCGATCGCGCCGCCCTGGGCGAATTGTTCGAAAGTAACCATGGATTCGACTATCTGGTCAACGCGGCCACCGGCGGCGCGCGCGCCATCGGACCCTTCCTGCAAATGGACCTCGACGGTTATCAAAACTCTTTCGCCAAGCTCTGGGGTTATGTCAATAGCGTGCGGCTCGGTGTGCCGCAGATGTCGCCCGGTGGTGCGGTGGTATTGTTCAGCGGTTATCCCGCGCGCAAGTTTCGCCCGGGTACGATCGCAATCGGTAGCGTCGGCGGTTCGGTGGAGGCTTTTATCCATCTGGTCGCAAACGAAATCACCCCGGTACGCATCAATGGCGTGTGTCCGGGCCTGATCGATACCCCGATGTCGCCGCTGCAGGGGGAGGAGCGCAGGAACTTCTATGACATGGGGACCGCAGAACATTTGATTGCGCGCGCCGGTACCGCCGAAGAATGCGCCGGCGCCGCTATTTTCTTGCTCGAGAACGAGTTTGTTACCGGCACCATAATCGATGTCGACGGGGGCGCGATTGTCACATGAGTTATGAAAAAATCAGCAAGACGTTGGTCGGCGACTCCCCGGGGCGCAGCACCGAGCTACATTATTTTCGGATTGGGGCGGAGCAGGCATCGCACAAGGTCTACCTGCAGGCCGCGCTGCATGCCGACGAGCAACCGGGGATTCTGGTGTTGCACCACCTATTGCAATTGTTGCGTGAAGCCGACGCCGCGGGTCAGCTGCAAGCGCAGTTTGTGCTATTTCCGATGGTTAATCCGCTCGGCATGGGCGATATCGAGTTTGGGCAACATCAGGGGCGCTACAGCCGCAGTACCGGGGTAAACCACAATCGCAGCTGGCCGGTGATTTACGATGCGATCGGCGCCGGGCTTGGCGATAGACTGGGAGCCGACGGCGCGCAAAACGTCCGCTTGGTGCGCGCGGCAATGCGCGACTGGGCCGAACAATTGCCCCGTGTAACCGCCTTCGAGCAATGGCAGCAATGTATCGTGAGTGAGGCTTGCGATGCGGATTATGTGTTCGATCTGCACTGCGACGATGACGCGCTGGCCCATATTTTCACGGTCCCGCAGCTGCAGGAAAATATGCAACAACTGGCCGACTGGACCGGCGCCGCCGCTACCTTGTTGGCCGAAGACAGCGGCGGCGGATCCTTCGATGAAGTCTGGCCGGCGATTTGGCTGCGCCTCGCGCGTGAATACCCCGATAAACCGCTACCCTTGCCGGTGGTGGCCTGTACGCTGGAATTTCGCGGGCTATTCGATACCTTCGACGCCTTGAATCGTAGCGACGCGGAAAATCTGTACGGTTATTTCCAAGCCCAGGGTCTGATCGGCGGCGCAACGATCGGCCGCAAAGGCAAGGCGCCGCCGCCGACCGATTTACGCGCTACCGAAATGCTGCGCGCCCCGCAAGCGGGTTTGCTGGCCTACCGGGTCGAGCTGGGAGACGAGGTAAGCAAGGGCGATCCTGTCGCCGACCTGATCCGGCTCGACGGCGAGGCCGCTTTTGTCGAGCGCATACCGTTGGTGGCCGGGACCGCGGGCCGGGTAATTTCGCGCGCAACCACTAAGTATGTCTGGCGCAATGCCAATGTCGCCAAGATTGTCGGCAACGAAATTCTCGAGACACGCGGTGAATATCTGCTCAGCGATTAGCCGGCAATCCGAATCGTCCGGGCGTCTCGGTCGGGGTTTCAGTTATCGTTTGGCAAGTGTTCGTCGGCACGCAGCCAGCTGGGTTTTTCGTCGATGAAGCTGTGAGTTTCCGGAACCGTTTGTTCGAGGTCGTCAAACAGGCCCAGATGCAGATGGATTTCATCCGGGCGATTGTCGATTTCGAATGAAACCGGCGATCCGCACTGTCCGCAAAAACTGCGGCTTACGCCATCCGCCGTGGTGTGGCGCTGCGGCATTGCCCCGGTAAATACGATCTGATTGGGCCTGAAGCCGGCAAAGCTCGTCATCACCGAACCAGTCGCGCGGCGGCAGGATTCGCAATGGCAATGCCCGACCCAGTCAGACTTGCCGGTTACTTCGAATTTAACTGCACCGCAGTAACAATGACCGCTCAGCCGGGAAATATTCATGCGCCACCTCCGTCTGCAACAGTTTAAACCCGGTATTGCGGCGCGTCGATAGATTTGGCTTTAAACCGGGCACGCCGATTCAGATCACTTGCGTTCGGAACCAAGCACAAATTCCTCGAGTTCTTTGTCGATGCCGAGCACATGTAACTTGAGCCACTTGTAGAGAAAGTCGGACAGTGAAATCTGCAATGCCTCGTGCATCGTGGGATCGGTTTCCAGCATTGCCTCGAGCTCTTCTCGAAAACGGTCATGCGCCTCGAGATGGGCCACGATATGCGGGTAATTCAGTTTTCGCATATAGGTTTCCTCGAGAATGAAATGATGTTCCGCATAAAGCTTGAGCCGACTCAGGATATCCGGATCGAAGGGCACGATCTTGATTTGTTCGATTAGCTCGAACAGCATCTGATGCTGGGTATCCTGCCAGATAATATCGCTAGTTTTTTGCATGCGCCGGTTTAATGGGGTCAATGCAAAACATTTCCAAAAAACCCCCAAAGCGGCTTGACGCGAGTCAAGCAAGATGCATTTAGGCGTTCTTCGTTTCAGGCCGGTGCTAATTGGATGCCGGGGTAAACGACATTATGGAAATAACCTCTTTGATCAAGGGTTTTGCCAGTTCGTGATCGTTGTATAAAAAAACGGTGTAGGCATCGGCCATGTCGTTACGATGCATACCGATTAATAAGCCGTTGCGATAATCATCGGCAAACTCGGGGCGCACGTCGAACACCGATGCCGCGGCCCAGCTGGCGTTGAAACTCGTCCACGCCTCGGACTCGGTGAAGCTGCTGCTGGGGGTATCGCTGCCCACCGACAGGCGGTTGGTAATCGATTCGAATAGCAATGGAAGCAGGTGGTTCGGTTCGGGCGACGCGTTGTGCGGGTCGTTGTACTCGATCGTGATCCGATTCAGCGGCCGCACGATAAATCGTAATTCCAGCGCCCCGGAGGCGTGTAGCATCGCGTGCTCGTAAGACAGCACCGGATTGGCTTGAATCGGGATGTCGCTGTAATTTTGCCGGTTGTCGAGCCGCAGACCGGCTTCGTTGAGCAGTTGATCGAAGGCCTGGCGTGAGGTTTTATCAATCGACGCGGCGGAATGGGAGAGTCCGATAACCGCCAGCCCGAGGATGATCTGGATAATCGGTTTCACGACAGGTCGGGATCCCATTGTTTTAACAAATCCCTGGCGACCTGGGCCCAGTTTTCTTCCGGCGCCAGTGACAGGAATTGCTGCAGGTCATCGATCGCGCGTTCGCGTTCGCCCAGGGCTTCGAAAGTCGAAGCGCGATTGAAGTACCCGGCCGCGGCCATGGGATCGAGTTCGACGCAGCGGTTGAAATCGAGCAGCGCTAAATCGTATTTCTCCTCCTCGAAATGCAGGCTGCCGCGATTAAAATAGACCGCAACGAACTTCTGGTCGAGTTCGATCGCCTGATCCAGGTCGCGTTTGGCGTCATCATTACGCTCGAATTGCCGCAGTGCCTGGGCGCGGTTGGTCAACAGAATAGGATCTCGGGGATCGAGGTCGACCGCCCGATTCAGGTCGGCCAGCGCTAGGCTGGGTTGCTG
>Ga0126326_1000286_pt1 | contig 17602 bp, 15 predicted proteins | sample InaspJWI67metaG_FD_94485 | JGI IMG/M metagenome (GOLD analysis project Ga0126326, IMG submission 94485) | Marine gutless worms symbiont microbial communities from Oahu, Hawaii - Inanidrilus sp. 1 OAHU.JWI-67 metaG | ecosystem: Host-associated > Annelida > Digestive system > Unclassified | place... | reverse complement strand
TGGTGGCCCCCGTAGCAGAGAGATCCGCGGTGTTGACGGCATAACCGTCCATCGAAGACATGGCGCAGCCCGGCACATCGATCCGTGATTCGATAGTCTCGGCCAGCACCGCACCAAGCGCCGCATGCAGCTCCAGGTCGGTTTTCTTGCCGATCGGGGATATTGCGCCGGTCAGTTGGCGCAGCGCATCGTCATAGGCCAGCATGGCCGTGGTATCGCAACTAGTCATAGCCACGCATTAAAACCTACAGCCGGGGTTCAGGCAACCCAATCATGACGCCGCTTTCAACCGACATCGGTGTAATCCTGGCGTTCCCCGATCCAGTTACGCAACAGCTCGGTGCGCGCATTTGCATACTCCGGTAGCTGCATCATTTTCGCCAGGGCTTCAACCTGGGGAAACCATTTCTGGTCACGTATCAGATCTGCGATCCTGAAACTCATGTCTCCCGTTTGGCGGGTACCGAGTACCTCTCCGGCGCCGCGGATTTCGAGATCCTTGGCCGCGATGGCGAAACCGTCCTGGGTGGAGCGGATAATTTCGAGGCGGGTGCGCGCCGCCTCGCCGAGGCTGTTCTTAACCAGCAGAATGCAGAAACTTTCGCGTGCACCGCGCCCGACCCGGCCGCGTAACTGGTGTATCTGCGCCAACCCGAGGCGTTCCGGATTTTCGATGATCATGATGCTGGCATTGGGCACGTCGACGCCGACTTCGATTACCGTGGTTGCCACCAGGATTTTGGTTTCCCCCTGTTTGAAAGCGGTAATCGCGGCTTCCTTTTGCGCCGGGTTCATGCGTCCGTGCACCAGACCGACCGCTAATTGTGGCAGCTGCCGGCTCAATGCTTCATAGGTTAGCTCGGCGGCTTCGCACTGCAGCGCCTCGGATTCTTCGATCAACGTGCAAACCCAGTAAACCTGGCCACCCTCGGCACAGGATCCCGCCACCCGCTGAATCAGGCTGGCGCGTTGCTGCTCGGAAACAATCGAGGTCGTCACCGGTTTGCGTCCCGGGGGAAGTTCGTCGATTTGTGAATAATCCAGATCGGCATAAATCGACATCGCCAGCGTGCGCGGGATCGGCGTCGCGGTCATGATGAGCTGGTGCGCCATTTCACCGGCGCGGGTTTTGCGCTGTAGTGCGAGTCGCTGGTCGACGCCGAAACGATGCTGTTCGTCGAATATGATAAATCCGAGCCGTTTAAACTCGACACTCGCCTGGAAGAGAGCATGAGTGCCGATCACGACCTGGGCTTCGCCGGCAGCGATCATATCCGTTTTCGCGCTGCGTTTTTTACCCTTGTCGGCACCCATCAGGTTGAGCACACCAACGCCTAAGGGTTCGAGCCACTGTCGGAAATTGTGATAGTGCTGCTCGGCCAGTATCTCGGTGGGCGCCATCATCGCCGCCTGGTAACCGGACTGGATCACCGGCAGACAGGCGAGCGCCGCAACCACCGTCTTACCCGAACCGACATCGCCCTGCACCAGCCGTATCATGGGCTTGCCGGCGGCGAAATCCTGCATTATTTCATCCAGTATCCGCCGCTGCGCGCCGGTTAACTCAAATGGCAGCGAATGTTCCAGTTTTTCGAGCATGTCCTGCTGCGACACGATTGCCGGGGTCTTGCGGCGGCGAATCTGACGCCGGCGCTCCAGCAAGGCTAATCGATGCGCGGCGAGTTCCTCAACGATGAATCGATGTTGGGCCGGGTGGCGGTTATAGGCAATCAAATCGCTATCCGCTTTATCTTGCGGGCTATGCAGGCATAGCATCGCCGAGCTGAAATCGGGAAAGTTATTTTTGTCGAGCCAAGCCTGCGGTAGCGGTTCGGCAATGCCATCGGTTTTCAGTTTATCGATGACTTGCTGCAGGATACGCTTTATCGAGAGTTGGTGCAGACCCTCGGTGGTCGGGTAAATCGGGGTCAGGGTTTGCGGCAGCGCCGAAGGATTGTCGATATCGATCAACTCAGTCTCAGGATGGATCATTTCAAGCTCACCCTGGGCCGCTCTGACCTCCCCAAAACAGCGCAGCCGGTTGCCTTTTTCGAATAGTTTTTGCTGTCTGGCGTTGAAGTAAAAGAAACGTATCGCAACTGCGCCGCTGTGATCGGCAAGCTTGGCGGCAAGCACGCGGCGCGAACGCCCGACGCGGCGGAAATGGACCCCGGCATGCAACACCTCGGCCTCGATCTGGCAGCGCTGCCCCGGCTGCAACGAGCCCACCGGCGTGATAAAGGTGCGATCCTCAAACCGCAGCGGCAGATGAAATAATAGGTCGCGCTGGCTATTCAACCCGAGTTTTTGCAGCTTGTCGGCAAGCTTGGGGCCGACCCCTTTCAGGTAGCGCAGGCCCTGTTCCGACCAGTGCCCCATTCCGTCGCTTGCCGGCATATGGCAAGCCGGCTAGTCGATGACCAGTACCGCATCCATTTCGACGCCGACTCCCTTCGGTAAAGCGGCGACGCCGATCGCGGCACGCGCGGGATAAGGCTGTTGAAAATAAGTCGCCATGATTTCGTTGACGGTCGGGAAGTTGCCGAGGTCGGTGAGAAAAATATTGAGTTTGACGACGTCGCCGAGGCTGCCGCCGGCGGCTTCGGCCACCGCCTTGAGGTTATCGAACACCCGAGTAATCTCGGCATCGATCCCGCCGGGCACCACTTCCATGCTGGCCGGATCGAGCGGAATCTGGCCCGAAATGTATACCGTGTTATCGACCTTGACGGCTTGGGAATAAGTACCGATCGCCTGCGGCGCTTCGTCTGTATGAATAATGGTTTTAGCCATCGGTAAATCTCCAGCTCAAAGAGTTCGGATTATGCGGGTATTGGCGTGGCTCGCAATATTTATTTGCGCCAGATGCGATTTACCACCGGCAACGAGCGCAGCTTTTTCATGATACGTGCGAGGTGAATGCGGTCATTCACGGTCACCACGAATTCGATGGTCGAAATTCGGCCATCCTTTTCGGTCACGTTGACGTGCTCGATGTTGGACGACATGTTGGCGATGGTTGCCGCCAGGGTCGCCAATACGCCGCGCTGATTGGCGACTTGAACCCGCATATAGGCGAGGTATTCGCCCTGAACCTGTTCCGACCACTGCACCGAGAGCTGCCGGTCTTCCTTACCGCGCTCGCTGATGTTGGGGCAACCGCGCTGATGGATGACGATGCCCTTGCCGGAAGACATGAAACCGGAGATCGCATCTCCCGGCACCGGTCGGCAGCATTTGGCAAAAGATACCACCATGCCCTCGGTGCCCCTGATCGCCAGCGGCTTGCCGGAAACATCGAAGGCGGTGGTGTCGTCCTCGATATCGTACATGGCCTTCGCCACCAGGCTGGAGTTGCGGTTGCCGAGTCCGATTTCGGCCAGCAACTCTTTCTGGTCGGCCATGTGGTATTGATCGAGCACTTTTTTGAATTTGGTGCGGGGAATCGCCACATCGCGGCCTTTGATCTGGCTCACCGATTGTTGCAGCAAGCGCTGGCCGAGTGATATCGCCTCGGTTTTCTGCAGCGACTTGAGGAAATGCCGAATATTGGTGCGCGCCTTGGCGGTGTTGACGAAATCGAGCCAGCTCGGATGCGGCCGACTCGCTGCCGAACCGATAATCTCGATCGTTTGGCCATTGTACAGGCGGCTGCCGAGCGGCGACATTTGATGATCGATGCGCGCCGCGACGCAGGTATTACCGACGTCGGTGTGCACCGCATAGGCGAAGTCGACGACGGTCGCGCCGCGCGGCAGTTTCTTGATATCGCCCTTGGGTGTAAACACATAGATTTCGTCTGGAAACAGGTCTACCTTTACGCTTTCCAGGAATTCTTGCGAGCTACCCGATTTTTGCTGCATTTCGAGCAGATTCTTGAGCCACTCCAGGGCCCGGCCCTGAGCCGTCGTGGTACTGGCGTCGCCTTCCTTGTAGATCCAGTGTGCGGCAATGCCCGACTCGGCGAAATGGTCCATTTCCTCGGTGCGGATCTGTACTTCGATGGCTACGCCGTGCGGCCCGAACAGGCTGCTGTGCAGCGACTGGTAACCGTTGGTTTTCGGAATTGCGAGGTAGTCCTTGAACTTGCCCGGCAAGGGTTTGTAAAGATTGTGCATTACGCCGAGCACGCGGTAGCAGTCATCCACCGACTGGGTCATGATGCGCACGCCGAAGACGTCGGTAAGCTCCTTGAAACTGAGCTTCTTTTCTTTCATCTTGCGGTAAATGCTGTGGATGTTTTTCTGCCGGTACTTGACCGTAGCCTGAATGTTGGTTTCCTTGAGCCGCTGCTTGATGGCGGCTTCGATGGTATTGAAGATTTCCTTGCGATAACCGACGACTTCTTTACAGGCGCTATCGAGTGCGCGGTAGCGCATCGGATATGCCGCCTTGATCGACAAATCGAGCAACTCATGGCGCATCTTGAAGATGCCGAGGCGGTTGGCGATCGGCGCATAAATATCCATGGTCTCGTGGGCTATGCGGCGCCGCTTGTCGGGGTGCATCACTTCCAGCGTACGCATGTTATGCAGGCGGTCGGCGAGCTTGATGATAATGACGCGGATATCCTTGACCATGGCCAGCATCATCTTGCGAAAATTTTCCGCCTGCGCCTCGGCCTTGCTGCGAAAGTCGATTTTTGTCAGCTTACTGACTCCGTCTACTAACTCGGCAACCTCTTCGCCAAACTGTTCGGCGATATTTTCTTTGACCGTGGGCGTATCTTCGATCACGTCGTGCAGAATCGCGGCGATGATGCTTTTACTGTCCATGCGCATTTCCGCAAGAATGCGCGCGACCGCAACCGGATGGCTGATATAGGGTTCACCCGAGACTCGGCTTTGCCCTTCGTGGGCTTCGGCGCCGAGCAGATAGGCGCGATATATTTCCTGGACCTGTACCGCTTCGAGATAGGCCTCGAGTTCGCTGCAAAGCTCGGAAATATGGGTTTCATCGTCGCTGGCGCTGACATCGCCGGCGATTACTTCGAATAGATTGGCGTAGTTCGCCCCCATCTCGCTGTTATCTAGCCTTTAACGTTATAACTATGGGGTTTTATAACATATTTACAAGGCGCGGGCGCGCCTCGCGCCGGACTACCAACAGGTTCGCCGGCGAATAAGCCGCCGCAAGGAAATACTTACTCGGGGCTGTCTTCGGCTTGCAGGCTGGCTTGCGCGATCTGGCGGATCAGATCGTCGTCGGTTGCGATTTTATCGATTTCCGCCTGCGCTTCCATTTCATCCATCGAAGAAGCGGTGATCAAATTTTCCGCAATCTCGCGTAATGCAAGTACGGTAGGTTTGTCGTTTTCGGCCGGGATCAGCGGATCAGCGCCCTGCGCGATTTGCCGGGCACGGCGCGCCGCCAGTAACACCAGGTCAAAGCGGTTTTCGACATGCTCGAGGCAGTCTTCTACGGTAATTCGCGCCATGGCTTAAGCTCTTGCTCAAAAAAGGGGCGCAATCATAGCTAAAAAAGCGCTAAAGCTAAAGGTTTTGCGCCAAAAAAAATTACTCGATTTCGTCAGGGATTGAGAGCATCAGCGCCGGGTTTTTCGACTTTTGCCGCTCGAGCGTCAAACCCTGGGTATGGATAATCGCGTCGAGATCGAACAGCGCCTGTTCGAAGTGGTCGTTGATGACGAGGTACTCGGCATCGTGATAATGCGACATTTCGCGATCCGCGTCCCGCATGCGGCGCTCGATTATGGTCTCGTCATCGGTACCGCGCGCGCGCAAGCGCTGTTCCAGCTCGACGCGTGATGGCGGCAGAATGAAGATGCTGACGGTTTCAGGCATTTTTGCCTTGACCTGGCGCGCGCCCTGCCAATCGATTTCGAGGATGACGTGTTTGCCGCTGGACAACAGTTTTTCGACCGAACTGCGTGCAGTACCGTAAAAATTATCGAATACCTGCGCGTATTCGAGAAACTCACCGCCTTCGACCATTTGATTGAAGCGCTCGAGCGTAACGAAATGATAAGCGTCGCCATCCACCTCGCCCGGCCGTATCGCGCGCGTCGAATGCGAAACGCAGACCGCGACCGCGTCGGCCCGCTGCTCCAGCAAGGCCTTGACCAGGCTGGTTTTGCCGGCGCCGGAGGGCGCCGAAACGGTAAACAGGCAAGCAGTACTCACAAAAGTTCTCGAAAAATTCAGGCTTAGCTTTGCAGCGGCCGCCTATTGTAATGACAGATCAACTATAGACCAATACACTTCGCTCACTTAACCTAATTATTGGTCGAATGCTGAGTCAAGAATATCGGCAGCGTTTTGCCGGGCTCTCCCGGGTTTACGGTGAGGCGGCGCTTGGCCCGCTGCAGCGCGCGCATTTCTGTATCGTCGGTGTGGGCGGAGTCGGTTCCTGGGCGGCCGAGGCATGCGCCCGTAGCGGAATCGGCAGTATCACGCTGATCGATCACGACGATATCGACATCAGCAATACCAACCGCCAGCTGCATACCACGGTAGACAGCATCGGGCGCTCCAAGGTCGAAGTGCTGCGTGAGCGCATACTCGCGATCAATCCCGAATGCGACTGTCATGCGATCGACGATCTGGTCACGCGCGGCAATGTCGAGAAATTCGATTTCGGGCAGTTCAACTATGTAATCGACGCCATCGATCATGTCAGCCACAAACTAACGCTGATGCACCACTGTCGCCGCAACAAGATTCGCTGTGTCTCCACCGGCGGCGCGGGCGGCTTGACCGACCCGACCCGGATCGTGGTCACGGATCTGACGCAGTGCTATAACGACCCCTTACTCGCCAAGGTTCGTTCAACCCTGCGGCATCAGCTGGATTACAGCCGCAATCCGAAGCGCCGCTACGCGATGGACTGCGTGTTTTCGATCGAACAACCGATCTACCCTGCGGAAAACGGCTCCGTCAGCCATGCGAAACCGGAAATGAGCGAGCGCGCCACGCTCGATTGCGCGAGCGGAATCGGCTCCTTCGTCGGCGTTACCGCCGGTTTCGGTTTCACCGCCGCCGCGCATGCGATCAAAAAATACCTTAAATCAACAATGACCGACGCCGAGTAATTCCGGGTCAGAGTAAAAATTCAAGGATCAATAGGCAGGTTGGAGCTGGCTTGGTGAGTTTTTGCTCTGACCCGGAATTATGGCAGGGTCGCGGAGTCGACGTCGAACTCTTTAGAACGAGTCGCCGGGCGTAACGCTTGAAGGGTGGACCTTGCCGCCCGACTTCCACAGTACGTTGTTGCCTTTGACCAGGACGTCGTAACAGGCCTCGGTTGGCGACGGCGGCCAGACCGAACAATACTGCCCGGCGGCGTTGATGCGCCAGGTACCCCGGCTGACGCCGCCGCGGCCCTCGCGGTAGCGGGTACCGCCTTTCGGATCGAAGTATTGCGTGAACGGCCGCCCGTCCCATTTGCCATTCATCGTGTTGCCGCTGAGCAACCCGTTGAGTTGCTGCTGCGTCGGCGGCGTTGCATCGCCGAGTTCGGTCGCGGCAAGCGGCAGACTAAGCAGGCAGGCACACAGAAATATCGATATTCTCATAACTCGATTGCTCCGAGGTTGAGGCCATGCGCGCGCGCAATCCTTGGCAATTTCGTAACCCGCGTCGGCATGACGCATAACACCGCTGGCCGGATCGTTCCACAACACACGCTTTATGCGCGCCGCTGCGGCATCGCTGCCGTCGCAACAAATTACCAGCCCGGCATGCTGAGCGTAACCCATGCCGACGCCGCCGCCATGATGGAAAGATACCCAGGTGGCACCGCCCGACGTGCTCAACAGCAGGTTTAGCAGCGCCCAGTCGGAAACAGCGTCCGAACCGTCCAGCATTGCTTCGGTTTCACGGTTGGGGCTCGCCACCGAACCCGAGTCGAGATGATCACGGCCGATCACGACTGGCGCCTTGAGTTCGCCCGAGGCAACCATTTCATTGAACGCCAGGCCGAGTCGATCGCGCTCGCCCAGCCCGACCCAGCAAATGCGTGCCGGCAAACCCTGGAAGCTGATCCGGCTCTGCGCCATATCGAGCCAGTTGTGCAGATGCGGATCGTCCGGAATCAATTGTTTTACCTTGGCGTCGGTCTTGTAGATATCTTCCGCATCGCCCGACAGCGCAACCCAGCGGAAAGGGCCTACGCCTCGACAGAACAGCGGGCGGATATAGGCAGGCACGAATCCCGGGAAATCGAAAGCGTTTTTGACGCCCTGATCGAAGGCTTCCTGGCGAATATTATTGCCATAATCGACGGTCGGAATGCCCCGCTCGTGAAAATCAAGCATCGCTTGTACGTGTACCGCCATGGATTTACGCGCCTCTGCGGCAACGGTCTCGGGATCGGTGGCGCGTTTCATTTCCCATTCCCGCATGCTCCAGCCAATCGGCAGGTAACCGTTGACTGGATCGTGCGCCGATGTCTGGTCGGTAACGAGACTCGGTTTGACTCCGCGTCTGACCAGTTCGGGCAGGATTTCGCCGCCGTTGCCGAGCAGCCCAACCGATAAGGCTTCGCCTTTGGCACAAGCGTCGTCGATCATTTTCAGGGCCTGGTCGAGCGAAGCGGCGCGCTGGTCGAGATATTTGGTGCGCAGGCGAAAGTCGATACGCGCCTCATCGCATTCGATACATAGCATGCTATAGCCGGCCATGGTGGCGGCCAGCGGTTGCGCTCCGCCCATACCGCCCAGGCCGGAAGTCAAAATCCACTTGCCGCTGGTAGCGCCATCGAAATGCTGACGCCCGGCCTCGACAAAGGTTTCATAAGTGCCCTGCACAATGCCCTGGCTGCCGATATATATCCACGAACCCGCGGTCATTTGGCCGAACATCATCAAGCCTTTGCGATCGAGTTCGTTGAAATGTTCCCAGTTGGCCCAGGCGGGCACCAGATTGGAGTTCGCGATCAACACCCGCGGCGCGTCGACGTGGGTCTTGAACACACCGACCGGTTTGCCGGACTGCACCAGTAGACTTTCGTCATCCTCGAGTTTTTTCAGGCATTCGAGAATCTTGTCGTAACATTCCCAATTGCGCGCCGCGCGCCCGATACCGCCGTACACGATTAGCTGTTCCGGCTTCTCGGCAACTTCGGGGTCGAGATTGTTTTGAATCATGCGATAAGGCGCTTCGGTGAGCCAGCTCTTGCAGCTTAACTCGCTGCCGCGCGGCGCGCGGATCTTGCGGCTGTCGTCAGTTCTATCTAAGGGCATTTTGATTTCCTCATACGGCTTGCTTAACGCATTTGATATTCGTCGGTGGCGTAACGGGCGCCGAGTTCATAGCGATCGCCCGGATAGGTCAAGGTCACGCAGGTAACGACCTGGTCGTCTTTCCAGGTCCGCCGAATCAGTTGCAGACAGGGTTGATTCGGGTCCAGAGACAACAGTGCCTGTGTATCCGGACCGGCTAAGATCGCGCTGACCCGGTGCTCCATTTCATCGGGTTTAAACTGTCCGAGCAGGTAGGCGGTAGCGGTCTGCGCGCTAAAATCCTGCTCGATGAACGCCGGCATGGCGGCCGGATTGACATAACGCGATTCGAGTTGAATCGGTATATCGTTCTGGTAGTGCACCGCGCGCAGGTAGTAAACCCGCGCGTTTGCCGGCAGCTCCATCTGGGTGGCGATTACCGGATCTGCATCGATTGTTTCGAGGCGCAATATTTGCGAGCGATGGTGTTTACCGCCCTGCTCGATTTCGAGCGCGATATCCTGCAATTCGATCAGACTTGCATGCCGCGGTAATTCGGCAACAAAGGAACCAAGCCCGTGCACGCGCTCGATCAGGCCGGCTTGGGTCAGTTCGCGCAGGGCGCGGTTAATCGTCATGCGGCTGACATCGAGGGCCGCCACGAGGTCGTTTTCGGACGGCAACTTTTGACCCACGCACCATTCGCCGCTGTTAATGCGTTGTTCGATGATTTGTTTGATCTGGCGATAAATCGGCTCGGGCGCCGCCTTGCTGATATCGTCGAAACTGTCGAGTAGCGCGCTCACGCCGGCATCCGCCATCGACCGGCCTGCATCACCGCCTTGCAGGGATTGAGGCCTAGCCGATAGCTCAGCATCGCCGGTCGGGTGACGTCCCACATAACGATATCCGCCTGTTTGCCGGTTTCGAGCGAGCCGATGTCGCTTTCCAGGCCGAGCGCCCTGGCCGCGTTGAGCGTGACACCGCGCAGGGCCTCGGCCGGCGTCAGGCGAAATAAGGTGCAGGCCAGATTCATGATCAGTAACAACGAGTGCACCGGCGAACTGCCGGGGTTGGCATCGCTGGCCAATGCGATCGGCACCCGCTTAGCGCGCAGCGCCGCAATCGGCGGTAGTTGAGTTTCTCCCAGCACGTAATACGCACCCGGCAATAACACCGCAACGGTGCCGCTGGCGGCGAGATCGTCGACCGCTGCCGCGCTCAGGTATTCCAGATGATCGACCGATAAGGCACCCCGCCGGGCCGCCATGGCGGCACCCCCGAGGTTGCTCAACTGCTCGGCATGGGCCTTCACCGGCAATCCCAGGTTTTGTGCGCAGGCCAGCACCTTTTCGCCTTGTACCGGATCGAAGGCGATCGATTCGATAAACACGTCGACCGCGTCGACCAGTCCTTCGCGCTGCGCGCGCGGCAGCATTTCTTTGCACACCAGCGTGATGTAATCATCGCTGCGTCCGGCGTATTCCGGCGGCAAGGCGTGCGCGCCGAGAAAAGTCTTCTGGATTCGTAGCCTAAATTCGTCGGCCAGCTTCGCCGCTACGCGCAGTATTTTGATTTCATTGTCGCTATCGAGCCCGTAACCCGACTTGATCTCGAGCGTGGTCACACCCTCGGCCAGCAACGCGCGCAGGCGCGGCAGCGCCTCGCCAAACAGTTGCGCTTCGCTGGCGGCTCGAATTCGTCGGCGCGATCGCCGCCATAAACCAGATGGGTATGGCAATCGATCAGACCCGGGGTCAACAGCCGCTGGCGGCAATCGATGACTTCGGCATCGACCGACGCCGGGCGCTCGCTCATATCCCCGACCCAGGCTATTTTATCGTCATCCACCAGCAGCGCGGCCTGTTCGCGCAACCCGTAACCCGATTCGCCTTGCATCGAAGCGACGGTGGCGTTGATGAACAGAGTCTGGGGCATTTAAAGTCGTTGTATTCTATACTTGTATATACAAGTATGGTACGCTGGTTTTTATACAAACGCAATATGGCTTCACGGAAACCGGGTATGACGACAAAAATCTGGGCGGCTTCGGCATTGCTGGCGAGCGGCTGGCAAGATTCGGTCGAGATCAGCATTACCGCCGATGGCTACATCGAGACGCTCGAGTCCAATACGCCTTACGCCTCCGGGGACCGGGTCGAAGCGCTAGTTCCGGCAATTCCGAACGTTCACTCGCACGCTCATCAAAGGGCGATGGCGGGACTCGGCGAGCGCGCCGGCAATCGCGAAGACAGTTTTTGGACCTGGCGCAAGGTCATGTATCACTACCTCGAGCGAATTCAGCCCGACGATCTGCACCATATCGCGGCCCAGCTTTATCTCGAAATGCTCAAGGCCGGGTACTGCTGCGTCGGGGAATTCCAGTATCTGCATCATGATACCGACGGACGGCCTTACGCCAATCGCGCCGAAATGAGTCTGCAGTGCCTGCAGGCGGCGTGCGCTGTAGGTCTCGGTTTTACCGCGCTGCCGGTGTTGTACCGTTACGGCGGTTTCGGCAGCGCCGCCCCGCTAGATGGCCAAAAACGTTTCATCAACGAGACCGATGGGTTTATCGAAATCGTCGAGTCATTACAACAGGCGGCCACAGGCGACGTCGATGTAACGGTTGGCATCGCACCCCATTCGTTGCGAGCGATAAATCGGGAACTGTTAAAGGATGTGATCGACGGACTCGACGATCTGGCGGCGATTCATATCCATATCGCCGAGCAAACCAAAGAAGTCGATGATTGCCTCGGGTGGAGCGGTCAGCGCCCGGTGGCGTGGCTACTGGATAATTTCGACGTGAATCCCGATTGGTGTCTGATACACGCCACCCACATGGAAGCAGCCGAAATCAGCGGCATGGCCGCCAGCGGCTGCATCGCCGGACTATGCCCGACGACCGAAGCCAATCTCGGCGACGGCTTTTTCAACGCGCTCGACTACCATGATCGTCAGGGTCGCTGGGCGATCGGCTCGGACAGCCATATCTCGATCGATCCGGTCGAAGAACTGCGCTGGCTCGAATACGGCATGCGCCTGCAAACACGGCGCCGCAACCTGCTGGCTTCGGCGACCACGAGCAATACCGGGCGTAACCTGTTCGATATGGCGCTCGCCGGCGGCGCCCAGGCCTGCGGACGCGCGAGCGGCCGTATCGAAGCGGGTTGTCGCGCCGACTTCCTGGGGCTGGATAGCAATCACCCGCGGCTCTACGGACGCCGTCGCGACGATTTGATCGATAGCTGGATTTTTTCCGGCAATGCAAACCTGGTGCGCGATGTTTACGTCGGTGGCGCCAGGGTGATTGCCGAAGGTCGTCACGCCGACGAAGACCGGATAGCGCGGAATTACCGTGAAACCCTCGATCGACTGGCAAGCTAGGAGAATTTCGTGACTAAGGCATTACTGCTGACTCCGGGCTCGACGCGCCTGACCGATCTGCGCCATATCTACCGGCAAAATCTGGGTGCCGACCTCGACGAGGCTTGCAAAGCGCGCGTCGACGAAGCCGCCGCCTTAGTCGCCCGTGCGGCGCAGGCCGAGGTGCCGGTTTACGGTATCAATACCGGCTTCGGCAAGCTCGCCACGACCCGCATTCCTGCCGACCAGACTTCGCAGCTACAGCGCAACCTGATCCTGTCGCACTGTTGCGGCGTGGGCACAGCCTTGCCGAGGGCGGTGGTGCGTCTGGTGATCGTACTCAAAATGCTGTCGTTGGGACGCGGCGCTTCCGGGGTCCGCTGGGAGCTTATCGAGCGTCTGCAAACCATGCTGCGGCTCGACATGATTCCCCTGATCCCAGGCCAGGGTTCGGTCGGGGCTTCGGGTGACCTGGCACCGCTGGCGCATTTAACCGCCGCCATGATCGGTGAAGGTCACGTATTCTTTCGCGATGACAAGATGCCGGCCGCCGCCGCGCTCAAAGCCGCCGGCCTCGAACCGTTGGAGTTGGGCCCGAAAGAGGGGCTGGGTATGAATCAACGGCACCCAGGTATCGACCGCGCTCGCGCTCGCCGGCCTGTTCGACGCCTGGAACCTGGCGCAGGCTGCACTGGTTGCCGGTGCGCTGACGACCGATGCCTTAATGGGTTCGACCCGTCCGTTTCGCAGCGAAATTCACGCGCTACGCGGGCTGCGGGGTCAGATCGATGCCGCGCATTGTCTGCGCAGCCTGTTGCAAGACTCGGCGATTCGGGAATCGCATCGCGAAGACGACGAGCGTGTACAGGACCCCTACAGCATCCGCTGCCAGCCCCAGGTGATGGGCGCCTGTCTCGACCAGTTTCGCCAGGTGGCTCAAATACTGGAAATCGAGGCCAATGCGGTTACCGATAATCCGATCGTAATTATAGAAGACGGCGCGATACTATCCGGCGGCAATTTTCACGCCGAACCGGTCGCCTTCGGCGCCGATCAGTGTGCGCTGGCGATTACCGAAATCGGCTCGATCGCCGAACGCCGCATAGCGACCATGGTCGACCCCGACCAAAATTTCGGTCTACCGGCATTCATGTCACCCGAGCCGGGACTCAATTCCGGTTTCATGATCGCGGAAGTAACGGCGGCCGCCCTGATGGCGGAGAACAAGCAGCGCGCCGCGCCCTGCTCGATCGACTCGACCCCGACCAGCGCCAACCAGGAAGATCACGTTTCGATGGCCTGTCATGCGGCGCGGCGTCTCGGCGAGATGAATCATAACCTGGCAAACATCATCGCCATCGAATTACTGGTTGCGGTGCAGGGCATCGAGTTTCGCGCGCCCATAGCGACCAGCCCGCGCTTGATCCGAGTTATGCATATCGTCAGAAACGCGGTGACACCGCTCGAGGGTGACCGCTATCTCGCCGACGATATTGCGGCCATCAAACAACTGGTGATGGATCGCAGCATCATCAAACCCCTGGTCGAAGACGGATTGCTGCCGAAGCTGCAGCCATGAAGCCCGATGTGACGGTCGGCCAAGGCCCGCTGCTGTTGGCCCAGCCACACGGCGGTCTCGATATTCCAGACGAGATTTTGGCGCGCCTCAACCCGCAGGGGCAGATGCGCGCCGATACCGATTGGCATATTTCGCGCCTCTACGCCGACCTGGTTCCCGAGCTTACACTCGTCAGCACCTCAGTGCATCGCTACGTCATCGACGCCAACCGCGATCCCGCGGATCAGTCGCTTTACCCCGGGCAAAACACGACCAGCCTGTGTCCCACGACGACTTTCGACGGCGCGGATATTTATCTCGCGGGCCAGGCACCCTCGGCCGATGAAATCACCGACCGCCAGCGGCAATACCACCAGCCATACCACGACGCCCTGCGCGCGCAGCTGGATCGGATTCACCAGCGTCATGGCTATGCCATACTCTATGATTGCCATTCGATTCGCTCTGTCGTGCCTTATTTGTTCGACGGCAGGCTGCCTGATTTCAACATCGGCAGCAACGACAGCCAGAGCTGCGATGCCGCGATCGAGACCGCGGTTAGCGCTGCTTGCGAACATTCCGAGGGTTATACCAGGGTGATCAACGGACGTTTCAAAGGCGGATGGACGACGCGTCACTACGGCGAGCCCGTTCGCGGTTTCCATGCCATCCAGATGGAACTGGCCCAGTGCAACTACATGCAGGAGCATGCACCCTGGCAATTTGATGAGCGCAAGGCCGAGCGCCTTCGTGTTATTCTTGCGGCTATTTTGCGAAACCTGGTTTGCGTGTTCGACTAAATCTTCGTTGCCCATGTTACAAATTACAAAAAAACCCATTGGCATAGGCAAGGAGCGCATGTGTTTCGTGCATCCCGAAGACCCGCGGCTGGCAATCAAAATTGCCAAAAGCGAGATCAACATACAGTCACGGCGGGAAATCAAGTTCTATCGTAAACTGGAAAAACGCGGTGCAAGCGACATCCATATACCGGGATTTCACGGCCTTTGCGAAACCAATCGCGGCACCGGTATTGTCGTCGACCTGATTCGTAATTATGACGGCGAGATCTCGCGGCCGCTTAATTGGTACCTGGCCGAGGGTTACCCGATCGAGGATTTCGAGCCAGGCCTGGAGGATCTTAAACAATCTTTCCTGAAAAACCTGATTATCTTCAACCACGATATGACGATCGGTAATCTGTTGGTCAAGAAAATTTCCGCTTCGCGGATACGCCTGGTTGCCATCGACGGCTTGGGCGACGTGGTGCTGCTCGACTGGTTCGATGTCTTCCCTTCCCTGGCACGCCGAAAAATACAACGCCGCTGGCAGCGTTTTATCAAACGCGTATATCTCAGCCGCGAAGTTTGCCAACAGCGCGAGGCCATGGAACAGCATTCGCTGCCCGAACAATAATATTCAAACCCCGCAGCCAGAGTCAATCAGGTAAATGAGCTGGATTGTTTTCGTCGCTGCGCTGGGCGCGGTAATAATATTCGGCGGCTCGGCGGTCGCCGCCAAGGTCGCCGTCTCGGCGATTAGCGCAATCGATGTGGCGTTATTGCGCACCATAATCGGCGGTCTGGTTGCCATACCACTGGCGCTTGCACTGCATATCCGGCTGCCGGACAGGCTACAGCAGAAATGGCTATTGGCGTTATCCGGTTTCAGCGGCTTCATCGCCTTCCCGCTGCTATTTACCCTCGGCGTCGACCTGACGTCCGCCAACCATGCGACCATGATCCTAGCCATCCTGCCGGTCCTCACCGGGGCGATCGCAATGGCCTGGGACCGGCAGCGCCCCAAACTTATCTGGTGGTCGGGCTGCGCGCTCGCCTTTAGCGGCGAAACGCTGTTGATATACGACCCGAGCGTCGACTCGACGTTGGCCAGTATCGACGGCGATCTGCTGGTCGCGTTATCGACCCTGTTCGCTTCATTGGGGTATGTTGCCGGCGCGCGCCTACAGCGCAGCGGTTATTCCGCGCGCGGTACAACCTTCTGGGGCGTCGGCCTGTTCGCCCTGTTGTTACTGCCGATCGCGCCGCTGCTGCTCGATTTCGACGAGCTGCAGACTGCCGGCGGTTATGCCTGGTCAGGTTTAATCTACCAGGCCATCGGCGTTACCATCGTCGCTTATATTCTGTGGTACTGGGCGCTTGGAACCGGCGGCATTGCCCGCGTCGGCCTGCTCCAGTTTTTACAGCCGGTTTCGGGCGTCATCCTTGCCTTTATTATATTGTCGGAACAGTTGTCGCTGACGTTTTTGGTGGCCTCGACGATCGTCATGCTCGGCGTCATTTTGGCGTTTCGCGCCAAATAATAAACCGCTAGACTCACGCCCCATGTCATTCAAGCACTATTTTCATGCTCCCGCGATCGCGGCCGGTTTCGCCGCGGTGTTAATCGGTTACAGCGGTTCCGCGGTAATCGTGTTTCAGGCTGCGCGCGCCGCCGCTGCGACGCCCGAGCAAATCGGTTCGTGGATGATCGCGCTCGGTATCGGTTTGGGTTTGACCTCCATCGGCCTGTCATGGCGCTACAAAATGCCGATTATTACCGCCTGGTCTACCCCCGGCGCCGCCCTGCTGGTGACTTCGTTGCAGGGTATAAGCCTGCCCGAGGCAATCGGCGCATTCCTGTTTTCCGCACTACTGATAACCTTAAGCGGCCTCAGCGGCTGGTTCGAACGCGTCATGGACCGGATTCCGCTGTCGATCGCGGCCGCCATGCTGTCCGGCATCCTGTTTCAATTCGGCGTCAACGCCTTTGTTGCGATGGAATCGCGCCTCGGCCTGGTGCTGGCCATGTTCGCGGTATACCTCGCGGCAAAAAAGCTGATTCCGCGTTACACCATACTGGTGGTGCTGGTGGTGGGTTTCCTGTTATGCCTGTTGCTGGATTTGCTCGACTTCTCGAGTTTCGACCCGGCGCTGGCCGCACCACAATATGTCGTTCCCGAATTTTCCTGGAACGCATTAATCGGGGTGGGGATCCCGCTATTCGTGGTAACCATGGTGTCGCAGAATATTCCCGGGATCGCGGTATTACGCACCGCGGGGTATGCGGCGCCGATTTCGCCAATCATCGGCTGGACCGGGATCACGACCCTGCTGCTAGCTCCCTTTGGCGGATTCGCCTATAACCTGGCGGCGATAACCGCGGCTATTTGCACCGGCCCCGAAGCGCATGCGGACGCCGGCAAACGATATCTCGCGGGCTACAGCACCGGGGTCTTTTACCTGCTGCTCGGCATCGGCGGCGGCGCGGTCGCGGCCCTGTTAAGCGCCTTTCCCACCGAATTCATCCTGGCACTCGCCGGCCTCGCATTGCTATCCACGATCGCCAACAGCCTCTATACTGCGGTTGCCGACGGCGACACCCGCGAAGCGGCGGTAATTACCTTCGTCGTCACCGCGTCCGGGCTCAGTCTGTTCGGCATCGGCGCGGCATTTTGGGGCCTGGTCGCGGGCGGTATCGCGACGCTTATATTT
>Ga0126326_1000284_pt1 | contig 17879 bp, 21 predicted proteins | sample InaspJWI67metaG_FD_94485 | JGI IMG/M metagenome (GOLD analysis project Ga0126326, IMG submission 94485) | Marine gutless worms symbiont microbial communities from Oahu, Hawaii - Inanidrilus sp. 1 OAHU.JWI-67 metaG | ecosystem: Host-associated > Annelida > Digestive system > Unclassified | place... | reverse complement strand
GGTTGAAGTCGATAAATCTTATTTTGGCGCACGCCGTGTTCGCGGAAAAAGTGGCGCGGAGCAGGCGGTAAAACGATCGTCTTCGGAATCCTGGAACGCCACGGGAAAGTGTCGGAAATCGTCTCTGACGCCTCCAAGAAGGAGCTACAAGCGGGATCCTAGGTCGGGTAGCCCTGGAAGCATCATCCACTGTATCCTTTAGTCTCGATAATCATAATTGAAAACTTTCTGGTTAGGTTGATCAATGAACGCACTCGTTCAGACCAAGCGTATTCTTCCAGAAGAGAGGGCTAAAATCTAGAATCAGGTAACGAGAAAATCGGTGGCAATCGGAATCATTACCGATGAATCCACCTACCCTATCACTTCAAAAATCACCACTACCGGATTCATCATTCATCATTAGCCATGACTATACGCAACTTCAGCCCCATCGACCGGGTCCTGCTCAATCTCGACCAGGCCATACGCACCGTCTTCGGCAGGCCACCGACTACCGGGCGACCCAATCCGGCCAAGGGCATCGCCGAGGCTGATCTTTCCGAGCAGGAACGCAAACACATCGCATGCTTGATGCGGATCAACCACACCGGGGAGGTATGCGCCCAAGCCCTGTATCATGGCCAGGCCCTCACCGCCCGCCAACCCGAGGTACAGCGCAGCATGGAGCGCTCGGCCTGGGAAGAAAACGACCACCTCCGTTGGTGTGAGACCCGCATCGGTGAGCTCGGGGACCGCAAGAGCCTCCTTAATCCCTTGTGGTACGCGGGCTCCTTTAGCATCGGTGCCCTCGCCGGGCTGGTGGGCGACAAATGGAGCCTGGGCTTCGTGGTCGAGACCGAGCGTCAGGTGGAGAGTCACCTCGATGGGCACTTGGCCGAGATCCCCGTGACTGACCGCAGGACCCGCACCATCCTCGATGGGATGAAGGCGGATGAGATGCACCATGCGGAGGTGGCCGAGGCCGCCGGCGGCGCATCCCTGCCGAGACCAGTCAAGCTCGCCATGCGTCTGGCATCGAAGGTTATGACCTGCAGTGTTTATTGGGTCTAGGCAGTGTTGACATTTAATATACTTGCGGGCGCGGGGAACACGAACCACGAATGGACACGAATTCACACGAATGAAAATTCGTGTCCGTTCGTGGTTCCTAGGTCGTGTTGATATTCAGCCCACAAACGCTCCTTAATCATCGATTCAGCCTTTCCAGCCATTCTCCGAATAGCTTGTGAAATCAAGGAAGTAGCGGTAAATATCAACAGGACCTAGAACACAACCATATATCCTTCCGCCAAGGAGGGTGTCTCAAAAGTAGTGCAGGCGTTCCCGCCTGCACTACTTTTGAGACACCCTCCCAACCGCCTGATTCAAGGCGGAACTCCGGTTTTGCAAGCGGCGTTGGCCAGGTGCACAAAGTCCTCCACACTCAACTCTTCGGCCCGTTGTCCGGGGTGCAGACCTTGCGCCCGGAGCAGCCTGATGTCGATCAGTCCTTGCAACCTGTTGCGTAGCGTCTTGCGCCGCTGGCCGAAGGCCCGGACAACTAGGCGCGACAGGAGGGCGGGGTCCCGCACGGGGCAGGGCAAGGGACGGTGGGGGATCAGACGTACCAGGGTGGAATCCACCTTGGGGGCTGGCGTGAAGGCACCGGGACCGATGTCGAACAGGGGCTCGACTCGGCAGTAGACCTGGATCATGACTGAAAGTCGGCCATAAACCCTAGAGCCAGACCGGGCGGCGATCCGTTCCACCACTTCCCGCTGGAGCATGAAGTGCATGTCGTCGATGCAATCCGACTGGTCGAGAAAGCGGAACAGCAGGGGGGTGGAGAGGTTGTAGGGCAGATTGCCGATCAAGCGCAGACGCCGGCGCGGGTGCAGCGTGCGGAGCTCGAAATCCAGGGCATCGGCATTGTGGATAGTCAGCTCACCGAACTGCGTGCACCGGCGGGCCAGGGGTTCGATCAGGTCTCGGTCCAGCTCTATGGCGTCCAGCCTGCCCGCGGCCTCCAGCAGGCCGGTAGTGATGGCGCCGCGGCCGGGGCCGATTTCCACTAGGCGTTCGCCCGGCCTAGGATCTATGACCGAGACAATGCGTCGGATGATGTTCGGATCGTGCAGAAAGTGCTGGCCGAACCGTTTCCGCGCCTTATGAATCAATGAGTTACCCATTCTATTTCGTTATAAATCATGCAGTTACAAGACCCTATTACCGGTTTTACCCACGCAAACTGCGGTGAGACTTGATATTAGGGTGGGAAATAAACTTTCACCGATATTCTCACCGGTGATTTGGGCGAGAAAATTTCTTCCTTGGATTGTATCACTTTACTTATTTTCGTAATTACGGATTTAGAACTTGGACTGTTGTAAAACAGAACGGTATTAATGGTTTTATTTTACAACTTTGAGATTTGGCTTTGATTCTTGATCAAGCAAGTCAATCGTCTTCTTGAACCGTTCATTCTTAACGAAATAGGAATGAAATCTTCGTTGCTCACTTTAGATCGGTATAGGTAAATAACATTGTTATCGAAATCAATATCATCCCACTTCAATACACTTGCTTCACCAACACGAAATCCGGCATCAATCATCACAACAAACAAATCTCTTGCTGCTTGACGATACCTTGAGTGCATTGGGTCTTTTGCAACCTTTGATGGATCAAGTTCGTTGAGAATCTTGTGTTCTTCCTCCTCCGTGAGGTACCGAATAGGTTTGTCTTTAATATTCCATGTTCCCCATTCGTACACAGGAGTGAAGTATCCAAGGCGATGTGCATTCTTACAAACCTTATTAAACTGTCTTGACCATGGTCGGATAGTTATATCCTTGATCCCGCGTTTACGTTCGAATTCAACCCAACGATTCAATTCACGGTTGGTAATAAGATCAAGGTTTTGGTCTGTGAAGTAATCTTTGAATCTATTGACTGCCTGCACCAATGTTAGATAGGCACCAGATTCTTTACTGGTCTCAATCAACATATCACAAGCATCAAAAAACTTTATGTGTTCTCTATGTCCTAACTCTTGTGTGTCAACGAGGTGTTGACGCATCTTTCTTTCAAGTTCTAACGTATCTCTTTTTCGAGTGGATTTTGAACTACGAACGTAGGTTTTATTTTTGTAATTGAACTGGACAACCCAGTATTTGCCACGCTTAAAAACACTCATCTTTGTTATCTCCAATATCTCTGACTATCCAATTACTTATCGCCAAAGACAACGGGGAACGGGTGATAAAATCCAGAAAAAATGGGTGAGTAAATACAAGTGCGATAAAGCAATTAGAAAGGAGATAACAATGAGTAATCGTATGGAAGATGATGATTTACTAGAGATGTTTGTTAACTGTGAAGATACGGAAACTTTAAGATTCCTGGCGAAAGCACTGATCAGTGAAAAGTATTACGAACAGTACACGCAGTTAGTGGCAATGTGTGTTGATCAAGTAAGAGAAGGAGTAATGGAATTGACTCTTGATCTGATGCGATTCATGTATCCGGAAGAACGTGAGAATGTTCCAATGAGTTATGTGTTCAATCACAATATTCTTTGGAAGCAGGTGGGTGAGTACTAAATAACTGTGGTGAGTTTCCGCCCTTACTAGGAGTCGAAATGCTCATCAAGTTGTTATCTCATCTCAGGAGCACCTACGGGTGCTCCTTCTTAATGCCTTATAGAAAGCCTCTCGCTCATCCTCGGACATTCTTTCGAATTCCTCCTTTTCTAGGCTCCAGATAATGCCTTCGAAATAACGAGAAATTGCTTCATCAATCGGCAAATTCGGGTGAGCATCCAAAAAGTCTAATATTTCTTTCATCATGCCCAGACTATCAATGCTGCTAAGTCATTGATCAACATGAGAAAAGTGGCTCTCGTGCTGTTTTAGGTCCATTTTTTCGTAGTTTTTATCCCCCAAACCATAAATACAGGTGCCGATTTCTAACGCTTATTAATCCAAGCGCCCGGATTTCGACAACAAGACCTATGGGGACACGAATTTTTCCGAAATCGCATGGCAATGCGGTTTCTAGAAGGAATTTAAGGGGACCCAAAGACACAACAATTACAACGAAAAGGAGGAGACCATGTCTCGAAGAAAACTAGAACGCCACCTGACACAAGATCAGCAATATGAAATGTGGGACAACAATAGATTGGCTGAAAAATCAATGGACCAGATATACCACATGCTACGGGAACGCTATGGCGTGCGTCACAAGCTCACGTTGAAAGCCGAACAGTCTGTAAAGCGTATCAACGAGTTCAAATACAAACTAAAACAAGCATTGGGGGAGTACGGTGATGACTATTATTCAAACACTCATTGATCAATCCGATCTCATCGAGGCCCAGAAGACCGGACAGGAGATTCGCTACAAGGTGATTCTGAATACCAAGGTACAAGGCGGCTCTCTGGCCTGGGTGACTCGAGTCACTGCCAGTTCGCCTCAAGAGGCGGTGGAACGTGCTCGACAGATCTTTCGTAAGCGGAGAGGACATTTCCAGGAAGCGGTGCTGCAGGAATGGAAAGTGGGCACGATCACACCGATTGCGACCAGGAAACCACCTCAAACCCCCAAAAAGTCCAGGAGGTCGAAATGAAGTATCAGACCTATCAGGAGGTTCCCAACTGCTACAAACCTTATCTCAAATACAGCATACAGAAATTTGGTTTGCCGATAGTGAAACAGTACCTCGGCAAGATCAACACCTATGAGAACTTGGTTACCAAGGCGGAAGATGACCTACATCGAGAAAAACTTGAAAGCCTAATCTGGGGCTTCGAGGACAGGATTAAAAATGTACTGGAAAATCCCGGAGGCATGTTCGTTGATCAGTCACTATGCGATGCAAATGGAGTGATGATCGATTTGAAGATGTACTACGACGATAAAGCTGATGAAGTCAGATTTGAGATCGATCAGCTGAACTCGCTGCTGAAAAAGGCAATAGAAGATGATCTCGATATAGCCATTAAGCAGACCATTCAGGAGCAGATGGCGAGTAAGAAAGCTCACTTACGCAATATAAAAAACAGAAGGAGTGATTTCATTATGAAAACCAAGCTCCTGGAACATCAACAGAGATAACAACAATGACAACAATAAACAAAGAACAACTCAAAGTATGGATAGAGGAACTTGAAAATGACCAAGATTCTTTTGAAGCCTTACCCGACCTCACAGAGACCGGAAATGGGGACCTGCTGGCTAAGCAAACGATGGGACAAATACTCTATGTGCCCGAACTCAGTAACTGGTATTTCTGGAATGGTACCCGCTGGCAGGAAGATACTGATGGTTATGTTGTACGGCTGTATTTGAAAACAGTGATTCCTGAGCTCACGAACATCCTCAGAGAGACCGATGACAAGGAGTCCAAAAGCATCATGAGCTGGATACGTCGCAGTAAGCAGATGAGTACCTTGAAGAACTCGCTGACCGCAGCCTCCCATGTAGAAGGCATGACGAAGTCCCTTCAGGCCTTCGATACCAAGGGACATTACTTCGGTGTGAAAAATGGCGTGCTGGATCTTCGACAAGATTCCTTCCGATTAATCCAAGAGGACAGTGCGTTCCTGATGACTAAATCGGCAAACATAGATTATGAGCCAGAGGCTGATTGTCCGGAGTGGAAAGCATTTATCCGAAAGATTACTGAAGGCGATAGTGAATTAGCAGGGTTCCTGAAAAGGATCGCCGGACAAGCGATGCTCGGGCGTCTAGGCAAGGATAAATTGCCAATCTTCTATGGATCAGGCTCGAACGGTAAGAGTACGTTCGTTGATGTCTTAAACGGTCTGTTTGGCGATTACGCCTCAGCCACATCCAGCTCTGTGGTGATGAGTGATCGCAGTTCTACCGAGTATTATCTGGCACCTCTAAAAGGACTTCGGCTTTTGTTACTGAATGAGACCAAGAAGGGCCAGAAGATGGCCGAAGAGATTGTGAAGATGATGGTGGACAGTGGTGAGATCACCGCGAGATATCCGAAAGGGCGAGTGTTTAGCTTTCAACCGTTATTCACACCGATCCTGTCCACCAATCATAAGCCAAGAATCAGTGGGGCTGATTTTGGAATCTGGCGTCGTATTTATCTTGTGCCGTTTACTTATCGATTCAAAGACGAAGAGAAAGTCTCTGGATTTAGGGAGAAGGTCCTTAAACGGGAAATGCCTGGAATTCTGAACTGGTGTATTGAAGGCTGTCTTTCATATCAGAAACGAGGTTTAGATGCGCCAGACTCAGTGGTAGCAGCCACGGACGAGTATCGCCGGCAGCAGGACAAGATTGGTTCATTTATATCCGAGCGTTATCAAGAACAAACGGACGGACGAATCCGCCTGAAAGAAGTCCATACGCAGTTCTCGAAATGGTGTGAGGAAAATAAGCTGCCTGCCTAAGGTATTATCGAATTCCGCAATGATCTGGTCGACCGTGGTTATGAGATCCGGGTGAGTACAGGCTCTGTAGCATGGCTTTATGGCCTGGAGGATAAGCACGGTGGAAAGCCCAATAAGGTAGTCCTTGAGCTGCTGCAGGTCCGTGAGTAGGCAGGTACTGAGCTCTGTGTATCGATCGTTTTACCTGGCAGGTATACCTGCTGGGTAAGCATTGATGTGGATTAATGGTGGATCTATGTGTATCTAGCTGGGGTAAATGGGACTAATAACTACAAAGCAAATATATTTTTTATATATAAGTACTATGGGGATTAGCCCCACTTAGCCCACCTGTAAACACAGGGCATGTATCTACCGGGACAAGGCAACCACCATAGCTAGTAAAAGATCCACTTCCGATTCGTTGCATATGACAAACCACGCAATTAGACGGAATATACTTCGTTCTAAGCGATTTTCTCTTAGAATATGACGAAGATATGCAGCTAAGCGAAATTCGCTAGAGAGTCGAAATAAATCGGGACAAACAGAAATTAGCCATCATCGGCGGTTGGTAATAACAAGTCGGCTATTTCTTCGAGCAAAGGTTGAAGTTTCTCATGATCAGCATGGTCTATAGCTCTCTCAATGCTAGATGACCAATGACCTTGGCGATGTAGCTCTGCGGCACGTTCAGAAATGTTTCTAGCTGTACGGTCACACACTTTCTCAGTCGGAGCTGTTTCTTTTGATAAATGAGAAGTGATAGATGATTTAAGCTCTGTCACTTGCTCTTCATCGTCACGAAGGGCTAGAACAGAAAGGCCGTATAGGCCTCTTTCAAGAATGTCCCATCCTGTCTCATATCTTCCTCCCTTGAATGTCCACGACAAGAGTGCCTTTCCTGTCTCTTTAGCGAGTTCATCACAGCCCCGGGCATGGGCATTCATGGCGGATTCAAATAGGATCTCGGTCATTTGAAAATTCTCGATGAATTTAACCGTGTTGCCGCCAACCTCAAGATCAGACTCAGGAAGTGAAGCAAGGAGTATCGCATCTGGTACTGCCTTCATGACTTCAGTGAGTGCCTGAATAAATGAGATATTGCTATCAAATGTTCCGGCTTTGTAATGCTTTCCGATTTCAAGTTGTCGAGCGAAGGCAACCAGTTCGTCAATGAGCACTACGCAAGGTGACGCCTCATGTAGAAGATCAACAATTGCTTCCTTTCCAGGCGAAGTACCATCTTGATCAGCTTGCGCTACTTTGTCATAACCTGCCTTACCTAACAGTTGCCAAGCCAATTCACCCCAGAGCGTATTGACTATTAATCCATCGTGCTCGGGAGGTTGACTGGGAGAGAGCTTGATTCCATCCAGAACAGCCACGTTGGCATGTGGTAATTGAGATATTCCAGCTTCATCGAGGACAGGAGGAATACCTTCAAGCTTATCTGTGCTGACTTTTCTTCCGGCAAGGTGATAAACGGCAAGCATGGTATGTGTTTTACCACCACCGAAAGCTGTCTGGAGTTGAACAACAGGATCGCCTCCTTGTCCGGCGAGTCTTTGTGCGACGGAGATCAGCAGGAGTCGCATACCTTCGGTAATAAAGGTGCGAGAAAAGAACTTTTCTGCATCCTAGTATTCATCAGGTGCTATACCTGCTGCGACCTGAGATATGTCTGCAACAAACTCAGATTGTTTGAAAGTGCCTTCGAGCACATCCTTGTGGGGCTTGGCAATTTCTCGCCAGGGTTTGATGCTCATTGTTCTTTTCCTCTAGATCTCTAGTTCTGCTTGTGATCCTGTATGTCCTGCATCATGTGATGCAGAAACGATGTTATGCCAAGCAGAGATTAATTCGTTGTATGCTCTGGCATCTTCAGCCCAGTTTTTTCGCTCACAGAGTGTATAAAGATGGTAGGCTAGCTGGCGGATCGATTCGCCACGCTCGGGCATGCGAGCGAGTAAAGCACCTGCGTCAGATTCGCTTTTCTCATTAAGCACGCGAATCATGTGATGAAGAGCTTCCCACACAGGTGTGCGATTATCAGTTTTCGGGTCCCAGTCAGCGGGGTATTCTCCCCATTTCAGCAAGCGCACTTTACGGCCACCAGACTCGATAACGCCTGAATCCTGCACGCCGGGTAATGAGGTGCCTTTAGCCTGTGCCAGAATATCAGCCTCACCAAATTCACCAGCGGACCAGCCCATGCTCTCAAACCAATCAATACAAAAACCAGTATCCGCATCTTCGGCACCAACACCGCCAAGCACTTCATCTTTAATCTTATTGATAATTTTCAGGGCTTCATGAACACTCATTGAATTGCCATCCTGATTTAGAACAGCACCATATCTGGAAAAATTGCCATACCCGGGCCTATAGCAGATTGAGCCATATCAACAGGCTTTACGACGGATTGACCAAGTGTACCGCCCATCATGGCATCAAGCGCCTCTGGTAAGCTGTTCCTCAATTCACGCTGAAAATCACGTCTTGAAATGGTTTGAGCATTACTCTCACGTCGTTGACAAACTAGAACAATTGATGAAGCAAGTGCATTCCAGTTCTTCTTTAGATTGCCGGTTAGCTCTGTTCTGACAGGCCATGTTCCCGTTATGGCAAATCCAGCACGTAACACTGCTTCCAGAAATGATTCCCATCCAGTAGAAGAAGTGCCTGACTCATTTGTCTCAGAAGATCGGAAGGCATAATAGATGGTTACTGGAAATGCCTGGTGTGAATGCTCAGCAATGTTATTCATTACATCGGTCATGCCTTCCATAAAGAACTGCTCTGCATTGTCCTTACCATTATGACGTTTATGGTCAGCTACCAATTCCTCATGCTTTTGGACGAGCATGGTGGTGTAGGTCTCTGGTAAAAATGCTTTTAAGCTCCGACGCAACCAGACATAGAAGAAGTCAGATAAATCGGCATATGGTACGTTGTCGTAATATGGCGGATCAGTTGAGACTACCTGATTTTTGAAATTCGCTGTTTGTGCGTCTTTTTGAAATGCTTCTCCACCCTTTCCTTCCGCAGGTAATGTAGCAACAGCTGCAGACAAGTATTCTGCCTGACCGAAAAAATTACCTGATGATGTGCTAAATGGATTACCTTCTGCTGTATCCCAAATCATAGGAAGAGCATGTCTTGCAAAGACTTGTTGTACTGATTCTCGAGTAGTGTCCCAGAGAGTGTTTGTAGATTGACGATTTGCCAAACGGCTGATACATAGACCTAGGTATACGCAAATTGCATCAGCATAAGCCTTTGCACCTTTGCCATCATCTTTCAAGCTGATTTGGTTATTCTCTAACCCTGCTGCTAATGCATCTGATTCGATGATTTGATGCATATCCACCAGTTTTTCAGCAAAGGTGTTTAAGGCCAATGTTTGTCTGTCCATAAACAGGTCGCCAACGACGGAAGGTCCATAATTGGTGACACTCATATACTGGGGATGTGTAGACATCTGATATTCAGGCCGCCAGTTGGGTTTTGCGGATAATCCAAGCCTTTCTTGTTCTTCGGTGGCTTCAGCATAGGCTCGTCCTTTGTCGCCTTCTGCCACGACGGCCATGAGTTTTCCAGCCCATTCTGCCGGCTTTGCCTTCTGCCTTTACGTAGTCTGCTGGTATGGGACTACCGGTTAATAGGCAGGTGAAATTAGCGCCTCTTGAAGATTTCGTACCAGATTTAACGGTATCAACATCGTCAGGTACACCTCTGTGCAGTTCAAATCGATAACTCAGCCCATCCACAACGGGTTTAATGTAGGCTTCTTTGCCCTTTTTCTTACATAACCAAAAGGTAGATACGAGAGGCACTTGCGTACCTTGAGCAGCTGGATTCGGGCTTGCGACGGTTCTGCCCCATAGCCAGGCTAGTACAGTGGCTTCTCGCCCACCGTAAGAATCATGTACACGTACTTTGGGATAAAAATGACCGATTTCATCAAATGCCTTATCGGACAGTATCTTTGCGTACCGACGAATATCTTCGGCCAATCCATTTGCCTGTTTCCAATCGTCGACTAAGGATTTTTGTTCTTCTGGGTCTGGACCAACTGGCCTAAGATTGGCGAATCTCGGTGGTATTTCCACCATTGCTTTGTTGATCGTAATGGCAACAGGATTCAAATCTGTTGAGATCGGTTTAAGGCCCAAACGTTATGCCTCAACGGGAATACTGCCACCACCTGCAAAGAGGTCATGAAAATCTGGTAGCCTATCGGGGTCAAAGCCAGGTTTCCCTTTATTAATCTCACAGGTCTCGCGCCAACTGTCTAGGATCGCTTCTCTTGCGCGACTCAGTACTTTCTCATTATTCAGATTTTCCCACTTCACTAAATCGCGGATGATATTGAAGAGTTTTTCTCTTTCAGTATCTGCCTGCTCTTTGGTTTTGCCTTTATACCAACCACGTTCACCGCCCGGATTATTAACAAGTTGTGCGAATAATATTGCGCGAGCGGTAGCTAACGGCCGCCTTGCCCACCATAAATGCAAAGTAGAAGGATGGCCTTTACGAATAGACTTTTCTCTGGTTGCCTGTGCGTTGATGTCATCTAATGGCAGTGCCACCTCGATGAGCTTTTTTGGTATTTTGATATTAGCGCTCATTTACTCTGCCACCTGTAATGTTTGTTCTGGGTCTACTGCCTTGCTCAGTAGATCCTTCAATTCATAATTAATACTGGCCACACCGAATTCTGGCTCTTGATTGAACGGGTTCTTGATGTAGAACGGGCCTTCGTGAGAATCGCCATCCACGATCACAATAGCTAGGATAAACTTTTCAGTTTGATTCAAGCCGTAGATGATCTCGTTACGGCTGACAGTGATTGTATTTTGGCCTTTAGCTCTACCTTTTACTTCTATGTGTCGGTCTTCCAATAACTTGCCATCGACAAGAGGGGGCCTAGCTGTAACATCCCACCCGCATTTTTCTGCGGAGACATCTTTGACTTCGTAGCCGAATCCGGTCTCAGCGTTAATAACTGCCTGCATAGCAACTTGCTCGATATGTGATCTGGCAGCGGCATCAGCGGTGAAATTGGTTTCGCCTTTCCGTTTGGCCAACATCCCTTGTGGAATAATTAATGCGCCACCAATGACTACTGGCGTGCTGGAGACGACGCTACGCATAGCGGTGAGTTCACGTTCTCGCTGCTCTAACCGTGCTGTGAGTTCTTCGGCACGTCTTCTGGCGTTCTCGGGTTGCATGCGAGGTTGTTTTCCAGCTTCAACATCGGCTGATAGTTTTAAGTAACTATTTGTCCAGTAGTTGATTTCCTTAACCAGTCGTTCACGGACGGCGGCATGTATTTTGTCTACTTGCCGTTCGCGTCTGGATTTCACTTCCTTGTAATGCTCTGGAACCAGATGAGTCGACGCATGATTGAGTGCTAAAGCCTCTAGATTGTTGTTAATCCAAGGAGCTTCAAAAACATCCTTAATCAAGCCCAGGTCGTAATCATCAATAGGCTGTAGGTCGAGGTGAGGAGCCCATCCGGCATTAATTGCCTGTCCTTGTTGATTGAGTTCGACAAACTGTAGTCGGCGAGAGACGGAGATTGCCTTGTCACTGCTACTGTCATTCACACTCTGTCGTAGGCTATGATCAATCATGAAGAGCACTTTGGGTTCGATGCCATCGTCATTCGGATCAACTAGAACCGCACCTTGTTTCAGTTTGCTCCGATGTGCTTCTAAAACGAGATCAGTTGTTGAGTGCATCAATGGGTGGCCAGGATGCAGTAGATCGGCCATGGGCTTGCCATGCAAACGAATGTTCTGCTTTTCAAAGCAGATTCGTTCGTATTTCTTGAGTGTTGGAGTTCGCGTTTCGCCGATGACACGATCACGTTCACGAATTGAAGCTGGGACATGACGGATTTCAAAGCGTCCAGCCTCTCGAGTTCGCATTTCTCCACCTAGGGTGTTGAATGCTTCAGTAAAAAACGCTCTTATAAAGTAGGGCTGAAGCTTCCGCGCTTCTGCCTTCTCCATCTCTTCCTTGACGGCATAGAGTTCTTCCATGCCCATATGCTGCTCAACCAGAGCGTTACGCTTGATGATCTCTTCGAGATGAGTGGTATCTAAAGCACCATCAATGACCTGATCCATCTTGGCTTTGAGCGTTGGGTCTTCGCCATAGCGGATGGCATCCATCAGCAGGTCTTTGAGGGATACGTTATCGAAGGCTTCACCGAGGATGTCGAATACCCGGCCACCCAGGGCAGCACGTTCTACTTCCAGTTTTTCTAGCAGTTTTTGGAATACCGCACCTTCTCTGGTTTCCACGGCAACGATGTTCCAGAGGTGGCATACCTCGGTTTGACCGATACGGTGTATTCGACCGAAACGCTGTTCCAACCTGTTCGGATTCCAGGGGAGGTCATAGTTGACCATGAGATTGGCGTTTTGAAGGTTGACACCTTCGCCAGCTGCATCGGTCGCAACGAGAACAAGCACGTCTGGATTGTTACGGAATTCTTCTTGGATCTTTCTCCGATCATCACGATTGGTGCCCCCGTGGATCGAGACGACGGCATCTGGCAATCCGATTAGTCTGCTAATGCGTTCTACAAGATAAGCCAGTGTGTCGCGATGTTCAGTGAAGATGATCATTTTCCGACGATTACCAGAAGAGGTGTACATTTCTGGCGATTCTTGCAAGAGACTAGATAGCTCTTCCCATTTCTTGTCGTTACCGGATTGGACGACAGTACGGGCCTGCGATTCCAATGCTTTAAGCGAAATGATTTCGGCTTCTAACTCGTCGATGGTTTCAGCTGCCGTAGCCTGATCGACCACATCTTCAACCCACTCTTCGTACTCACCTCCGAGCATTTCATCTGAAGCTTCGTCGATGTCTTCAGGGACATCTTTCACGTTGTACTTGGCCAGTGTTTCCGCAACGTGGTGGCCTCGCTGGACCAGTTTCATTTCATCCAGTCGGTCTTGAAGACGTTTACGCAGACGTTTAAGTGATTGATAGATGGCTTCCGGACTGGATGCCAGACGGCGTTGTAGTTGAGTCAATGCAAAGCCAACTGTGTTCTTCTTTTTACCACCAATATTGTCAGCCCGATTCATCTCGTTGCGAACGTAATCAGTGACCTGGGCGTAGAGGGCTTCCTCTTGTTCTGATAACTCATAGTTAGCGGTGTAGGCTCTGCGTTCTGGGAACAGAGGAGTGCCATCGAACTTGAGAAGTTCCTCTTTGACCATGCGCCGCATCATGTCGGAAATATCGACCTTGTGTGCGCCTTCTCGGAACTTGCCATAGAAGCGGTCACCGTCCAGTAGTGACATGAATAGCTGGAAGTCCTCTTCCTTACCGTTGTGTGGGGTAGCCGTCATCAACAAGAAATGACGGGTGATAGAGCCCAGTAGTTTTCCTAGTTTGAAGCGACCAGTCTCATTGATCTTGCTACCGAAGTAGTGGGCCGACATCTTATGTGCCTCATCCACTACGATCATGTCAAAGTCCGTATGTTTTAGTTTTTCCTGGTAGTCTTCATTTCGTGATAGTTGATCGAGACGGGCGATAATCTGACTCTGTTCCTCGAAGTAGTTACCGGAGGCGCATTGCTCCTGCTTCTCACGGCTGAATATTTCAAAGTGAAGACCGAACTTTTCAAGAAGTTCATCTTGCCATTGCTCTGTCAGGGAGCCAGGGGAGACGATCAGGATGCGTTTTACGTCAGCCCGCATCAGTAGTTCGCGGATGAAGAGTCCAGCCATGATGGTTTTACCTGCACCGGGATCATCGGCCAGTACAAAGCGCAGTGGCTGTCGAGGCAGCATGGCTTCATAGACTGCCGAGATTTGATGAGGCAGTGGCTCCACATTGGAAGTGTGTACCGCCATCATCGGATCGAAGAGGTGAGCAAGATTGATGCGGTAGGCTTCAAGGCCAAGCTTAAATTCGGCACCCGGCGCATCGAATGCCCAGGGGCGTCCTGCCTCTGCTAATTCAAGGCGTGCCTCATCGGTACGGAACAACATCTGAGTGCCGGGTTTGCCATCGGGATCGACGTAGAAAACGTTGGACGCATCGACACCGACTGGCTCGACACTGACGATCCGGACGATTTTGTCGCCTTCCAAACCCCGGATTTGGGAATCTTTGTTGATGTCTTCGAGTTTAAGCATCCTTTCTACCTCAATATCCTTCCCTAGCTGTCATCGGCGACGTATTCAAAAAGCTCGGATACTTCACACTGAAAGAGTTTGCACAACTCATTAATCGCTTCGACCTCGATGCGTTTTGCAGATTCTTGATAAAGCGCGGTCACGGTGCTTCTGTTTAATCCGGTTTCGCGAGAAACATCGGAAATTTTCATTTTTTTGGCACCCATCAGTGTGGACAAATGGCATCTAATAATAGTGTTCTATATCCAAAAATATGATTCAGCACGTGATTTTGATTCGTTATTTGTTATTTTGCTTGTTAGCAAGGCGCTTATTTTGGTGAAAACGTTATCCTGCATAACAATTAGTTAACCAGTTTATCAAAATGGGGTCTAAAACAGAATAAAAATGGTGAAAATATAGGAAAAACAGGTTTTCGTCCGTTGTCTTCCTCCGAAATTGGGATGACGCTTCCCCATAGAGTTCAACAACCGGAGACAGACCATGTTTGGAAAGAAAGAGAAGGTAGAGACCACCGATCAACTGAAGACTGAAGAGAAGTCTGAAAGTGTAACCCTGGACGAAGCACTGAAAGAGGAAGGTGAAGGCCGGACTCCTGAGACCGTATCGAAGAAACGTGAGGGACCCAGCAAGTCAGAGCTGGCTATGAAGATCATGGAATCTGAATGGGGCAACATTCAGTCTGGCAAGGTCAAACGCAAGGACATCATCCAGCGTTTCATTGATGAGGTCGGCCTGACAAAAGCAGGTGCATCGACGTATTACGGCAACATTAAGAAAAAGCTTTCAAAAGCGGCTTAGAAACGATTAGAAACGCTCTTAATACTCTTTATAAACCCGCTTCGGCGGGTTTTTTCAGATTTCATTTATTTTGCCTATCGGACCACGCCAAACATACAAACGACCGTCCTTTTTTGACTTCTTCACGTGCACTTTCTCCATTGCAGGATTGTCACGATGTGGATCAAACCTGTACCTCTGACGCAGTGCTGACACACTAATACCATGTGATTCAGCATACTCTTCCGCGTCTACTGGGTGTGACGGAATTGCTTCAAAAGCATCATATGTAGCACCTTTCTTCACACGTTTTTGTGGTATGAAAGGTGCTCTTTCATTCAATACAGCCGTCGCCATACGAACTAATTTCCTTAATTCGTCGTCCTCTAGTTGTTCTAGGTCACTGAAACTAGGTGGTATATTGATTGTTTCCATCTTTTTTCTCCAATTAAATCAGTGACTTGAAATTTATCACACGTCACACGTGAATAAAAGCGTTAAATTCATCACACAATAACACTAATAGATTGATATAGTGTGATAAGTGTGATAGATTATACCCATCAGATGAGAAATGTCTGATTACTTTTAACTTAATTGGAGATTAGAGATGAAACAGAAAAATATGATTTACTTGACGACTGCCGTGTTTGTGGATAACGGTGAGAGGTTTCTTTTTGAACTGTCGTACCCAAGGAAAGATAAAAAGGCAATGGAAGCGACCATAGCCGATGTCAGAAAAGAAGTTGAAGCAGTGTATAAGGAGGAGAACCGGAGTTTTCAACAAGGTCTTGGTCAACAGATTGTCACGGTAGGGAGGGCATTTAGCGACACCCGAGACGAACACTATGATCAGATGATGTGTTTCTTAATGGCGATCCTTTATAAAGAGTATGGATTGAATTATGTGTCTGTTGATGGAAATCACGTAATGGTAAGAAAGGTGGAAGATCATATTACGAACCTTGGTTTGAAAGTGGAGGTAGCGTGATGAGTGATTTACCACAAATGATTAATAACATTGTTGAAGCGGAACTGGCACTTGAAGAAGCAATCGAAAATGCGTTAAGAGAAGATCCTGAACTGTTGGCTTCATATGCTGACGACGATACTGATGAAAAGATAGAACAGTGGAGTGACCGCAGAAAATGGTATCCAGCGCCTATTGTGATTCATTGGACTGTCAATAAGGAACGGTTTAAGGAACAGCTGATTGATGAGGTTGCGTGATGGAAACACAAGCAAATGAAATACCTGATATTCAATGGAACTTGGAGATACTTGAACGCCAGTGGGATCTATTCAAGTTAGCCAGATCAGTATGGGGACATTTGGAGTGTGAGCCAGAAGAGATGGAGCATTGGGGATATGATGAAAAACTCGATGCGTATGTCATTGGTCAGACAGACGATGAAACTGGTTGTATTGTCCAGATACTGATTCCAAAGAAACACATTGGATCATATAAGGAGACGGTGTGACTGTGATAGAAGGGGAGTGTAAAATCTCCCCTTTGTCAACAGGAGGATGAAGATGTACGAAGAGAAGATAAAAGAACAGAATTGGTATAAGGAACTGCAAGACAATCCAGAGAACAAGATCTACGTATTGAATGGACTGTTTAATGGGTATATGCAGTTCAAGGGCTACCACGACAATATGGAGTGGGACGATGAGCTGATGAGTGAAATTATGGACGATGAGTTCGCCGGTCAGATTAACAATTTTGAAGGTTTTGAAGACTGGGACCAGTTAGTTCAGAGGTGTGATTCAAGCGAAGACAAAGCAATGGATGAAATAACAATGCTGATGGCAGAGATGATTGGAATGGCTTCAGGTGTGAAGAGTGTGAAGAGTGTAGGATGATATGACGCTTCCTGACAAAGACGATTACCGAGGATGGGAACGACTCGAAGAGAAAGCATTCCATACAGCGATGAAGAACTTGGGATTCACAGAATCTAAAAGCCTGACAGAGGACGAAAGAAACCAACTCGATGTAGAAGAGGCAAGAGTCTACAAAGAGTTGGTTGATATGTAATCTGTATCGCTAACCTCTCTCTTTCGCCGAAACCTGCCTATTACAGATAGAAGTATCGTAACGTTACCATTCGGTGTTTTGTATGGGTTCCATAATGTGTCTTTTCCTAAATGCTGTCTCTATATAGAGATGCTGGAGCCCGCGAGTACCAGCGACGCTTTCACCGATGGAAGTACTTAAAACTCTATCGTTTTTCGCAGCGGTCTAACCTAAACAAATCATAACTTATTGATTTTACAGTAGGGATTGAGCAAGGGATAACTTTTGGCCGAATCGCTTGCGTGGGCGATGCTCCATGGTTACAGAGTATATGTCTTGGGTAGTGCTTGACGTGTAGTGATGAACTCTCTGGTGAACCTTAATGTAAGATTGAACCTTTCAATGCGGTTCGTTTTTCCGTTTTCTTTACCAACTGCTCGATGTCTGTTTTGGGGAAGAACCTGCTCATATGCAGACCAAAAATCAGTGTAACAAACGGCGCATTGACGGTAG
>Ga0126326_1000282_pt1 | contig 18095 bp, 13 predicted proteins | sample InaspJWI67metaG_FD_94485 | JGI IMG/M metagenome (GOLD analysis project Ga0126326, IMG submission 94485) | Marine gutless worms symbiont microbial communities from Oahu, Hawaii - Inanidrilus sp. 1 OAHU.JWI-67 metaG | ecosystem: Host-associated > Annelida > Digestive system > Unclassified | place... | reverse complement strand
TTTCGATACACTGTCGGACATGGTGGCCTCCTTCCCTGGCTAAATGTTTGGTCTCGCAACCTTTATTTAACCATATCGAGGCCACCGCCTCAAATGTGCGAAAAATATTATACGTTATGAATTGGGCCGCCGCTCATAGTTGCAATGACGGGTGCTCCACAAGCCATTGCCTCAATATTTACGTTTCCAAAAGCTTCCTTAAAAGATGGGCATATAAAAACAGTTGATTCTTGATATAAAGAAGCCAATTCCTTATGGGTCGCTGAATATTTCCAAACAAATTTGTGCCCAAATTCTTTGTTTATCTCTATAGTTTTCTTCTTTTGTTGTTCATAATAATTGCTATCAGTTATTGCCCCAACAACTATAAATAGTTCAATTGGAGGAAAAATAGTTTTCAGAGCTTCAAGGATCACGTGTAAGCCCTTTTCTTTTTGCATGCGCCCTACAAATAGTAATTGTCTTTTTTTACGAGATTGCTTATTGTTATAAGAGAATATAGTTGGATCAACACCATTTGGTATGACATCTATTTTGTTTTTTTCTATACCTAAATTCATTAAGGCTTTAGCGGTGGTTGTAGAATTGCAAATATACAAATCGGCAATTTTGCTTAAGATCAGTCTTCGTAATATTGATTTCTTAAATTTATCAAATAAAACATTTAGGGTTCTAATATGCATTATCTTAGGCACATCTATCATTAAGGCAGAAATCGGAAAAGAAAGATCTACTTCGTCATGGAAATGAATAATATCTACTGATCGAAACAATTCTCGGATAGTTGGACCAGGTATTATTCTAGCTCCTAAAAACTTGGGTAATATTCCTCTTATAAATTTAATATTTGGATAGGGTCTTAATCCCGGCCATTTAATAACATTAATATTCTCAAATTTTACTTCATTTTTCTCCACCTTCGGAGACCAGCGTTTATTCATATTGAAGGTTAAAATTATTGGATCTATTCCTTGCTTTTTACTAAATTTAGCTAAGTAATTCAAATTAATTTCAGCTCCGCCAACAACAGGAAGAAAGGACGGAGTTACGTGAAGCACCTTCATAAGGGTGTTCCTTCTTCGGTATCTAACTAATTTGTTCTTAGAATTGCGGTCCCTTTTTCAGTTTCATGCCATTCTACAACATAATTGTACTCTTTATGCCATTTGTTAATTGTCTTTTTTTCTTTATTCCGATTTGCATCATCAACAACAATTATGCATGTATCGGCGAAATACTGATGTAAAAGCGGAACTGCAGGATATCTAGCCAAATCTGCTATCCAAAAAGGTGGCCCATCTACATATAAAAATTCGATTTGCCCAAACTTATTGATAATATTTTTAATTTTAGAATTATCATACCAGAGTTCTTCTCTTCCATTTAATTGATTGGCTACAATTGGAGCTTCTACAACTGTAACAAATTTAGATAATCCATGTTCTAAAGCCCATTCACGAACCCTATTCGCCCAAGTCGCGTCATTCTCAATTGTTAATAAGTGCCCGTTTCCTATTTTTTTTACTACGTTTCCAATTAAAATTGTAGAGACACCGGCTCCGCATTCTACAATACATTTAGGTTTTCTTTTACTTATCTCCTTGTATATCAAGACGAGGTTGTCAGGAGATGTTGCCCCAGTTCTAGTTTTTGGAAGCGGCATTTTTAGGTCCAAAACATTATGCAGACTGAACAGCGCTTCAAGTTGCTCATAGTTTTGGCGCATTAGCTTAATCTCTCTCTCTCTGCCTTGACGCCTAAGTACAATGAAAATACCAAAACCTAAAGATAATGATAATGAATTTGCAACGGCATTTGCTAGTATACTGTTAAACCCTAATTGGCTTACAATGTTTAGAAAAAGCACTATAGACACGAATGATATAATTAGTTGATAATCAATTTTTCTTAGTTTCATTTTTAGCATTTACTATTTTAACGAAAGATTTAACGCATCATAACATGAATATTTTACCCAGTTCTTTAATGAACCTATAGCCTTTACATATGTATATGGTAATCTGTTCCCTATTGAAACGGGTACTTCTTCAAGTCCTATCTTTGTTTCGTTCATAAACAATTGACCCATCCTAAACTCTTGCATATCCATATATGCACTCTTCTTCTTATTATAAACGACTTGTTTTGCCTTTTCCTTGACTGATACGGCATTCAAATGGTTTAAAATCTTATATACATACTTACTTGTTGCCTTACTCTTGTATATCAAAGGGATAGCAACCGTCATTATTTCTCTTAAGATATGACTCATATCCTCTTTAAGACTTGGTCTGCATTCCGAAATATTACTTACCTCCCATGCACAAGGCTCTATCTTTAGAATCTCAGCTACATCCAACACCCATTGTTCCCAAGAAATGCTACCGAACTCAGCGAAATTCATAATTCTTAGGTTTTTATCTTTTGAACAATAATTACCTGTTGACAGTTCAGCTAACCCATATACAAGATTACCTATAAATGTCATATTACTTGGATATTTTTTATCTGAACCAATTAGGGGCTTTTTATCAATTAAGCGTTTTACAATTTTATCAGCCCAGGTCGAACCTGGCCCAACAACATTCCCACACCTAACTATGTAGACCTTGGCTTTTGTCTTTTCGGCAATTTTGTAGAATGATATCTCGGCATGCCATTTTGCCATAGAATACGAATCAGTTGCCTTAATTACAGTGGGCAAAGGCTTCGGCTTTTGCAATTCGCTTTTTAACGGGTAACCCAAGACAGCTATACTGCTAGTGTGTATTATTCTCCCAAAAAAATCATCAGCAAGTGAGTCTTTTAATTTTGACATAAATTCTTCAAATAGCTCAAGGGTAATCTTTTCAGTTAACCCTATTGCAAATGCAAGATTGATGATTGTACAATTAACAAGTTTAAGTTCTCGAATGTCACTTACAACCGTTACATTCTTCATATTAATGAAAAATATCGATTTTGATATATTTCTTGTGACAACAATTATTTTATTATTAGGGAAATTAATAGATAAATACTCGGTTAAATATCTACCTACATAACCAGTTCCACCAATTATTACTATAGCCTTTGTAGGCTGCCCAGTATCATCTATTACCATGCTGAATTATCCTCTCCAAAATACGAATCAAATTTTATAGCTTCAGCAGATGATATTACCTTATCGATAATATAGTATGTAGGTAATATCGATTCTGCTAAAATGCTAGCTCGCGTATCATCCTTATTAGTACCAATTATATCTGCCAGAATACTATTCCATTGATCTTCAAATACTTGTTCTAAATTTTTTACACTCTTGCTACAATCTTGAATCGTAAGAACCCTCCCATCACTAAAAGCGATGGTTAACTCATTTGAAAATAGAGAACGTGTACTAACCGTGAAATTATGGTTCCGAATGAATATTCTACGCTGTAAGTTAAAATTTCTTGATAGTTTAATTAAGATGTTACCTTCACTATGATCTGTATTCCATTTAAACAGAGTTTTGCAGTTATTAGGAGAGATCTTTCTATCGACAATTGCAGCGTCACATTCAAGAGAACCCACAGGAATATTCAAATCAGTTAAAAATTGTGATATAATGTCAAAAACGTGTGCACCTTCATCATGAATTACTCCGTAATCGGTCGGATCGATTCTGGCCCGATCGTTGGCAATGGATTCCCAGCCATATGCACCACCTTCAACAATCACTATCTCTATATTTTCACCAAAAAGCCTGTTTTTTAAAAAGCTACGAATCGCTTGAATATTTGGAAAAAATCTTCTAGTGTGAGCCACATATAGTCTCTTTCTATATTTAATAGATGCTTTAATCATCCTTTCAGCTTCTTCGGTAGAAAAGGAAATAGGCTTTTCACAAACCACATGCATTCCTTGTGCTAAAGCTGGTATGACAACATTTTCTCTAACGTGGGGGGGAGTTGCTACTAAACACAGATCGCAATCTTTTACATCTTGGATATTTTTATAAACACTTCCTAGGTAATTCGAACTAACATTATTTAAGACATCTTGGTTTTTATCAACTACTGCATGCAGTTTTAGGAATTCATTATTTAACATAGCAGGCAAGTGGTATTTTTGAAATATCATGCCAGCGCCAACTATACATACTTTCAATTGCCCATCTGTTTTGTTATTCATAATAGCCGTTTCAACTAATAGTAAGCTACTTAACGAAAAATATTTTTCAGGTATTATTTTTTACCAAATAGATGAACGTCATAAAATTTGGTCCCAAATTGGTCGCTCAATATTTGCTTATGAGATTTAGAACTCCTAAATCCGTTTCTCTTTCCGGCTCAGTATATCTTGTGAAGGGTATTTGTCATGATCATCAAGTTCTGATATGTGAATCCTGCCTGGTAGGTATTATTGGCCGGATGCCCCAAACTGTAAGTTGTTGTTTACACCCAATCAGGTTTTTCTCTTGAAAGATTGGTAGTTCGTGATTTGTCTCAGTTAACGGTAATGGTTTTCCTAATAACTATTCTCCAGTAACTATTCCTATAATTTCATTTTTCACTCAGTCCTCAGCTTATTAGAACTCCAACATAATCCCGAAAACCATCCTGCTGATCCTGAGCCCTCATATATCGCATAGCCAAGGGCAAGTTGGCCCGGGACTTGAGAGCCTGGATCGGTTTCACTTCCTTGCGAGTGAAAAACTCGGTATTTACCATAAAGTTGATATCCCCCTGTACGGCCTTGCCGTATATGTGTTTCCCCTTGACCACCACCGGAATATTCAGGCCTTCCTCTTTCAGCCTGGACCAAGCGTTGTAAGGATTCAGGTAGTGGTTGATATTGCGGTTCAGAAACTGGATGTCGCTGTTCTTGACTCTGCTAAGTTGTAACCCTTCTATTACCACGTTGCGACATAAATTCGGGTCGTAGGCCGCCATCCCGCCCTTCTGGGGTGTTTTCGGGTCGTTGGCCACGATTTCCATGAGCATGTCGTAGCCTTCCTCCCCTTTCATGAGGGCCAAGGCTAGAACCGGGATATCGATGGCTCCAGTTAGGAAACCGAGATCATCGATGTTGTATGATATTTTGTCATCCATGGCTTGTAGTAGTTCGGCAAGCGCTGCACTGGTCAATGGTTGCCGCCTGCCGCTGGGACCGATCCTGAATATCTCATTATCCTCGGTCTGCTGCATCGCCATCTGGCCGTGATTGTGGAGGCGTTCTTCTGAATTACCGTCATAGTAGAGGTGGCCGCGCACGACGTTGATCCCAAAATAGGATTTCTGGATCATGAAAAGCACCTTCTCCCTGTTGAAACCAAAAAAGTTGCTCTGCTGGAATTCATTGAGGATCGGGTCGGCAGTTACATCATCGACCACCACCAACAGATGCTGCCGCCCCAGAACCTCTTGTGGATCATACCCTCGCCGGATCGCCAACCGGCGAATGTCAAATGAGAACTGGGCCATGTGGCGCATCCCCAAGTGGAGCGGCAATAGGTCCTCCGGTGAACACCCAGCCAAGGCAATAATATCCTCGGGGCCCACAGGTTTGCCCATCTCCCGGCTTACTTGGCTGGCGACTTTGCTGAGGGTAAAGGCCGCAGGCAGATTGAACAGGTATTTGGACCCCATTCCCAGGTGGGTGGCCTCACCAGCTGTCGCATGCTCGGTAAACAGCCGCCCCTCCAGGATGCAATCCTCGGCCCTACGCAGGTCGGACATGCTAAGCAGGCTGTCATCCAGGACGCAAATATCCCGCGGGGACTCCAAGCGGTCCCATCCAGCATAGCAATTGATCCGGTCCAGATCGGCCTCGATTGCCTCCACAGATGAGTACATGGATAGCTTCTCGCGGAAGAACTCCAGGCAATAGGCATCGTAGTTTTTAAAACTGGAGAACCGCAGAGGCTCTTTCTCTTTGAAAAGATCGTCCGGTTCAATTTGGGTGCGGTGCTGTGGTTTCATATGGGATTCGGAACCATTGTGGCGTTCGGCTGTAGTATCCTCGGTTTGTTAAGGGATTTTCTTGAAGGTGATTTGATTGTTTCTATCTTATGAACTAAAAATCATAGTTACCACCCGCTGCGCTCGAGACACAGAGATCTCAAAGAAAGGCAAGTGTTTCTTTTTTGGCGAATTCAGTCAGACAATTCTCCAAAAATCCTCATCCGCTTCGCGGAGGACCTTCGTATCATCTCAAGAAATCTAAATGGCAAACTAGTTCTGGTTTTGCCTTTAAGCCGCGAAGCGGAACCCAATTCTGTTCTTCTCTGTGCTCTCTGTGTCTCTGGGGTAAATATGTTTTTATGGGTTCTTGCCTTTACCGCGAAGTGGGTGGTTAAAGTGCTCAATTTATCAATCGTGTAATGCCGTCTTTCAGCACCGACACATTGAAATTCATTAACAAGCCATGCTTAATAGAGGCCAGTTTTAAGTAGGTCAATAGTTGGGCTTTATGTACCGGCAGGATTTTTTCACATGCTTTTAGTTCAAGAACCAATTTATCCTCTACGACTATATCTGCCCGGTATCCGCAATCGATCTCAATACCTTTGTATTCAACGGGCATCGACTTCTGGCGTTCAAACGCAAGTTTACTTAAACCCAGCTCATAGCAAAGGCACTCCTCATAAGCTGACTCAAGCAGACCCGGTCCGAGTGTTTTATGGACCTCAATGGCGGCGCCTATAACCAGTCGCGACAATTCGTTTGTATTCATTGATAAATGCTAAAGGCCGTTTTTACCACCCGCAACGGGTGCCGATACGCTTTTAGGTCTTTGCCCTTCCCCGCGAAGCGGCCACCCAATTGCTTTTCTTTGTGTCCTTTGTGCCTCGAGCGCAGCGGGTGGTAGACTAGCTTTTAAGGTTTTGCGCCCTCCCCGCGAAGCGGAACCCCACTGGTTTTCTCTGTGTTCTCTGTGTCTCTGTGGTGAATAAGCTTATAGTTTTTGCCTTTCCCTCACGACTCGCGATGCGGGATGGGCATTACCACCAGTGCTACCAGGACAGTGAAGAGAAGTGCATTGGCCGGGATGTGGAGGTTGAAATCGATTAGGCTGTGCACACCGATGGCCGTAATTCCGGTCAGGGCACCGAGGGTGACGCCCCTTATGAGACGACTGTCATGGCGCAGTTTCCGGAACCCCCGCCGATAGGTGACGATCACCAGCCAGGCCATCAATGGGATCACCAGCAGACCGCCATCCGCGATGAACTGTAGGTAATCATTGTGGGCAAAATTGAAGCGGGCCCCCAGGCCCGGTGGCTGGTATTGGGTGAATACGTCTTGGAACGTCCCCGGCCCGGTCCCCAGCGCGGGGTGCTCTACTATCAACTGCCGCACGCCGCCCCAAGCCACTACCCGGGAGTGGAAGCTGGCCTCCTCCTCCATCTCCATTACCGTCTGCATCCGCTCGACCACGGGAGTGCTGGCCAGGATGAGAAGCGCGCTGAACACCGTGGCAGCTACCAAGGCGGCCAGTACTTTGCGCCGTTTGAAGCGGCGGTCGGCCAGCAGAACCGCAGCCATAAAGGCCAGCCCGGAGAGGGTCGCAATCCAGCCGCCCCGGGATAGGGATAGCACCTGGGCTGCGATAATCAAAAACGCGATGTAAATCATCATGAACACCCGGCCCCAGCGATAATCCTTCAAAAAGAGCCCCAGCAGGAGCGGCAGAGCCATTTCCAGATATCCGGCCAGGTGGTTGTGGTTGCCGTACGTGGCTGCTAGAAAATCAGGTTTGTACTTGAGTTCGCCGTATTCCCACCAAGGGAACGGATTGACGCCAAAGCGCTTGAAGATCCCAAATACGGCAAGAAAGAGCGCAACCCCGATGACGATATAGATCAGCAGTCGCAGGCGTATGCGCGTGTCGCAGGTGTGGATCACAAGGTAGAAGACTGCCAGGTAGCTCAGCAGCAGGACCAGGGCCTGGAAACTGATGCCCCGGTGGACGGAGAAAGCTGCGGAAAGGGCGCAAAGGGCCATGCCGGCCGCGATGGGCACATCCAGGGGTGTTTTCTGCCGCTGCCAGTCCCAGGCCAGACTCCGCCCCATGACATGGGCTGCCAGGGCAACGACGATGGCCATCAGCATCAAGATCTGCGCCCACGGCTGCACCGTCCCCCGCGCTAGGGGTGTGAAAACCAGTAAGAAGTATATGCTCCCCCGGGTGATGGTGTTGAATACTTCAGGGGAGCTTGTGGTTGTGGTTATGGTGGTTGTGTTCATTGAATGAAACCAAAGGACTGAGGGAAATCATAGGACTGAGGACTGAGATTTGAACCTTAGGACTGAGTAAGACCCCAAGGATTGAAGACTGAGGGCTAAGGACTGAGTTAAAAACCTAAAGGTTATTACACCCGCTTTTCGGGTTAGAATTGCAGAGAAGTAGACTAATTCCTCAGCCCTTGATTTTCGCCTTTACTCAGTCCTCAGTCCTATTCACTCAGTCCTTGCTTTTCGTCCTTCTATACCCCGCTGGCCGCCTCCTGGTCTTCTACCGGAGGCTGGTCCGGAGTTTCAGCGGGCGGCTGGGATGGGTCCGACCCAGGGGCCTGGAACTTGTTATCCGTATCGGGCTGTTCAAACCCTTCGGCATCGGAAGGAGTTTCATCCCCGGGCTGGTCACTGGGTTGATCACCGGGTTGGTCACCGGGTGTATCAGGCGGTGGTGTGGCCCCTTGGGAAGCGGCGTTGCTGATGGCTTCATCCGCCTGCTGGATCGCCTGGTCGGCAGCAGCAAGGGCGGCCGTGGCTTCCGCTACGATTTCCGAGGACGGGCTGTTTTCCGCCAAGGTGACCGCCTCGGTTTTGGCTTCTTCCGCACTGGTCTTGGCGGCAACCGCCAACTCGAGGTCGGCCTGGGCCTCGGTGATCTCGCCAGTTTCAGCCTTTGCCTGGGCCTCGGCAGCCTGCACCGCGGAGGCATTGGCCACGATGGCGGCGCGTTGGACCACGTTCAAATCCGCCAGTTCCTGGGGCAGATCCGCGGCCACGCCGCTGAGGAATTCACCAATAATGAAACTTGTGCCACCTTCGGTAAATTGGATGTACGGCTGCCCGTCGGCCCCCAGGCTCAGGGTCCCGGCGGTGCCCCGTAAACCGCAGACGGCGGTTGGGGTTTCCAGTTGGGTCTGAGTATTGGAACGGCCGGTGCTGAAATTGAGCTTGCCCAGCAACAGCCGGATCCGTCGTTTGGCCACCGTGTATTTCTTAAAGAACCCTTTGGTTTCCTCTTGCTCCTGGATCATGAGGTTGGAGTTGGCTGAGATCGCCATGACCGCACCGTCGTTGAAAGTAACGGTCGCCTTGCTGCCGCCCCGGGTCACCAGCCGGTCCCGGGAATAGAGCAGAAGGCCGACTTGCGGCTCGACACCCCAACTCCCCTGACTCCTGATCATGACGGTGCCTGAAAATTCCGTGAGCCTGGCAATGGGTTGTTCGGCGGCCACGGCCGACACACCGGGAACCATGATGATCAATAATAGCATTGATAATGCAATCAATAGCCGTAGGTAATTACGTTTCGGAATGATAGGCTGCATAGTTCCCTCCGTTAATGGGTTTTATTTGTTTACTTGGTTTGATTGGTTCAATTCGTTTGAATTCGAAACAGAATTTAGTTCAAGATACAGCTCCGCCCGGTGGATTACACGCCCCACCAGGCTATATCTACTTGTTATTACTTTGTATTTGTTTAGACCTTATGGTTTTCCTACAGCCTAAACTCCTACCGCCTAACAGCCTAAACGCATCCCTACCCTGCGCCGGCCACCGCAGGGTCTAGCTGTGAAAGCCTTTTGCGGTAGTGTTCGTTTTCCGGGGCCAACTGGACTGCTCGCGTGTAGCTTTGCATGGCCTGGCCGTGATCGCCCATCCGGTGATACCCTTCACCGATATGTGCATAGAAACCCGGCATTTCGGGTTTCAGCCGGGCGGCCCGTTTCCAGTCCCGTACTGCCCCGGCGTAATTTTTCCGGGCCCAGCGGATCCAGGCCCGCTGGTTGAACATCCAGGGATTCGGCTGTGGAGCATACTTAAGGGCTAAATCCGCAGCCTTTTCGGCCCGGGCGTACTTTTTCTGATTCTGGAGTGCCACGGCAAACAGTTGGTGGTTACGGCTGTCCTCGGTGGCATGCACCGTAGCCTTCTGGGCCGCAAGTTCCATGGCATCCCACTGTTTGTCGGCCTGGGCGATTTTAGCCAGCCAGAAGTACGCCTCCGCTTCAGGGGTCCGGTGGTTCACCGCCTCCAAAATGTCTCGGGCCCGGGTATACCGCTTGAGTTCGATCAGGGCCCGGGCCTCAAGGATATCGGCCCGCACTGGCAGGACGAAGCGCCGGCGAGCCTCCTGGTAAAAGTTGATGTAGGTCCTCAGGAAATCATGTCGCCGGTAAAGATGATAAAGTCGCTCAAGGGTCCTCTCCCGGTCCCGGCTCTGGCGAATCGACTTGAAAAAATTTACCCGGGCCTGGTCTACTTCCCCACTGGCCAGGTAAAGGGTACTCATACGAGCGTATTCTCGCGATTGATTTGTAAAAGCCCGCTCGACCAGTGCTTTCTCGTAGTGATCAGCAGCGCCGGCCCAGTCCCCAGTTCGCTCTTGGACAGTCGCCAGCGCCATTAGGGCGCCGCGCTGGTCGATCCCTTCAGCGACAGCATCTTCCAGCCCCCGGGCCGCGGAGGTCTCCAGATCCGTCGACCAGAAGGGTTCCTTCTTGAGATACTGAAAGCTGCGCGGAAAGATCCGGCAGAGGGCCCGGGTGCCATCGGCCAGCTGGGTCTTAAGCCCCCTTTCTGCGAAATAGCGCAGCTGCGCATACCGGTAGCTAACCCCGTTGGGCCGTAGCTGGACCGCTGCATCGTAAAAGGGCGCGGCAGTCCCGCCCCCACCTCTGTCATCGCCGGGGACGTCCGCTTGCAGGTTCTCCAGCCGGCGGGCGGCCCGGGCCTGCCCGTAAGCGCTCTCGGCATCCAGAGGATTGAGCTGCTGGGCCGCCCCGTAAAACGACAGCGCCTGCCCATACAGACGGACCCGTTCCTGGTAAGAGGGTCTTAACCCGGCCAGTTTCAACACAACATCGCCTTGCCTTTTCTTGATCCGGAAATCCCGCGGATCGCGGTCAGCGGCCCGGGTCAGCGCGTGAGACGCCAGCCCGAAATTCCCACCGTCCAGATACTTCTCCGCCTGCCGGACGTACATCTGGACCGCCAGCAGCGACCCCAAACCGTAGAGGGCCACCACCGCCACGGCCACCACCGCCAGGCATACGCCGTAGCGCAGGGCGGGTGGGATATTTCTTGTTTCGGCTGGTTGCATAGTTAATTTCAGTTCACCATCCTCCGCGCTCTACACATAGAGAGTGGTTAAAAGGCTTTTAGCTGTTAGCCGTTAGCTCTTAGCTTTGTCTCTGCCTGCCAGCCGTAGCTTCAGCGAAGGCTGGTCCTCAGTCCTTATCTCTTCTCCGCGTCCTCACCGTAGTACTTGGAATAGTACTTATGGTAGTGCCGATAGTAGGTGTCCCGCTTGGTATCCACCTGGTTCAGGGCCACCCCGACGATGTTGGCCCGGGCGTGCCTCAGCTGATCCACGGTATCCTGGACGAGGTTGCGCCGGATGCCGCCGGCCCGGACCACGAGGATCACCCCGTCGACCCGGGGGGCCAATAAAAGCGCGTCGCTGGCCGGCAGGATCGGGGGGGTGTCGAATATGACCCGGTCGAATTTCTTTGTCAGGGTCTCCTGGAGGTAGGCCATGCGCCCGGTCCCCAATAGCTCCGAAGGGTTAGCCGGAATTTTCCCTGCGGGCAGCAGGACAACCCCTGGCGTTTCCGTGGCGACGATGGCATCATCGATCCGGCCCTGTATAAACGGGATCCGTTCTTCGCCGATCACCACCTGCCGGTAGATCTCGTCGAAATCCACCGGGTTGAACGTCTCCTGGCTCAGGTCGCCCTGGGAGAGTTCGCTGAAGGCGTAGTCCCCATGTTTCAAGATCAGGGCCGTCCGCAACCCTTCGAGCATGTGGATAGACAGGTGCCCGGTCAACTCCTCCTTTTTCATCAGGCCGCTGTTGATGAGAATGAACCCGATTTTCTGACCGGTGGCCTTCTGCTGCTTGAAGGCCCGTTCAATCTGCGCTTGGGTCAACACCCGGCTGCCCACCAGAACCTCGCCCAGCCGCTTGCTCTCGGGCCGGGTAGCCCAGTTGAGGTCCACCAGCCGCCCTCCAAGAAACAGCAGCTCAATCCGTTCCCCGCTGTCCGTCAGGGTCAGCCGGCCGGTCTTCTTCTGCAGGCCCAGCAGCCGGATCAGGTCGCTGGGGCTGAATTGGTCAAGCGTCCCGCTATTGATGGGCGTGCCGAAGTCTTTGGTAATAAGGCCGGTGAGCCCGACTTGCCCCCGGGCTCGGAAGGTCCGACTGAGGGTGGGGTTGCGCAAGTCGGCATCCACCATCAGGACGGATTTCCCGGCTTTGGCCATGGTGTAGGCGAGGTTGGCCACCGTGGTGGTCTTGCCCTCCCTCTGACTGGCGCTGGTCATCAGCAGGCAGTTGTAACCCTGCTCCAAAAAGGCGAGATTGACGTTGGTCCGGAACGTCCGGTATGCCTCGGCAAAGCTCGACCCAGACGGGTAGTCCTTCAGGTAGGCGTACTCGTAGCCGTTGACTTTGGCCGGTGGTGTTTTCTTTGGAAATAGTTTCATGGCACTGTACTTTCACGTTAGCAACCGGTTCGACCGGTGCGGTTTAAAAACAGTGTTAGGTGTTATGTTTTATGAGCAGTTTTACGTGTTAAGTTTTAGGTGTTAGGAAAGGGCTTGAAGCTATTAGCTGTTAGCTTTTAGCTCTCAGCCTACCAGCCGTAGCTTCAGCGAAGGCTGGTCCTAAAGCCCTTATCCCTCCGCCCCCGAAGCCGCTGCCTCCGCCTCACGAACGCTGTTGACCTTCTCCGTGTCCGCCAGGGGGACAACCGATAGGACCGGCAGCCCCAGGTAGCGTTCGACATCCTCGCTGGTCCGCAGGGACTGGTCGGCATACTCCAGCAGGAAGGCCAGGCTGATCCCGGTCATCAGCCCGAAGATGATGCTCAGGATGAGGTTCAGCTTCTTTTTCGGTTTCACCGGCTCCAGCGGCACATGGGCCCGGTCTGCGATGCGCACGTTGGAGACATCGAAGTTGTTCACAATGTTGGTCTCTTTCATTTTGGCCAGGAGTGTGTCGTAGAGTTTTTGGTTCGTATCCACGTTGCGCTGCAAGATCGCGTAGTTCAGCTCTTTGCGGTTGGTGGCCAGGGCGTCGTTTTCGAAATCACCCATAGTTTTTTGCAGGACCTGCTCCCGCTGCGCCAGGACCGATCGCTCCACCCGCAGGTTCTCCACCTCCTTGTCGATCTCCTGCCTGATTTTGACCCGGGTGTTCTCCAGTTTGCTGTTGAGCTGGATCATCCGCGGGTGTTTCGATTTGTAGACCTTGCTGGCCCGGCTGATTTCCAGCTCGATGTTGTGCAGCTGGGTGAAGAGATTGTCGATCAAAGGGTTGGCGATAATGGAGCGCACGTGGACAGTGTCATTGCCGTTTCCGCTTTTGGCTAGCGCAGCCAGCTTGGCATCCAGCTCCAGGCGCCGGTTGCGGGTGTCGAGGTAGGCATCGTTGAACTCCTCGATCTTCTGGGTAATCATTTTCTGCTTGCCCTCGATGGAAAAGAGCTTTTCGGCCTCCTTGTAGGCCTGGAACTCCCGCTCCGCATCCTCCAGCTTCTTCTTCACCTCGTACAGGTGGTCCGACATCCAGCCCAGGGTGTTCTGGGAAGATCTTAGCTTGTTGTCGATACTGTACTTGATGTAGTTTTCAGCCAGGCGGTTGACGATAGCGGCCGCCCGGACCGGGTCCTGATCCTCGAGGCTAATCATGAGCAGGCGGGTGTCGCGGACCTCGGTGATGTCGATCCTCTCTTGCAAGTCCTTGGCCAGCAGGGTCATCTTTTCGGCATCGGTAAGGTAGGTCTCTTCCCGGCCCAGCAGCAGGCGGATATTGTGCTTGATACCCGCCTTGAGTTCGTCTATCAGACCGGACCTGAGCGACTCGTCCTCCCGGTCGAGCCCCAGGTCACGGATGGTCTTTTCCAGAACCGGAGTGGAGGTGATCAGCTTGAAATGGGTGTTGAAGGTCAGCGACTGCGAGACGTAGCTTTCATAGTCGACCCGCTCACCGGTCAGCGGAGACGTGCTTTTCTCCTTTTCGATAATCAGGGTGGTGGTCGCCCGATAGACCGGTTTCATCAAAAAGGTAAACAGCACCGTCAGGGTCACCGTGATCAACAGACAGGCCAGGATGACGGCCCTGTGCTTCAGGATGATTTGGTAATAGTCCGACAGATGGACGGTTTCGATTTGCTCCGTCCCCGATCCTTGTGCCGGTTGGAATTGACTGGATTGTTCCACGGTAGCTCCGATCTATACTGATAATGGTTATAGCTATTAGCTGTTAGCCTTTAGCTCTTAGCTTTTTCTTGGTCCTTACCCTTCACTCAGTCCTCAGTCCTTATGGTTTTTCCTTGGTCCTTGACCTTTTCCTTGGCCCCTTGAACCCTCGGCCCCTCAGGGCCTACAGGTACGTCTCCGGTATGTGCACCCGGTCGCCTGGCTTCAGTTTGACATCGGCTATGATGCCCTTTTGCACCTCGTTCAGGTTGATTTCGATGATCTTGATTTCGTCGTTCTCCCGGCGGATGATGCGTGCCCGGTTGGGAGCGGCGAACTTGTCGAAACCGCCGGCCATGATGCAGGCGCTCAGGGCGGTGAGCCCGGTCTGGTATTCGAAAATTCCGGGCTTTTTCACTTCGCCTTCCACATAAATCTTGGACTCATCCTGGCTGAACACCTTTTCCAGCGGGATATAGACCACATCCCCAGTCTCGAGGACCGGGTTGGCGGTCATGTCGCCCTCTTCCAGGAGGCGGTTGAGCGAAATCCGGGTCGGTTCGGCTCCCGGCATAAGCTTTTCGGCGCTGGCGCCGGCGGCCAGGGTGTCCGCGGATCCGCCCAGGATATAGGCCACGTTGCCGCGCTCCGGGGTCACCCCACCCGCATTGGCAATGAGTTCCATCAGGGTTGTCTCGGAAACCATCTCGTACAGCCCCGGGGATTTGACCGCCCCGGAGATGTAGTAGCGCAGACTGTGATATTCTTTGATCAGGATGTTGACCTCGGGATTCACGAAAAAGTCCTTGGCCAGAGGTTTGGTAATGGCGGCTTCCAGTTCGGCGATGGTGTATCCCTGTGCCTTCACCGAACCGATAAACGGCACGTTGATCAGCCCCTTGGAGGACACGGTCAGGGTGACTTCATTCTGCTGCTCGCCCCCGGCGAAAATCACCAGCGTCAGGACATCCCGGGCGCCGATATGGTAGGCCCCATTCTGGGCCGGGGCAGGACTGAGGGTACCCCACGCGAGCACCAGGGCGAGAACAGCAATACTGACTAAAGTGTGTCTATGCATATTTATTCACGATTTCTAACGGTTTTGAGTTAGATCCTTTCAGTGTCCATGGCCTCTAATTTCGGATTTATAGGGACCCGAATGAATCCAGCGGGCGTCCCGGTTAGGGCCACTGCTCAAGGGCAGTGCCCTTTCAGGGGCTGCGAGTAGATACCCGCCCGGGAAATGCAGGGAGAAATCCTGACGCTGATATCCGCAATCAAAACAGCAGGCACCTGTCTTGAAAATCGAATCGCGTTTTACCTGATTAGACAATCGTCCCAATTCTGCAACCGTTTCTACTTGGCTCCAAAGTTAAAGGCCGACTCGAACCCCAGCCTGAACAAATCATTGTTGTAATCGAAACCCGCCAGGTTGGAATTACGCCGGTCAATGCCGCCTTCCGCAAAGACTGTGATCCAGTGTGTAATGATATATCCAGCCTTAAGCATCAGCTTATGGGTCTCGTCGTACCGCGTATCTTGGGCGCCGGCCGGTGTCGGGCCTATGAAGTCATCATAGTCCGCGGTAAGATAGGTGCCCGTAATCTGTACCGGAATTTTTTCCATGAAGGTGTGGCCGGCCGTCAGGTCCACCCGATGCGATTTGTGATACCCGGTGAGATAACCCAGTTCGTTCAGATTGCGCTCCCAGGTCAAGGAGGCAAAGGTGACCGGTTCGCCTTCCGCACCGCCCGGATTGCGCCACCCGAAGTCCACCAGGAATATAGGTATCTCCTGGTCCTCTTTTGTCTGGGAGTCGAAATTGCGGTGGTGGTAGCCCGCACCCAGGGAGAACGTCAGCTGGCTGAACTCCTGCCGGTAATCAAGGCGCACCTGGTTGGAGACGTAGTCCGGTGAAATTTTACTATAGCTCGTATGCCAGTACTGGTAGTTAAGATCCAGCAACGAGGTACGAGACAGGTTGTAGATCACATCCGCCACCCCCCGGTTGATGTAGGAGTCCTCCCGGAAGTCCGGTACGTAATCCAGCATCTGGTGGTTGTAGCGCAGGCCGGCGGTGAACCGCTCGCTGAACTCATAAAATCCGCCGACATTGAACCGGTTGATGATAAACTCGGTCCGGTCCACGGCATTACTGAATCGGTCCGACTGGCCCTGGTCCCGGGTGCGGAGGAACTGGTCGTTCAGCAGCAGTTGCAGCCGCTCCACCGGCAAGGTGACCAGGTTAAATAGGCCGGTGTAGCCGGTGAAGTCGAACTCATCGGCCTTCCGCTGCCCGGCTGGAACGTCGTCGTTGTCCCGATAGTTATACCAGTCCAGGGTGGCGTCCAGGGTTATCTGGGTCTTGGCAGTTTCATAGCCCAACTCGATCCCGGGCCGCAGCAGATAGGTGTCTACGGACCGTTCGTTGGCTTCCGATCTAAAATAGTTGGACTCGCGCAGCCAGTGGCCTTTTAATTTCGGGGTGAAGACAAACTTGTCCACGGCTAAACAATCCGATGCGCTGCTGATGGACAAAATTAAAACGGCCGCAAGTACTAATACGAAATTCATTCTGGTTTTCATTACATCTCCTTGCGTGTGAAATGGGGACGATTGCCGGCAGTCCCGGCGGTTGGATTTAAAATCTCTAAGCAGGCAGTTTCCAGCATCCGGCGCCGGAAACCACCATTCGCTAATCATTACAACCCTGGAATCAGGAACGAGAAAAGGAGAAAACAGCGGTTGCGCTTTTTCATGATTTCATCCCAAGGTGTGAGTTGCTGATACGATCGCCCAATCTTAAACATCTTGATTTTATAGAGTAAAAACGGATTTGTGCAATCGGGCTTTCCCTGATTTTTGCCCCACGCCCCCATGAATTGCCAGAGGGTTTTGCCCCAGTTCATATTCCGTTTTTCCCTACCCCCTAAGGTTTTGGATGATTTTTATGTCGAAAAGGAAGGACTAAGGAAAACCATGAGGACGGAGGACAGAGGGCGGAGGACTGAGTGAAGGGCAAAGGCTGAAACCAGAGGACTGAGGACTGAATAAAGGGCAAGGGCTGGAACCAAAGGACTGAGAGATAAAAGCCAACTGCTAAAAGCTAAATGCTTGTTCACCACAGAGACACAGAGGACACAGAGAAGACCAAGATGGGTTCCACTTCGCGGAAAGGGCAAGAGATAAGGACTTAGCGAAGGTCAAAGGTTTATCTAATAGCCTATAGCCTACAGCCTAAACACCAGAAAACGTTTACCATGGCATAGCTAGCGCTATCTGCCCGCTATGGGTCAGGTTTTTAAGAACAGATTGGATCAATAGTCGGCTTAGAAAATAAGGTGCTTGTCGACGTAGCGGGCGAGGATTTCGGCGGTCGCGTGGGGGGGGGGCGGGTCGAGAGGTAATTGTCGATGATGGAATGGGCTAGTTCGTGGGCCAGGATGCCCTCATGCAGGTCACGGACATTCAGATAGACGGTATTGTATTCGAAAATGTACCAGGCCCGCAGCCGCGTCTTTTTCCGGTAGATTTTCTTGTAAGCGGCATGCAATTGCTTTTGGTCAGCGGTAGCGTCAATAATCTTTCGCACTTTTGATTCGGTGGCCACTCAGTTAAGCTGCGAGTTCTTCTTTTTTTAATTCCGTTAACAAGTTCATATTCAAGTAACGACGTGTTCCCCAGCGGGTT
>Ga0126326_1000281_pt1 | contig 18233 bp, 18 predicted proteins | sample InaspJWI67metaG_FD_94485 | JGI IMG/M metagenome (GOLD analysis project Ga0126326, IMG submission 94485) | Marine gutless worms symbiont microbial communities from Oahu, Hawaii - Inanidrilus sp. 1 OAHU.JWI-67 metaG | ecosystem: Host-associated > Annelida > Digestive system > Unclassified | place... | reverse complement strand
TTATCCTGGTTCATGGGTGGTGTATCCTTTCCTTTTTAGTGTGGCCGGTTGACTGCTGCTAACAATCTACCGGTGGATACACCGCCTTTTCCTTTAAACACAACTTTTAAATATAACTCTCAAGCGTTCGAGTCTTGCTTTAAACGCTGGTCGCCAGTCGTTCCATGGAGGCCTCTCCTGGGGCTGGACACCGGTATCCCAGATCTCGATGTCGACCGGGTAATGGTCGGCTTCGTGCGGTGGCCCTGACTGATCCCCATAGGGGCGGTGTGAGATCGGAAGGAACAGGTCCATTTCCGCAAAGTAGTCGACGTAAGTGCCCGGTTTCAGGAGCGACGGCGCATTGTGCCACGTGGGTGAAATGTGTCCAGCATCCATTTGCTGGTCTGTGACGCCCATGGGTTGGAAAATACACATGTTGTGGGTCGACGCAGTTGTTCATTTTTTTGGCATCGCCAAGAATGTTTTATGCTTCGATACTATTGTCTTAACTTTATCTCCTTAATACTTTTTAGAATTAAAATGTTAGATTTAATGATTCGCCTAAATAATTTTGGATTGTAGAATGCAGATTTATTGTTTCGCTTCGCTCAGCCACGTTCTTACATCATGATTGGAATCCGGACTAAAAATGACAAAATACATCCAATCTAAAATCTGCGATCAAAAACCTACGTTCCCATAGTTCCTTCAATCTAAATTCCCCAATCCAAAATCTAAAATAGGCTGACGATCAGTCAGCCGTTGCTTCCCACACAAAAATCCGTCTAAACTTGCCCCACCAATCGGCGCCCAGCACATAGATGGCGATCAGAAAGCTGATTTCTCCGACGAGAAACAGCCATTCCACCATTGACGCCTGCTGAGCCAGATCGAGACCCCAGACGATGGGGTGCGGGCCTTCGGGAGTGGCGGTGGCGAATGAATCCCAGGCATAAAATGCCAGGATGAAAGTGGTCAGAACGTTGGTGCACAATAGTGCTATACCGATATAATGGCGCGTTTTGCCCACGGCACCCGTGTAGCTGGCCTTGATAGCGCCTACGAATTTAGACTTGATGGCCTTGAATCCTGCCTTGCCAAGGAAAATGATGCTGGCAAGGCTGACCAGCTCGCCGCCCACGACCATTGCACCCACGATGCCGGTGCCGGCTCCCAGCGCCGGCATGAAGAGGGCAAAGAGAATCCCCAGGTTGCCCACGATGATCATGGTGAGCCCGACCTTGTAACGCCAGGTTTTAGTGAAATCAGTGTCCGTTGTATTTTCCGTTTGATTGTCTGGTGATATCATCGATCTCTCCCGTTATTGTATTTTGGATTTTAGATTTTGTATTTTGGATCGGCAGAATTCTGTCGTTCTATAGTTCGTACAATCTCTCCAAAATTGCTTAAGCGCCACAAAGGACGGTGCTTACAGGACCGTTACCAATCGCCACCAAAATCGCCTCCTATATCACCACCAAAATCGGGTGCCCCCATATCCGGCATGGGCATTTGTTCCGGTTCCGAGGGCAGGGGAGTGGCCTCGACGTCGGGCTCCTTGTCCGGGACGACGATGATTCTGTCGCGATAGTAGCCGCGGCTTCCCCACCAGGGGCCGTTTCCGTGATGGTGACGGTAAACGCCGCCGCCGCCAGTGCAGGCGGTGATCATAATGGCCAGGCCCATAAACAGAGCCATGATTGTAATTTTTTTCATGTTAGCCTCCTTATCTACCTAGCGCATCTGAATGCCGAAGACTGCCCCGGTAGGATCGGCTAAAACCGCCACCTTGCCGCTTTTCAGAATCAGGTTGCCACCCAGGTTACGAACGAATTCGATGGATTTATCGACATCGGCCACTTTGAAATAGGGTAGCCAGTTATCCTCGAGCCCTTCCCACTGAAGTTCCACAATACCGGCCACCGCACGCCCGTCCCGTTTGAAAATGTCGTAGCGATGCCCTTCACCGGCCTCAACCGGCTCAACCTGGTAGCCGAACAGTGCCGTATAAAACCCCCGGGCACGATTTCCATCTTGAGTGATCAGATCGATCCAATGCCACTGCCCGTCCTTGGCCTTCCTGCCCACGGGTGAATCGCCGACAGCCCCTATTAAAATTAGAGGGGCATCGGCCGGGTCACTGACCAGCGCCATGCGGCCCCGGCCGGCAGCATCCAGAGGGCCCTCCAACAACTTCCCACCCTGGGCCTTGACAGAGGCCAGGCTCTTGCCCACATCGCTGACGGAGATGGTGGCCAGCCACAGCGATTCGTGTGCGGCCGCGTCCTTGCTCTCTGTTGCGGCCATGCCGGCAATGGGTTTACCGTCGAGGTAAAACAGATAGTATTCTCCGTCTTCATCCGATTTGGCTGCACGCCAGCCGAAAAGGTGGCTGTAAAAGAAAGCGGTTGCCACTGTATCTTCCGTCATCAGATCGAGCCACACGAAGCGGCCGTCCTGGATCTGTCCGGTGGAAGTCTCGGAAACCGGCGGAAGGTGAATGCTCTGGGTGACGGCACCACAGCCGGCCAACAAGAATGCCGTCAGAATGATTAGGACCGGCAGCGTCAGTCGATGGGATGGAACAGTCGGGCGTAAAGACTGCGCTCTATTTACCTGATAATACGGTTTAATGGGTGTTTTCATGGACCTGCCTTCCAAATCTAGTACCCTGCGCTCCTTAACACTTTCGTAATTTCGGCTTCCAACTCCTGTATCAGCTCCCGTGTAAGAATGCCTTCTTTAGAAGGTGGACTTTCCGAACGGTCGTGAGTATCAAGCCAGGTACAGATCTCCTCATAATCGGCACACATCTCTCTGAAGCTGGCGTCCTCCTGCAAAAGGATTCTTATGGCCTCGATATGATTCGGAAATTTTCTAAAAACATGTTCGGCCTTCATATGACCTGCTGCGGTAAAGGGAGAAAGGGATTAGAAATACTTGAATTTTTACTCATCAGTATTTAATTTGACCATAAGTACCGTAAAATTTAGTAAAAGTATGAAACGGTTTCATAAACGTTTCATATCCGGTATCTGATGGTTCTTAGAATTAATGCGGATGGGGTTATGCCAGGCTTTGCAACGGATAAAATAGAGGCTCAGCTCAAAAGGATATTGATCAGTCCAACTTTTATGACCGGGAAGAAGGTGAGCCAGTTTCTGCGCTATGTGGTAGAGCAAGCACGAAACGACCAGCTGGGCATTATCAAACAGTACACCATTGCGGTGGAAGCTTTAGGGTATGGAGCCGATTTTGATCCCGCTACCAATCCTACTGTAAGGATTGTGGCACGGCGGCTGCGGCGGGCTCTCGACGAATATTACCAAGGGAAGGGCATCGAGGACCCGATTCGAATCGACATCCCTAAAGGCAGTTACGTCCCCACTTTCCTCAAGAACCCACCAGCGTCTCAGGCGCCCGGTTCCTTTGAATGCTTTTCACCCGCTGCTGCGCAAACACCTATTGATTCATCCAAACCGTCCATCGCAGTGATCACGTTCGATTGTTTGAACGCTAAGGATGAATTTGGCTATGTGGCCACCGGCTTGACCGAGGAGATTATCATTGCCCTGACACTATTCCCGAATTTCATGGTGGTTGGGCCACTTTCTAGAGGCATTATCAATTCACAAGACCTGAACGCGCGCAGCATAGGACAGCAATATGGGGTACGTTTTGTATTGGATGGTACCATACGGGTGAACGGTAAAAAACTCCGGTTGACGATCCGATTGGCCGATACCATCAGTGGTCGACAATTGTGGGGGCAAACGCTGGATTGCGGTCTGGAGAATGGTTCAATCTTGGAAGGCGAAAAAAATGTGGTGGACCAAATAGTGGCCACCATCGCCGATAGTTATGGCGTCATTCCTCGCACCCTGGCAAAAGAATTCTTGAAACGGCGCACTGACAGCCCGGAAGCTTATCAGGCGATTTTGCATTATTATCATTATTTTAGAGTCCTCACTCAAGAATCTTATGTCGATGCGATGAACGCTTTGGAGAAAACTGTGCGACACAACCCTGACCATGCACTTGCTGCGGCGGCGCTGGGTGATCTCGTCGCCACTACCTATATGTTTGGATATGAGGAGGACGAGTCTTTATTGGCGCGGGCCGAAGCGCTGGGACGCAAAGCACTGGCCTTGGATCCCAACTGTCAGGTGGCCCGCTTTACGATGGCCTTTATCCATTTTTTGAAATTTCAGCGATCATTGTTTTTGGACGAGGTCGAGCAATGCCTCCAGCTGAATCCAAATAATGCCCACTTTCTTGCAGTGTTATCTTTGCACGTGGGGATGGTGGGCGATTGGGATCGCGCTATGAAACTCATGGGCAAGGCCATGCGCTTAAATCCACATCACCCCGGATGGTATCATATTGTTGCGTATATGAATTACTACCGTCAGGGTGAATACGACGTCGCTTTGGTTGAGGCACAACGCTTTAACACGCACGAATTTTTTTGGGACCCGCTTATCCGGGCTGCTGTTCTGGGGCAGCTTGATCGCCGGACGGAAGCCGAAAAAGCGGTTGATGAGCTCCTGGCTTTGGTGCCTGATTTTCACCTGCGTGGGCGGATTTTGATTCGTCGGCTCGCCTATCTGGATGAACACGTAGAAATACTCTGGGATGGTTTAAGTAAGGCTGGGATGGGGGAAATGGAGTAGGGAGAATATTAACTGGTTGCGGTAACTGAGCTTAATTCGTCCCGTGCATTCTGAAAAATCCGATCTTACAAGTTTAAAAATTGATGCGTCTCCATTATGAAGTAAATCGGACTGCGAGATGAGTGTAATAGCTTGCAGCCTTATAAGTGGCACGAAGCGTCGCTTATCCAGTGATCACCCTGCTAAATACCCTTGCTATTATGAAGATCATCTCCATCTGTCCCAGGCTGTCCCGCAAATCTCTGGCAAGCGGTTGGTAATTGCGACAGGGTCTGAATGCATTGTTCCCCTTCACCTGAATGTCCTCCCTCCCGGTCGAGTAAGAGTGCCCTGAATCCAGCCTGACCGGCCGAGTCATAATCGGCTTCTTTCTCGTTTCCAACATGAAGAACGACAGACGGGGAAAGGCCAAGGGCTTCCGCGGCTTTGTGGTAGAGAGCCGGATCTGATTTTGCAATTCCCTCGCATGCTGAAACCACCACTGCCTGAAAAGAGTGATCATTTAAAAGTCCTTGGAGCACCTGCGGTAGCGAGCAGTCCCAGTTGGATACCACCCCTGTGGCGATGCCGTTCTCTTTACACCAATCCAGGATCGGCATTACATCCTCGTAAATATCGAACTGGATGGAATCCATGAGGACCTTCAATTTCGTATCTTGGGTGAGTTGGATAGCGTATCCCAACTCGGCAAGTTTAGAGAAGAGAATTCTTGCACACCGGTTCCGCAGGTTGCGTAGGGAGTCGAAATCGACTGCCTCCAGGTGATGCTGCTTATAATACGTCGCTTCGTGAAGAAACGCTTTCTTAGCTGACTCAACAGGAACATCCAATCCTGCTTTTCGCAATTCGCGGGCAAGCCGCTGAAATGGTTGGTTTACATACAGAAGCGTACCGTATGCGTCGAAGGTGATAGCTTGAATTCCGTCCTTTGATGGAGAAGTCATTGATATCAAATATCCTAAATTACTTTTAAGATGGGTCAACTTTTTGGGACAATATTTATGTCTATTTGCTCCAAATTATGGCATTTAGGAATTTAGGGATTGGGGGATTAAAGGTTAAAATCAATAAATTAAATAGATTGAATTCCTTCAATTTCTAAATTCCTAAATCCCTTAATTCCTGAATTAATTCTATATAACAAAATACCACTGACAACTATCGACGGGCATCCTAATCGAGGTTTTTGCTCGATTAGGGTTGTCCGATCCGCATGATTTTTTCAACCACATCCATTGGATGCCTGCCCAGAACACGAATCATCGGTTCTTTTCCTATTTCTCCTTCGTCGTAGATGACATCGGGTATTTCCGTTGCTCCCTCGAGAGCTCTTGTTGTTCCCCATTCCAGGGTCGAGCCCTCACGCTCTTTCACTTCTTTGGGTTCTTCCTTTCGGTCGAAGGAAGCGACTCGCAGCCCCGTCTCCCTACAAGCCGAGAGCATTTCCTGGGAATAGCGTATATTCATGGCGGAGCGCATTTCAGAATCGAATCCCATGGCTGCAAGAATTACCTTGGCGATGTGCTGAGAGGCACCGAAGGTTGGATTTTTAGAGATTATTAACTTCGGACCAGCCTGGGATATGCGGCCGGGAACAGCGGCAACCTCATTAAAATCCAGGGCGCCCGACAAGGCATAGCCCAGATTTGAACGCACCTCGGGTATCAATTTCCCAAGGGGTTGCTCGGAAAGGCGATCTAGTGCCGCCTCGAGATTTCGTAGAACAGTCTCCCGTTCCTTGAACCTCAGGACATGGGCATAGTGGTTGGTTGGGCCATGACCCGAGCCGATTTCCAGACCGGTTGCAATCGCCCGCGTAATGAAACTCTTGGCTTCTTGCACGGCTTCCTGTACTTCCAGTCCCTGGGCCAGCAGTGTCGCCAGTGCTGCTGAATAGGTGCAGCCGGTCCCGTGAGTATTCCGATTGCCGAGGCGGGGCGCATCAAAGGATTGAAAAGATGATCCGTCGAAGAGCAGATCCACAGCCCGTCCGGTCAGGTGCCCGCCCTTTATGAGAATATAACGGGGGCCCATCTCGTGAATTTTTTTTGCGGCGTTCTGCATGGCATCCGTATCCTCTACCGGAAAACCACACAGCACTGATGCCTCAGGTAAATTCGGGGTAACCATGGTTGCCAGAGGAAGCAGCGTTTCTTTGATGGTATGGCGTGCTTCCTCCGACAGCAGCGAATCCCCGCTCTTTGCGACCATTACGGGATCTACAACAATGGTTTCGATACGGTGTTGTTTTATTTCCTCAGCCACGGCCAACACGATCTCGGGTGTGGCCAGCATGCCAGTTTTGGCTGCATCAGCGCCGATGTCCGACAAAACCGACTTCATTTGAAGCTTGATAAAGTCTACGGGAACGGCGTGAACATCTTGCACGCCGATTGTGTTTTGGGCCGTCAGGGCGGTAATGGCGCTCATTCCGTAGCCCCCCAGCACGGTAATTGTTTTCAGGTCGGCCTGGATTCCTGCGCCGCCTCCCGAATCAGAACCGGCTATCGTTAATATTCGTTTCATTAATAACCTCCATTCCATTGTCTAAATAAGAATGAACTCATTAGTATCTGCCTTGATCTGCTTCGTCAACTACAGCCTGATCAGTCGATCGCAGTGCTTCATCAAATACTGCATGCCCTTTCTTTCCCTGCGAGAGATTAGGCTATCGCCAAGAGAACTACCGTAGTATCCATTCACCACGGCCGTAGAAGGTTGCTTTACCCACTCGAGCAATTGTGTCGTATCACCTGCATGCATATAGAGCGAACAGTCGTTCACGAACACCGCATCCGGCTTTATCTGCAACGCATCGTTGAAAAGACGGGCAATGCGCCGTTCGTTTTCAGCAGCAAAAACCAGTGCCTCGTTTTCATCTCGACCCATGATCCGTGGTGCATGAATCCTTTGGTGAAAATATCTGATGTGCGGAGATATCTGCACCTTGAGCCTGCCGCCAATGCCACTGTCGGTGGCTTGCCCTTTTACATCGGGTCGTGGGATGTCCGGCGCAAAATCCACAACCGCCACTCTTGCCTTTCGCGCCCGGCAATAGGCATCCAGTAACCGTCCGGTGAATGTCGTTTTGCCTGTGTTCACCTCCCCCACAATCAACGTAAAGCGCTCGAAAAGTTCATTGGCGTTTAACTGCGAGCCGCCGTGCATCGTGTCATCCGTTGCCATGGGTTGTTTTTCACCCCCTTCCCCATACAGCAAAACCTGCGAGCAGAGCCAGGCACATGATCATCAATCCGTACTCCAGGATCGAGATATGATACTGCTTTCGATGCGTTCGCCCCTTTCGGGTGAATCCTCTAGCCTCCATTGCCATTGCCAGCTGCTCAGAGAGAATAAACGATTGCACCAGCAAGGGCATCAGAAGGGCAAGAAAGCGGGGTATGTTTTTCACTCTTGGTCTCAGATCGATCCCTCTCGAACGTTGCGCCTCCACAATGGCGCGTATCCGACGAGCGATCAGAGGCACATATCGCAGCGAAGTCGTGAGTATAAACGAAAACTCATAAGGTATTCCCATTTTTGTCAAGCTGCCGCCCAATTCATCCGGACTGATGGTCTGAAAAAAGACGAAAGAAACCGTCAACAGATTGATCAACCGCAGGGACAGTTCGACACCGGTATTTAGATCGAAAGTCAGCAGCGCAATGATGAACACCAGGGCCGTCATCGGGAGCAGCAACCTCAAGGACCGTACCCATTGGCGGATCATACCGCCCATTAGAAGGCCTCCGGTCAGAAGCAAAAACTCGATCAGAAGCTGTACTCTGCCGCGGGTGATCAGCACCGCGACAAGCCCCATGATCCCTAAAGCAAGTTTGGTTCTCGGATCCAATTTCGTTTTAGTTGCCATCAGCCAGACCTCCCATGGAAGCACCATTCTCCTTTCCCAGGGCTCCCATCCTGATCAACGCTTCATTTCGCACCAGCGACTGAGGGGTTCCGATCTCCACAATTCGTCCTTCATGCATCACAATCCATCGTTCGGATGTCGCCAGGGCGAATTCCAGGTCATGGGTAACAATAACGACGGTGAATCCCTTTGCCTGCAGGGAGAGAAGTAGCGCAGCCAGGGACTCACGAAACCGCCCGTCCTGTCCCACGGTGGGTTCATCCAGGATAAGGATCCGGGGCTGCATGACAACCACGGACGCTACCCCCAACCGCTTTTTCTGTCCCTCACTGAGCCGGTAAGGGGATTGATTGAGAAGCGCGTGCATATCAAAAAGGGTGCATACTTCCGCGAACCAGTCCGCGGGCGCCTCCTTGGCGAGTTTCAACCCTATCAAAAGCTCGTCTTTCACAGAATTTTTAAAGAACTGATCGTTGGGATTCTGGAAGGCAACCCCCACCCGGACAGCGATATCAGGCGGCGACATTCCCCGGAGCTCTTCTCCCATAAGCAGCACCTTGCCCTGGTCAGGCTGCAGGAGGCCGTTGAGGTTCTTGACCAGTGTGGTTTTTCCGGATCCGTTTCGTCCGACAATCGATAGTATTTCGCCCTGCTGCACATTGACGGAAACTCCATCCAGGATGCGCCGATCGCCATCCACAGTAAAATTAATGTCTTTTGCGGACAGTATGGGTTCACGGGATGGACGCATCCGTTCGCCTCGGGCCTGGTAGTCCGGCAGTAGATGCACCTTCCGGAGCACCGGTTCGACAGATGTGGGAATTCCGTCGAACAGAACTGTGCCGTGATCCAAAACTATGCAACGATCGACATCGCCCAGCACCGCCCCAACTCTTTGTTCGATAACCACAATCGTTTTTCCTGTCCGGTGAAGATCTTTCAGGGCTGTTTGTACCCGTCGTGCTCCTTCCCAGTCCAAATGCGATAGTGGTTCATCCAGTACCAGAAAGGGGGGATTGAGGCAGAGGACGCTTGCGATTGCGACCAGGCGTTTTTCTCCTCCTGAAAGGGCCGAGGGTGAGCGTTCCAGCAGATGCTTAATATGCAAGGTTTCCGCAACCCTATTTATCTGTTGATCTATCTCATTTGGCAGGCGTCCCAGGCTCTCGAGCCCGAAGGCAATCTCACCAGCAACCGAGCCATTGAATAGCTGGGCATCCGGATTCTGAAACACGAGCCCCACTGTCTCCAATAGATCCCCCACGGTGAGATTTAGCGTGTCTCGTCCGTTCACCGAAACAGTCCCCTTGAGGGTACCATCGAAAAAATGGGGTATGAGACCATTAAGCAGATACCCGAGAGTGGATTTACCCGAGCCGCTCCCACCGCAGAGCAGCACATACTCCCCTTCATGGATCTTGAGGTTGAGATTTTTCAGAATCCATCCGGAAGCCTCGCCGGGATAGCGGTAAGATATATCCGATAGTCGAATCACGGTTTCCAGACACCGGCTTTGCGAAGCACGTGCAGTGCAATCACCCCGATGATGCTGCCCCCAAGAGTGCTGACGCTAAATGCAATAATCAAAGTGGCCAGGGCCATTGATTTTTCCATGAAAATCGGCGCAACGATCCAGGCGCTGGCCAGTGCACCCAGGAGACCGGTTCCCACGACCTCCCCCAGTCCGGCAGCGTAGACGTTCTTGAACGATTTGTAGGCAATCCCGGCCAGAAAGGCGCCAATCATTCCACCGGGAAAAGCCAGCAGCGTTCCCAGTCCCAGAATGTTGCGGATGATGCCGGAAACAGTGGCAATAACCACGGCATAAAGAGGGCCGAGCATCACGCCGGCAATCACGTTGACCATATGCTGAGCGGGAAAACACTTGGCAATTCCCACGGGGATGAATATGGGGGAAAGGGCCACGGCCACGGCCACCAGAATTACTGCCAGTGCCACATTTTTCGTCTTCATACGTGTGCTCCTTTTCTGAAGTTGTTTATTCGTCTTCGCCCTAATACCCTGCTTACTGCAAGGAAGAATTGCGAGGCGAACCGCGTTGAAGCTCGTAAAAGCGAAGACGGGTCGGCTACGCCGCAATTTCGCTTGATACCCCGCCGCTTGCGGCGGGGAGCTTCATTCTTACGACGCTTCAGCTGTAATGGCTGGCGCTTAGGATCAAGCCTTCGATACCTCGTTAGAAGGGCTCAGTACCCGCATGAGAATCAGGTATATACATCCGGTGATTACCAGAGTCGGGATCGAAGAACCCAGTGCCGTTTGTGTCCGCAGCAGGTGATAGAGGGCAAAACCTGCACCCCACGCCACAAAAGCCCATATATTGAACCCTTGTTGGTACCAGTAGCTTTCAGGCCCTTCGAGTCCCTGTTCAAAATAGCGTCTCTGTCTGAAGAAAAAGTAGTCGGCCAGCACGACGCCGAACAGGGGGCAAAAGACCGAACCGATAAACAAAAGAAAGCCTTCGTATGCGGTGGCTGGAAAAATCAAAGCCAGGACTGTCCCCAGTATACCGCAGGCAATGCTGCCCCTATTCTCCCCCAGTTCCGGCCAGATATTCAGCGCCGAGACAGCCGTTGAATAAATATCCAGAAACGTGGTCGTAAATGTGGAGAAAAGGATAATGATTATGGCTGGTATGGCCAGACCCAGACCCACCATCAGCTCGAGTACCATACTCTCTGGCGTGGATGATTGGGTGGCAATGGCCGCGCTGAGACCCACCATGTACATCCAGGAGCTGACAATAAAGTATCCGATCCAGGTTCCCCAGAAAGCAGGGCCGGTGTTTTTTGAATACCGCGAATAGTCGCACACCAAAGGAAGCCATGACATGGGCATGGCAATGACCAGATCCAGGCCGGCCATAAACGGCATGGTACCGGCGGATGGAATTTCTATCAGACGGCCCCAGCCATACTCGTGAAACACCACATAGGTCATCAGACAACAGAGGGCTATCAGGGCTGTCACGGCAATCCTGTGGAGCCATTTCCAGTAGCGGTGGCCGAGCAGCGCCCAGAGTGTTGTCAGTACGCCGGCCACGAGCACCCATCCCCGAAATCCGAATCCTGGAAACGCCCAGACGGCCTGGGCGGCCTGACCCCCTATCCAGAGCATGACACCCGTCCATCCCACGAGTTGAATCAGATTGAGAATGGTGGCAAAATACGAACCCCGCACCCCAAACGAGGGCCTCACTGCAACCATGGTCGGCAGGCCGCTTTTGCTGCCAATGATGCCGCCCAGGGCCAGGGGTGTGTTGCCCAGAAGGTGGCCCATTAAAATCACGAACAACCCGGTCAGAAAGCCGAGGGGCACAAGCAGACCCCCGGCCCAGATCTCGGCCAGCGAAACGGCCGCTCCTGACCAGAGAAGAAAAAAATCTATGCCGCTCAGGTTCCTTTGCTCCTGAGTGACAGGTGTTATGCCTGTCGTGTTCTTCATGCTGCACCCCCTTTTGATATTGATCGCTGTCTCGAATATTTTACAGCGCCGGGGGCGATCATTGGCTGCGAGAAGATTAAAACCTGGAAAGAATTAACGCCTTCAAGAGCTCAGGGAAAGGAGAGATGGCTCGCTCGCGATGTACCGCATTCCACATGCGGAAAGCGGCAGAAGACACCTGTCAACTTGCAGAAAAAGAGAACGCTTCGCGTCGCTTCCCTCCGCTGGCATTATCCAGATCAGGTTCTAAGGGTTGCCGGACTGATCAAATCCAGCTCTCAGTAAAGCTCACCCCTAGCGACTACTTGCAAAATAATCATCAATGACGAAAATTGTCAAGGATTGCTTTGGGAGGGCATTAATCCTCGATCCAATTTAAAATAACCTTGCCGCTTTGGCCCGAGCGCATGACCTCGAAAGCTTTTTCGTATTCCGTGTAATGAAAGCGATGGGTAATTACGGGAGTGATGTCGAGTCCCGTCTGGATCATGACAGTCATTTTGTACCAGGTTTCATACATCTCACGGCCGTAAATACCCTTGATGGTCAATCCATTGAAGACCACAAGATCCCAGTCGATGGCGGTCTTGGGAGGCAGAATTCCCAGCAGTGCGATTTTGGCGCCATGGCACAAATTGGGCAGCATGGCGCGAAGCGCTTCGGGACTGCCGGACATCTCCAGACCCACATCAAATCCTTCTTTCATGCCCAGTTTTTTCTGGGCGTCTTCGATTTTTTCGCGGCGCACGTCCAGGGTCAGGGTGGCACCCAATTTTTCAGCCAGCTTTAGGCGGTAGGGATTGACATCGGTGACGACCACGTACCGCGCTCCGGCATGCTTTACGATGGCGGCTGCCATGCACCCGATGGGCCCGGCACCGGTAATCAGCACGTCTTCCCCCAGTACGTCAAAGGAAAGGGCCGTGTGGGTCGCGTTGCCTAGTGGATCGAAGCAGGAGAGGATATCCATGGGTATCTTCGGGTCGCAGTACCAGACATTGGTAACCGGGATGCTCAAGTATTCGGCAAATGCGCCGGGTCTGTTGACGCCGACGCCGCTTGTATTCATACACAGATGCCGACGACCGGCCAGACAGTTGCGGCAGCGACCGCAAACAAGATGCCCTTCACCCGATACGACATCTCCCGGTTTGAAGTCGTGCACGTTACTTCCGATTTCTGCTACTGAGCCGACAAACTCGTGTCCCACCTGCATTGGGACCGGAATCGTTTTTTGAGCCCAGTCATCCCAATTGTATATGTGGATATCCGTCCCGCAAATCGAGGCTTTGTGAATTTTGATCAAAACATCGTTGATTCCGATTTCAGGTACCGGAACTTCTTCCAACCAGATACCGGGAGCAGATTTTGATTTCACAAGGGCTTTCATCTTCATGGCGTGATCCCTCTGTTTTGGGGTTGCCGGTTGCATCGAACATTTGCTTATAGGATCAATAGAATTAGCCACAGACACACACAGACATACACAGAAAATAAAACCTTTTGCCTGGCGGGACTGTGTGCGTCGAGCGATCCCGCCGGCGGGCTTGTTGCATTCTATCGATTTTATATGAAGGATGGAGCACAGCGACACATTAACTTTAGGCACCTGTAACTTTAGCTCACCTGTTACTTTTTCGGTTTAGTCGCCGTGGCCTGAATCCTCCGTCCCCATACCGGGAGGTTCATTGATGTTCTATTACGCTTAATTCCCGTCCGATTTTGGTAAATTTTTCGACGGCAAAGCTCAGATCCTCTTCGCTGTGGGCGGCTGAGATCTGGACCCGAATGCGGGCCTCGCCCTTTGGTACGACCGGATAGAAGAAGCCAACCACATATACGCCCTCGTCGGGGAGCTTGGCCGCCATATCCTGGGCCAGTTTGGCATCTCCGAGCATGATCGGCACAATCGGATGGGTTCCCGGTTTGATGGTAAACCCCGCCTCGGCAATCTTTTGCCTGAAATACCGCGTGCTTGATTCCAGCCTCTCTTTGGCTGCCTGGGAGTGCTCCAATAAATCAAGGGTCTTCAGAGACGCTGAAACAAGGGGCGGCGGCAGTGAATTCGAGAATAGATAAGGCCGCGACCGCTGTCTGAGCATATCGATGATATGCTGACGGCCTGTGGTAAATCCGCCGGAGGCACCGCCTAAAGCTTTGCCCAGCGTTGAGGTGATAATGTCGATTCGCTTCTGGACACCATGCAGCTCAGGCGTGCCGCGCCCGGTCAGTCCGATGAATCCGGTGGCGTGGCTGTCATCTACCATGACAAGCGCATCATATTTCTCCGCCAGGTCGCAAATTTTATCCAGTTTCGCCAGGTCGCCGTCCATACTGAAAACACCATCCGTGGCGATCATCCGAATCTGCGCTCCCGCAGCCTCTTTGAGGCAGTCCTCCAACGACTGCATGTCTCCGTGAGCGAAGCGATGCCGGGCGGCTTTGCACATACGGATGCCGTCGATAATCGAAGCATGGTTCAAAGCGTCTGAAATGATGGCATCCTGTTTTCCCAGCAGGGTTTCAAACAGCCCTGTATTGGCATCGAAGCATGAAGTGTAAAGGATGGTGTCGTCGGTTCCGAAGAATTTACTGATTTTTTTCTCCAGCTCATGGTGAATGTCCTGGGTTCCGCAAATAAAGCGTACGGAAGCCATTCCAAAGCCCCGCTCGTCAAGCCCCCTTTTAACCGCCTGGATGATTTCAGGGTTGTTGGCCAGACCCAGATAGTTGTTGGCGCACATATTCAAGACTTTATTTTCACCAACCTGGATCTGGGATTCCTGAGGAGACGTAATGCTGCGTTCGGTTTTGTAAAGACCTGATCGGGTGATCTCCTCGAGTTCCCGCTTTAATTCTTCCTGGACTTTGCCATACATGGTTGCCTCCTGTAGATCCTTCCATCGTCGAAATAAACTTCAGAATAACGCTGCGATTATATCCACCGTCATCCCCGCTAGAAAAGCTGTGTAAGGGTGTTTTACTGTATTTAAGTACGGGCGAGGATAACTCCTTACCCGCAGATATTGGGGCGGAATTTGTCCCCACCCGTGATAGCCTTAACGGATGGTTGCAGCACAGCCTTTCAGGCCACCATTCACTGTATTGACGTAATGGTCGACCGCTCTGGCATGATAAAATAGGCGCTTATATATTACAATACTTTTCTAAGTTCCTTAATTTTAAGTCGATAATTACCTGACGCTTACTACGGAGTACTTGACGGTACTTAACTTGGGCTGACGATCCGCGTTTTTTATTTTCAATATCGATATTAAATTTCATAGCTCACTATAATCATTACACAAATCATTATGCGGTAGAGTTTTGCCATGATATAATTGGATATAAAGATCGTCTTACCAGACATTGTACCAATATTAATCAGGAGGACTTTCGTACTTCATGAAAAGGTTCTTCAAGATTTTGAAGGATGAAGGGGGACGCCAGTGTGAGGGTATGATCCTCGTCGCCATAGTTGGCTTCATAATGGCTATGGCAATTCCCAATATAATCCGATACTGGGATCAGTATTCCTGGTGGTCCCTTCTATCCATACCCTACGCAGTAGCCGTTTTTCTGATAGGACTTTTTGCGTTATATCTTCTCATAAGTGGAATTACGTGGGTATCAGGCCTGAGAAGAGGTGGGCGTCGTGAGATGCGATTCTGGAAATTGCCCACCTTTAAAGAGATAAAACGATTAAGGATACCGCGACACTCCGTAGCTGCACTGTCTTTTTCTCCGGATGGCCAGCTCTTGGCAACGGCCGGCAACCCCGGTTCAGTTCATATCTGGAACATTAACACGGGTCAGTCGGTTATCGAACTGAAGGCAGAGGCCGGAGCTGTCGCCTTTTCACCTAGCGGAATGTTTTTAGCAACCGGCTGCGATGAAATCCGGATATGGCAGACTGGTGATTGGAAGGTAATTACAAAGTTGAAGGTTCCAGAGGGCTATTTGACCTTTGTTTACTTTTCGAAAGATGGCAAGTTACTAGTAGCGGGCAATCGTGAATGGATATACCTATGGGAATTTAAAACCGGAAAGTTGCGATTCAGACTCGAAGGGGCCATAGGCGCGGCACTCTCTCCCAATGCGAAGGTCCTGGCTTCGTCGACCAAAAGGGGTGCCCTCCGGCTGGTGGAGGTTTCAACAGGTGAAAACCATAGATCTTTAAAACCAGATGCGGCAGTCGACGAGAACTCATTTCATGCAATCGCTTTTTCTCCTGACGGAGAAATTGTCGCCGCTGCTGGATGGGCGCCGATCCATTTTTGGAATGTTGCGACTGGCAAGCAAATCATCAAAATGAAGGCATGTCGGGAATTGATTAAGACCGTTGCATTTTCACCGGATGGCAAGCTATTGGCCTCTTGCGCCAGGACTGGGGCGATCAGAATTTGGGATGTTTGCTCCGGGAAACAGATCAAAAAAATATCCTGAAACTTGGGCGATATTCAAACCATCGCGTTCTCCCCCGATGGAGCTATTCTAGTATCTGGTGCTTCCTATCCTCCAAGGTAAATGGAAAAAAGAAGCCTTCGTTGGGCGTTTTGTATGTTAACCCTAACATTGCATTAATTCTTGTGATTTAGCATGACCGATATTCGTGAGACGGTTGCGTTTTCTGGGCAGATGCTGGATGCTTGATACTTGATGCTGGATATATAGTAATACACTTATGATGAGATCCAGAAACATCCGGTATCTCTCCGAGCCGTAGGCCAGAAACCAGGATCCAGGATCAGTCAATACTCACAACGGTTTTCATCCCAACGAACATGTTTGAATGCAGAATTTTATGCAACTATAGGGTTAATTCATATATATGAAATACTCGATCACATTTCTTATCCTTGGTGGACTGGTGAGCTATCTGGCTATTAGCCTGGGAGGATGGTGGCACTTGCTCCATTGGTTTTCTTTATGTTGTTTTGCACAATCTGCCGGATACACGGGACTTGGGCCGCGTGTCTTTGGCAAGCGACCTGATGGTCGAATCCCTACGTGGAGCAAGATCATCCATCTTCCGTACCTGGTCTATTCCAAGTGCATATGGCAAATCAATCGATTGCTAAGCCGGGAAAATCCAACAGACATCGTTTCGGATGACCTCATTCTCGGTCGCCGGCTTCGGGCGGACGAGTTGCCTGCACACGTTGCGAATTACGTGGATCTCACGTCGGAGTTCGAGGACCCTGTTCAGATTCGGAAAACTACGAACTACGTCAATTTGCCCATTCTCGACGCCGGCGTGCCGTCACGGGATGCTCTGCATTCAGCCATAGCCCAGCTCAAACCGGGGACCACGTTTGTCCACTGTGCCCAAGGACACGGCAGAACAGGTCTGTTCGCCCTCGCACTGCTGGCCTATCGGCATCGCATCCGCTCATTCGATGAGGGCATGCATCTCCTTAAGTCGGCACGCACCGGAGTCGGACTGAACAAGACACAGGAAAAGTTCATTAGGAACTACATTGCCGAACAAACGCATGGAGAAACGAATTCGGAATCTGCACCAGTAGCAGATTCCGAAGCGTCTCATACATGAGGTTAGGTGGCAATTCTATCATCGGAAGCTAAGTACATGCATTCATAAATACGATGACATATTAATTTCAACTGAAAAGATTGAAAGTGACTAAAGTGAACTAAAATGATCCCGCCGCGGCGGGATTCACTTAAAACTTTCAACATTAGTCACTCTCAAGTTTAGCTTCCGTAGAATTCATCGAAAAAATACGTCATTGAATATACGAAAGTTAACACTAAGTTACTTGGAGAGATTGAATCGGAGGCGAAGTCAGCAATGAAACACAGCGGCCCTACGAGAAAGGCCCAAATTGTCTATTTCTCACATGGCGGCGGTCCATTGCCAATTCTCGGAGACCCAAGCCATAAAGCGATGGTGGATTTTATGCTGCAGCTCCCATCTCAACTCAGAAATCCAGATGCTATCCTCGTCATCAGCGCCCATTGGGAAGAAAGCGTCGCAACACTGCTAGGCGCACACACCCCTCCCATGTTCTATGATTATTATGGATTCCCCGATGAAGCCTATGAAATCACCTATTCAGCACCTGGAAGCCCCGATCTTGCGAATAGAATTGCCGTATTACTGAGTTATATTTAAAAGTTGTGTTTAAAGGAAAAGGCGGTGTATCCACCGGTAGATTGTTAGCAGCAGTCAACCGGCCACACTAAAAAGGAAAGGATACACCACCCATGAACCAGGATAA
>Ga0126326_1000279_pt1 | contig 18293 bp, 18 predicted proteins | sample InaspJWI67metaG_FD_94485 | JGI IMG/M metagenome (GOLD analysis project Ga0126326, IMG submission 94485) | Marine gutless worms symbiont microbial communities from Oahu, Hawaii - Inanidrilus sp. 1 OAHU.JWI-67 metaG | ecosystem: Host-associated > Annelida > Digestive system > Unclassified | place... | reverse complement strand
TGGAATCTGACCCTATCGCAGTTGGCCATCTTCTTTGAAGGCCGGCTTGATGCTGCACTCGATCTGTGATCTGATGGATCGAGTGTTTTTACGTTGACACAAAATTCTGAACAGTCTCTTTTTAACCGCTGATTCGGGTCTTTCGGGTTTTTGGGGCTGAGATTATGAAGCGGGTCTATGAAATCATTCTTGTTCTAAATTTTCCCCATGCGAAGACTCATATGCATAAAGTCCAATCTGAAAATGCTGGGACCAAATCAGGTTTGTGGCAAAAGGATTTGCAGGCCAGTTAAAATAAATTAATCGTGATCCATTCCCTGTTTCAATGCGTATGTCCGAACAAGCCAATTCAATCAGCCACAATGTTCGCTCCGCGCCCACTTATTCGCTCACGCCGAGGGCCAGGCAACGGGAGGCAATGAAGTGCTTTACGAGCTGCTTTATTCGAGTGTCAGCACTAGAAATATGCAGGTAAACGAATTGCTGTCGCTACTACACCAGGCCCGCGACAAAAATGCACGGCTGGGTGTGACGGGCTTGCAGTTGTATCGCCAATGTGAGTTCATGCAGGCAATCGAGGGGGAAGAAAAAGTAATTCGCTCCCTATGGAATACGATTCGCTTCGATGAACGACACTTTTCCGCGAGGGTCATCTACGAAGGCTTACTGCAGAAACGAGGTTTTGCCAACTGGAGTATGGGTTTCCAGGATTTCGCGGAAGTAAATACCGCAAATCTAAATGGCTATTCGAGTTTTCTGGAAAAGGGATTCACCTCAGAAACCGTTGCCGAAAATCCGAGCACCGCGCGCCGTTTGATGGAAACCGTCAGCGAGTTTATATTCGATCGTTAACAGCCTCGAACCGGGTGCCATTGCGTGCGACGCCTGCCTAGTCTAGCGGTGATCAAATACCGCCTGGCTGCAAGTTCGGTTGATACGAGGCGTAAGGCGACCTTACAGATGAAACTAGTCACTCATTATGTCGATCCTGGCGAGGCCTCCGGGGTTTGCGCAAGACTGCGCGCGGCCGGTGTAATGACCGAAGTCGACAGCGTGGACCCCCATATTGTCAGGCCCTCCAAATCAGGGGCTTTACGGGTCGGTTTGTGGGTGGTATTTGACGATCAATTCGACGATGCCCTGCAGTTACTGGGAAATCCGGATCACGTCCCGCAGCGAAGAATAAGCCTTGACGAAATGAACAAAATCAAGTCACACGGCGATGAATATTCGCTCCGGTCCGGCAGGGAGTGTATCGAAATCCTGGCAACTATCCTGTTCGGGATCTGTTTGCTCGGACTGATTGCATACACCCTCTACTCGAGTTTCGGGTGAGGCATAACCAGTAACTGCAATCGGACCATAAACTACAGATCCCGAGTTAATAAATACATCCGGATTGATTTAAAGTATCATTTGTCGGACACCGTGTTCCAGGTTAAAGAATAAATAGGGGGATTCCACATGAACACGACCGATTTCTTGATCGCTGTCTGCGTTGTAATTTCCCATTGAGTGCAGAAGACTACAGACGCTGTGACCTGGCGCATTTAGACAGGGATGTGCAGCCTCAAAAGGCGCAGTCGGTTTTGCGCCGATAAAGGCCGTTATGTGGTAGTGCGGTAATTTTCCAGTTCCACTTCGAACCGGTGAATTCGAAAGTGGAGATTTTTTTCACCCACAAAAAGAGAAATTAAAAATGAGTAAAGGAACGGTTAAGTGGTTCAATGCGGCCAAGGGCTATGGTTTCATAACACCCGAAGACGGGGGTAAGGATTTATTTGTCCATTATTCGGAAATTAAAAGCGGTGACGACTACGCCACGCTGAACGACGGCCAACAGGTCGAGTTCGAAGTGGGTCAGGGCCAGAAAGGCCCCTGTGCGAACAATGTCGTGCCAATCTGATCGCGGCCAAGTCAACCTACCTCGGAAGTGCCAACGCTAGGACCAAACTCCGTAGCCGCCTGCTGCGCACTGCGCTGCTGCTGTAGCGCGCCGGGCGCAGCAACAAGTTATGGAATTTATCGCGGAAGCCTATGGTTTTATTGGTAACGAAGGTCGGCACCGTCCCGACCTATTTTGTCGATTAATGGATTGTTCACTTCGAATTGGGCGGCAAGGATATTTAAAGATGCCCGGCTTTCTCGCCTGCCAAAAGAGAGTTTGGGGTAGATTTTTTGAGTCATCTGCTGGAAATCCTCCCGCTTGAAATAGAGGAAAATCAGGTTATGGAAAACCTGTTTCCAAGCCTGGCGAAATGGGAAAATTCAATCGCCGCTTGACCTTCGCTTGCGGTCGCGCCCGGCTAAAATTGGCCGGCCTTTAAACCTTGAGTATGCTACCCCCTGCCCACTCAAGCGAGGCCATCGTACAACCACCCCAGCGCCAGCGAGCCGACCAGCGCCAGCATTAAATACAGCAGAAACGGTTTAACCCTGAGGACCGGAAAAATCGCAATTGCGCCCCAGATACTGACCACGCTGCCGGATACCAGGAATGCCATCGCGGCGCCGGGCGACATCCCGTGATCGATCAGGCCGCGGGTAAGCGGCAGCGCCGCATATCCGTCCAGGTAGGCGGGTCCGTCCAGGTAGGCGGGGGATCCGACCAATACCGCCAACGGAATCGCCCAACTCGATTGTTTACCCAGGTAACCGGCGAACGTCTCCGGCTGCAAATGCGCCTGCATCTGAAATTCGGCGGCAAACGCCAACCCTAGGCAAATCACGATTAGTTTTGTGATCGCCCAAACCTCATCGCCAAATTGCCTGTTACGAGCAGGATCTCGCCACCAGGCGAATTCGACTTCGTCCGATGCGCATTGCGTCTTTTCGCCAAGCTCCGCCGCGAGACCCGCCGCCCGCAACGGAGACCGAATCCAGGGCTGGCCGGATACGGTAGTAGTAATCATGCCGCCAAACACGCCGAGCAGAAACGCGCCAGCGGACTTGGCGAGTGCGAACTGAAATCCCAGCGTCGCGGCCGTCACCGAAAACATGGCCGGATCGGTTACCGGCGACGCCAGCCAGAACGCCATAACCGGTGCCAGCGGCACCCCGGCAGCCAACAGACCCGCCATCAGCGGCAACACGGTTACGCCACAGACCGGGGTAATCGCACCAACCAGGGATGCAGCCAGGACCGCACGCAACTGATTTCCCACGAATGCCCGGCGGATGCGACCGCCCGCACCACTGGCGTTAACCCAGGCCGAAATGACGATACCGGGTACCACCAAATACGACACCTCCAGCATTCCCCGCAATACGAAGAGCAGCGTATCTATGAAACTCTGCGGCGATTGAAACACCCAAACCAAGCAAGCGATTACTCCCAGGATCATCCATTTGTGTCGGCGCCAGAGCGGCGCCGCAATTACAGCGGCCAGCTGGTTCATCATTCCCGTCCAATAAGATTTGCAAGCCATGATGGCATCGGTTTATGCTTTAATAAATCGAATAATTATTACATTAGTTATGATTAATTTTAATATCTTGCAAGACTCCGGAAAACTCGATAGCGAACTGCTGCGGACTTTTCTGGCCGTTGTCGAAAGCGGCAGCTTTAGCACGGCCGCCGCCCGAATCTTCCGCTCACAGTCGGCGGTCAGCTTGCAAATCAAGCAGCTGGAAAGCAGATTAGGCCAGGCGGTTTTTCAACGCCATGCGCGCGGGGTCGCGTTAACCTCGGTTGGTGAAAAATTATGCCCCACCGCTCAAAAAGTCATAGCGCTGCTGGATGAGGCTATTGGAGAGCTGCGGATCAATCCTTTACGAGGTTCGATTCGTATCGGAATCCCGGATGAGTATGGGGATAGCCTGCTGGCCGAGGTGCTAGCCCAATTCAGCCGCGACCATCCTCAGGTCGAACTTTCGGTACGCTGCAGTTTCAGCACGACCTTCCCCGAGGCACTGGCGCGAAATGAAATCGACATTGCGGTGCATGCGGTCGAATCCGCCGCCGAAAACCAGCAGTTATTGCACCGCGAGAATACCTGCTGGGTGACTTCGAAATATCACCGGGCACACCGGCAATCGCCGTTACCCGTGGCGCTGTTCGATCGAGCCTGCTGGTGGCGCGATCGCGCGCTTGAGGCTTTGAATCAAGCGGGCATAGATTACCAGGTGGTATTTAGCAGTGAAAGCGTCACCGGGATCAGTGCGGCAGTGCGCGCCGGCGTCGCGGTGGGAATGGTCGGGGCCGGCTCATTGCGCGACGAGTTCAGCGTTTTATCACCGGGTGATGGATTTCCTCCGATGCCCGACTCGATGTTGGTGCTCGAATCTCGGGAGGATGTCGACCAAACCCTTGCGTCTGCGATGAGCCATGCAATAAACGAGGCCTTTGGCAGAATTTAAACCACAGGGCATTGGGTATAGACTAAGGACCTTCTCTGATAAAGTCTGGGCGTATGTCGGACGATAGTGAATCGAAATCTAGGCATAAATACGCTGACTATTCCGCGGTAACGGCGCTGCTGACCCTTGTCGTCTGCAATCTTCTAATTTTCCTGAGCGCCATATGGGCCGCGATCGGCATGACGTTCATGATAAACCCCCATGTTCAGGCCGTATTGATTTGCCTGTTTGCAATTCTGACCTCGATACTCATTTACCAGGGATTTAGACGGCAGCGCCAGATCGACCCTTTGATTCTGGCGCTCATCGGTGTGCGGTAAACGTCCTCACCATGTATATTTTATACCGCAAGAACATAGAATCGGCCGGGCTGCAGGCATTAGTGGCTGCCGCCGGATGGAACTGGTAGCTAGTTTGGCGCAGGCGGCGAAAGATTTAATCCAGCCAAAAAACCGAAATAATTCTGTGCCCATCGACGCTAACCATTGCCAACCCCCCGACTATAGCGGGGAGAGCCGCGGCGGCACCACCCACTAGCCCATGATAATTGACAGCAGCGTAATTCTTATCCTCGCGACCTTCCTGCTCGCGGGTCTGGTCAAGGGTATTATCGGCCTCGGCCTCCCCACCGTCAGCCTGGCTATACTGACCCTGATCTTTGACTTGCCGAGCGCGATGGTGCTGCTATTGGTGCCGTCGTTTGTCACCAACCTCTGGCAAGCCCTGAGCGGTGACAACGCGAGACTCATACTGCGACGCAGCTGGCCGTTCTTGCTAGCGGCCATGCTCAGCATCTGGATCGGAGCGCAGGCGCTCAGGCATATCGAGTTGTCGCTGCTCTCGGCGCTGTTGGGCGCGCTGCTCGCGGCCTATGCGATCGCCAGCCTCAGCGGATTGCGATTCACGATTTCGCGCCGGCAGGCCGGCTGGGCCGGACCGCTGCTGGGATCGGTAAACGGGGTGCTTACCGGCATGACGGGGTCGTTCGTAGTACCGGGCGTCATCTATCTGCAAGCGCTCGGCTTCGATCGTGATGCGCTGGTTCAAGCGATGGGCATGTTGTTTGCGTTATCGACACTCGCGCTCGCACTGGCGCTCAAGCGTATCGATTTGCTTAACCTCGAGCAGGGAATACTTTCGACGCTGGCGTTGTTACCGGCAATCGCGGGGATGATGCTGGGCCGGCGAATTCGAAGCAGAATTTCCGAACCCCGTTTCAGGAAAATATTTTTTACTTCCCTACTCGCGCTCGCTGCCTATATTATCATGGTAGCCCTGGGCGAATGCGGATGATCGATCCGGCAACCGCGTCGGCATCAGGGATGAAACCGTTTCCGCCAGTCAAATCGTTGGTTGACCGCTGATAGCAATGGATAAAAATCGAATTCGATGATAAACAAGGCCCGTCAATTCGCCACCCGGATGCATGCGTCGATCGATCAGCGACGCAAGTACAGCGGCGAACCCTATATCGTTCACCCGGCGGCAGTGGCAAAACTGGTTGCCGGCGTTACCGACGATGCAGCTATGATAAGCGCCGCCTGGCTGCACGATGTGGTCGAGGATACCCCGGCAACGCTCGCGCAAATCGAAATCGAATTCGGCAACGAGATTGCAACCTTGGTTGACGAACTAACCGATATCTCGACCCCGCAGGACGGCAACCGCAGGGCACGCAAGCAAATTGATTTGAAACACACACAGGCCGCGTCACCGCGGGCGAAGACGGTCAAACTCGCCGATCTGATCGATAATTCGTACTCTATCTCCGAACACGACCCGGGCTTCGCCAAAATTTACATGGCGGAGAAAAAACGACTGCTCGTGGTGTTACGGGAAGGCAATCCGACTCTTTATGCGATGGCGATGGAAATCGTCGAAGCCTACTACAAACGCTAGCCCGCATATCTTACCGCTTTAGGTCGCGAGGGCATCGCCAAGACGCCGGGGCGGCCGCAGCGGGAAATCGGTGAGATGTGCGGGTTAACGCGAATTTCGCGATTTTTCAGTTTTTCACCGATTTTTCACAGCGGCCCGGTATATTCACAGCGGCCCGGTATAAATGACTCCATCGACTCAGGAATCGTTTATAAATAAGGTGAACGCAATGAATCTAAAGCTACCAAACCGGATTACCGCGCTGTTACTGCCGTTAACGCTGTTGAGCGCCGTCGTGGCACAGGCCGCCTCCCACCCGTTCGAGTTTCATGCCGACGCGCGCATGCAGCATGCGCAGTACGGCCCCATCGAGCAGGCTTACGGTTACGTCTATGTCGTCACCGATGACGCCGGCAACGGCAGCATCAACGTCATGTTTTCCAACGGCAGCGGCCTCGATCTGGCGCAGTTCAACGCGCGCGTCAAATTTCTGGACGCGGCGGGCGCGATCATCGAGGAAGAATACTTCGATTGCTGGATGGATGCGGAGGGCCTGCGGGAAGCCATCGAATGCAAGGTGACAAAACCGCTGTCGCTGCCCGATTTCGACACCGTCGAAGTCGACTTCTATCTGTCCGAAATCGATGAACTCAGTGCCTCGGCGGCCGTGTATTGATCCCCACCCGCCTTGCGCGGCGAGATGACAGCAAAACAGGATCTGATAGAGTGCCGTTACCATGGCGCTCAGACTCGACCATTTTTTCATTTTGACCGGTACACCGGAGCCCGCGGCCGATTTACTGCGCAAGATCGGTATGATCGAAGGTGCGAGTAACACACATCCCGGCCAAGGCAGCGCCAACCGGCGCTTCTTTTGCGCCAACACGACGCTCGAGTTGCTGTATCTGCACGACGTCGCCGAGGCGGAAAACGGACCCGGCATGCAACTCGGATTGGCGCAACGACTGGAATTCGACCAGGCATCTCCCTTCGGGCTGATTTTCAGGACCGACACCGACTCCGCAGCTTTCCCGGCTTGGGCTTATTATCCGGATTATCTACCCGACGGTATGCACTTCCTGGTGGGCGCCAATTCCGCCGATTTACCGGAACCGCTGTGTATCTGCATGCCCGACCGACTGCAACCCCCGGCCGATGCGGCCCCACCGGAAAATCCCGACTGGCGCCTGACCGGGCTGCGCATTTCCGTACCGGTAGCGCGGCCTTCGGAAACCCTAGAGCGAATTGCTGCCTGTCCCGAGGTTTCCGTCAACCCGGGGCATCCGCATTTGCTCGAGCTGACTTTCAATCATCAACAACGGGGCCGAACGCATGACTTCGGTCCTTGCCTGCAACTGATAATCCGCTGCTAGGATCGGCTTTTACTATCGAGTCTCGAGCTGTCTTCCGTAAGCCGGTTGTTAGCTCGATGTTTACCTCGGTTCATTTGACTTGCCGCTGGATGCGGTCCCTCCGTGATTAACCCTACTCTTTGTATTTTGATGTTTATCGAACGCTCTTCTATCATGCGGTCATCTTTTTAAAGGATTATTGCCATGCTCGAAATTAACCAGCCCGCCCCCGCATTTACCACGGTCAATCGGGATGGAGATCAAATCAGCCTCGCGCAATACCGTGATGAAAAGAATATCGTGCTCTATTTTTATCCCAAGGACGATACCCCCGGATGCACCCTCGAGGCGAACGAGTTTACCGGGCTGATCGAACAGTTCGCCGCCGCCGATACCCTGGTACTCGGCATCAGCAAGGATAGCTGTGAAAAGCATCAAAAGTTCATCAACAAGCACGGTCTCAAGGTTGAGCTATTGGCCGACACCAACGGCGAGGTATGCGAACTCTACGGCACCTGGGGAGAGCGCCAGTTCATGGGCAAGAAGTATATGGGCATCGGCCGTTCTACTTTCGTGATCGACAAATTGGGTAAGCTCGCGCATGTCGACTACAAGGTAAAAGCCAAGGGCCACGCCCAGGCAATGCTGGAGCTGGTGCAGGGTTTGAGCTAGATTAGCAGCGACCAGAGCCGTTATTTGAGATGGCTTGGTTTGGCGACCAGCCAGGTTGCTGCGAGCTTCAGGATGCCCCAATTTTCTCGAGCTTCAGGATGCCCCAATTTTCTAGATCCTTGCCGCGCCATGCAAATTTGCGCGGGGTGACCATACGATGTGGAATACTCGCGGCTTTAAACAAAAACCGTGAATTGTGCACTTGTGGAATGCCGCCATTTCATTATAATCGCGCGCCTGATCCTGCCCTGTAACCCCCAATGAGCACGCAACGAGACAATCTGCGAAATATCGCAATCATCGCGCATGTCGACCACGGTAAAACCACGCTGGTCGACCAGTTATTACGCCAGTCCGGTACGCTCGACAGTCGCGCCGAAATCAGTGAACGGGTCATGGACTCGAACGAGTTGGAAAAGGAACGCGGCATCACTATTCTGTCGAAGAATACCGCGATCAACTGGCGGCAGCCGAGCGGGGGGCGGGAATTTCGTATCAATATCGTCGACACCCCGGGACACGCCGATTTCGGTGGCGAAGTAGAGCGCATCCTGTCGATGGTCGACTTGGTGCTGCTGTTGGTGGACGCCGTCGAGGGACCGATGCCGCAAACCCGTTTCGTCACGCAAAAAGCCTTTGCCATGGGATTTACCCCGATCGTCGTGATCAACAAGATCGACCGTAACGGCGCCCGCCCAGACTGGGTCATCGACCAGGTTTTCGAGCTGTTCGACCGGCTCGGCGCCAGCGACGAGCAACTCGACTTCCCGGTAATTTACGCTTCGGCGCTTAACGGCTATGCCAGCACCGGCGACGCAGACCGCAGCGGCGACATGACGCCGCTGTTCGAGGCGATCGTGGAATACGTCAATCCACCGCAGGTAGAAATCGACGGATCGTTCCAACTGCAGGTTTCGAGCCTCGACTACGATAGTTACAAGGGGGTACTCGGCATCGGCCGCATCACCCGGGGACAGGTGGCGCGCAATACCGCAATTAAAATCATCGGTGCCGACGAAAAAATCCGCGACGGACGCATGATGCAACTATTCGGCTTCAACGGGCTGCAACGGGTCGAGGTCGAATCGGCCCAGGCCGGCGATATCATCGTGTTTTCCGGTATCGACCAGATTTATATTTCCGATACGCTATGCGATCGCAACCATATCGAAGCGCTGCCGCCGCTGACGGTCGACGAACCCACCGTCAGCATGACCTTCAGCGTCAACAGTTCACCCTTCTGCGGCAAGGAAGGCAGGTTCTTGACTTCGCGCCAGATCGAAGAACGCCTGCGCCGCGAGTGCTTGCACAATGTCGCTCTGCGCGTCGAGCAACTAGCAGACGCCGACAAATTCCGCGTCAGCGGCCGCGGCGAACTGCACCTCGGGATATTGATTGAAAATATGCGGCGCGAGGGTTTCGAACTGTCGGTGTCGCGACCCGAGGTTATCCTCCGCGAAATCGACGGCCAAACCTGCGAACCCTACGAGCAACTCACCGTCGATGTCGAGGAAGCGAACCAGGGCGCGGTCATGGAAGCCCTTGGCAAACGCAAGGCCGAGCTCAAGGATATGCTGCCCGACGGTAACGGCCGCGTGCGTATCGACTATGTAATTCCGTCACGCGGATTGATCGGCTTCCAGGCCGAATTCATGACCCTGAGCTCAGGCAGCGGATTGATCTACCATGTTTTCGATCATTACGGCCCAAAGATCGAGGGCGCCATCGGTCAACGCCAGAACGGCGTGCTGATCTCGACCGCCACCGGCAAGGCGCTAGCTTACGCGCTGTTCAACCTGCAGGAGCGCGGCCGCCTATTGATCGGACATGCCGAACCGGTTTACGAGGGTATGGTCGTCGGTATACACAGTCGCGCCAACGATCTCGTGGTCAACCCGCTCAAGGCCAAACAGCTGACCAATATCCGCGCCGCCGGCACCGATGAAAACTTGATACTGACCAAACCCGTCAAGCTGACGCTGGAACAGGCGCTGGAATTTATCGACGACGACGAACTGGTCGAAGTCACGCCGCAGAGCATCCGTATCCGTAAAAAACTCTTGCTCGAGCACGAACGCAAGCGCGCCTCACGCAGCAGCGCTGCCTGAACTGGCCCGACCCACCGCTTTTGTCCTAAAGCGCTGACTTGTATAATTGCGCGTTCCGCAACCGGCTGTTCGCGCATGACAATCCATTATTTCGCCTTCGGCTCCAGCCTCTCCAGCCGCCGTCTGCTGGCGCGTATCCCGGGTGCGTCCAAAAACTGCGTCGCCACCCTGCCCGGACACCGGCTATGCTGGCACAAGAAAGGTCAGGATCGCTCCGGCAAATGCGATATCTTCGTCACCGATAACCCGGATGACATCGTCTACGGCGTGGTTTACCAAATGACCCATGACGACAAGTTGGAACTCGACGGCTACGAAGGCGCGGGGATCGGTTACGAGCGCAGGCAAATCGGCGTCACCGCATTACACGGCCCGACGCTTGACGCCTTTACCTACTGCGCACTGCAAGTGGATCACCGGCGGCAACCTTATCACTGGTACAAAGAGCACGTCTTGCGCGGCGCGCTGGAACACGGCTTTCCTGCGACCTATATCGAACACATCAGGGCTACGCCTTCGATCGACGATCGCGACACCGAACGCCAGCGCCGCGAATTATCCATTTATCGGGAAGCGTGATGAAAAATATTCTGGTATTACAGCACATAGAAATCGAGGATCCCGGCCATATCGGGGACTTGATGGAGGCCGACGGCTGGCGGCTGACCCCGATCGAGCTCGACGCCGGCGAAACCATTCCCGAAGATTTGAGCGGCTTCGATGCGATGCTGTGCATGGGCGGACCGATGGATACCTGGATGGAAGACGACTACCCGTGGCTGGTCGAGGAAAAACGTCGCCTACGCGAATGGGTGGTCGAGTCGCAAAAACCGTTTCTCGGGTTCTGTCTCGGCTGCCAGTTGTTGGGCGAAGTGTTGGGCGGCAAGGTGCAGGCGTCACAGCCCGCGGAAATCGGCGTGCTCGATATCCGGATGACGGCGGCCGCCCGCCAGGACGCGCTGTTCGGCGGCTACCCCGAAACGATTCAGGCGGTGCAATGGCACTCCTACGAGGTCGTCGATCTCGAACACAATCCCGACGTGACCCTGCTGGCTTCGTCGGCCGGTACTCGCTACCAGATATTCAAATACCGCGAGCACGCCTATGCGGTGCAGTTTCACGTCGAAGTGCGCGCCGATACGGTCAGGCAGTGGGGTTGCATACCGGAGTATCGGGCAGCGCTCGAAGACAGTCTCGGCGCCGGTGCGCTGGCCGAATTCGATCGTGCGGCGCGCGCTGCCATGCCGCAGATGAATCGCTTGGCGCAATTGCTATACGAAAATTTCAAACGGCTGCTCTGAACAGGTTTTAACAGGCGCGGGCTTATTTACGGCTCGGATCTGACTGCGCAGGAACTTCAAATCAAATATTCGCCAACCGCGTCCTGATTCCATTCGACGCCGCTTCCGAGGACGCCGTCGACGATTGCCATACCCTTTTCCAATGCCAGCGGCGCCTTGAGAATCGGGTTCCACCAGTCCGCGTATTCGAGCCAGTGCGCGCTTGGCGTGCAGCACAGCAACTGTGCGCTAAGCTCCGGCCACAGATGGCTGGACAGTGCCAAGCCGTGCGTCTGCGCCAATGCCGTGGCTCGCATCCAGCCGCTTACACCGCCGATTTTCATGACGTCCGGCATCACATAGTCGGAGGCGCCGGCATCGATGGCATGCTGTAAATCCAGCGTCCCCCACCAGTTTTCACCGCACTGAATCGGGGTAAGCACCGCGTTTTTAATTTGCGCGTGCCCGGAATAATCGTGAGCGAGCGTCGGTTCTTCGATCCAGGTCAAGCCCTCCCCATCGAGGATTCGAATGCGTTCGATAGCCGCCGTCGGCATCAGACTCTGGTTATAGTCAACCATGATCGCCATGTCGTCCCCTACCGCTCGGCGCATCGCACGAATTACGGCGACATCTTCAGCGACGCTAGGATAGCCTATTTTTGCCTTGACCCCAGTAACGCCCCGCAACGCCCAGCGCTCGGCCGTGCGGGCGCAGTCTTGCGGTCCGTCATAACCGACCGCCCCGTAACATCGCACCGGCTTTGCTGCGCCGCCGAGTAATTGCAGCAAGGATATATCGTTTACCCGGGCGAGCGCATCCCATAACGCCATATCGATCGCGGCGAGCGCCATGCCAACGAGACCCTGGGTTCCCAGCAATCGGAATCTCCGCGCCAGCATCTGCTCGATCTCCGCCGGGGCCAAGGTCGCTCCCTGCACCAGCTCTGCAATATTTCGAATCAACTCCGCGGTGGGTTTGAGCGCGGCCTGGGTATAGGTGAACACCATGCCGTGGCCCTGCACACCGGTATCGGTGACGACGTCCGTTAGCACCAGCGGCGACTCGTAAATCACGCCGCTCGCGGTCCGGTGCGGCGCATTCATCGGTACGCGCACGGCGCGCACATCGATCGATTTTATTACAGGGGCGGATTCCGGCATATTCGTGTCTCCTGGGGTTATCGGTAATACCCGCGGAAGCCGCGACAAGGCCAGGTGTCGAGGCGATCTTGTGGCAAGGCTGCAAATTTATTATTGCCGCGAAGATTCCTTTCCCGGTGTATACCGCCGGCAGTATACTCGCAAAGCGCGCGTCGAATCCCGGGCGAATTGCTACAATCGCGGGCTAAAACCCAGCACGCGCACCTGGCCGGGCAGCGCCGGATTGAATAGGTGGTTGTGCCAGTAGGTCGCCTGAAAATACTCGTCGTCCCGGTCCATCGATCTGACATCGAAATCGAATTCGTATTCGATACTGCCTTCCGCGAAGCGCAGTCGGCACTGACCCGCCTCGAGCAAGGCATCGGCAATCGTTGAATCGTCGCTGAACAGCGCGCTCAATTCGGATTCGAACTGATCGGTTTCGTGATAGTGTAGCTCGGCCAATATGCGCAGCCCGTATTTGATCCATTCGCGCGAGTCGTGGGTTTTGCGGATGATGTGACGGAACTCGCCGGTGCGATCGGCGGGATTCCGGCGATTGATCAAAAAACTGATTCGCCCCTGTTCGTCGCCACCCGCCAACGCATGGATGCCTGCGCTCATGCCGACGCTGGGGCGCCCGCCCTGTTCGCGCATGGCAAGCTTGCGCAAGCGGCACTGCCAGGCAATAAAACTTCGATAGTCTGCTGCTAGTTGCATGAACAATTGCGATTCAATCTGCCGCTATACCCGGTTGCAACCCGGGCGAAAAAACCGTCTCGCCGAACCGCCATCGGGGCTACGGGAACTATTCATGCTTGCTGACTGCGGCGTTCCCGATTTGCCCGAGCCGGCTAGAACAGGCCTTCTACCTGCCCATCCGCGTTTAAATGGATATTGTCCGCCGACGGCACCCGCGGCAAGCCCGGCATAGTCATGATGTCGCCGCAAACCGCAACGATGAACTCGGCGCCCGCCGACAGGCGCACTTCGCGAATCGGCACTTCGTGCCCGCTCGGCGCACCCATGAGGGCCGGGTCGGTGGAAAAACTGTACTGAGTCTTCGCCATACACACCGGGAAATGACCATATCCATCGGCTTCGAACTTGGCAAACTGATCGCGCACCTTTTTGTCGCCGATGATATCGTCGGCGCCGTAAAGCGAGCGCGCGATATGGCGCGCCTTGTCCCACAGTTTCATGTTGTCGTCGTAAAGCGTGTGGAACTGCGCCTGGCCGGAATCGGCGACTTCGGCAACGTGCTTTGACAGTTCCTGGGTACCCTTGCTGCCCTCGCCCCAATGGTTACAGTCGAAGGCTTTGACGCCAAACTCTTCGCAAAATTCCCGGATCGCACCGAGCTCGGCCTCGGTATCGGCGGAGAAGCGGTTGATCGCAACGGTTACCGGAACGCCGTACTGCTTCAGGTTGCGGATATGCCGGCCCAGGTTTTCGCATCCCTTCTTAATCGCCTCGACGTTTTCGCCGGCGAGTCGATCCTTGGCGACGCCGCCGTGCATCTTAAGCGCGCGCGCGGTCGCGACCAGCACTACCGCGTCGGGCGAGAGACCCGCCTTGCGGCATTTGATATCGAAAAATTTCTCGGCGCCGAGATCGGCACCGAACCCGGCTTCTGTCACCACGTAATCGGCGAGTTTGAGCGCGGTTTTGGTCGCAATCACCGAGTTACAGCCGTGCGCGATATTGGCAAAGGGACCACCGTGGATAAACGCCGGATTGTTTTCCAGGGTTTGCACCAGGTTAGGCATGAAGGCATCTTTGAGCAGCACCGTCATTGCGCCGGGAGCATTGACGTCGCGCGCATGTACCGGTTTCAGGTCGCGCGTATAGCCGACCACGATATTGCCGATACGGCGGCTAAGGTCGTCGAGGTCGTTCGCGAGGCAGAAAATCGCCATGATTTCGGAGGCCACGGTAATATCGAATCCGCTTTCGCGCGGGGTACCGTTGCCGGGGCCGCCGAGGCCGATGGTGATATCGCGTAGGGTTCGGTCGTTCATATCCATGACCCGTTTCCAGGTGATGCGGCACGGATCGAGACCCGACTTGTTTTCCCAATGTAGGTGGTTATCGACCAGCGCCGACAGCAGATTGTGCGCCGCGCCGATGGCGTGAAAGTCACCGGTAAAGTGCAGGTTGATATCTTCCATCGGAACCACCTGAGCATAACCGCCGCCGGCCGCGCCGCCTTTCATCCCGAAACAGGGGCCGAGGCTCGGCTCGCGCAGACACATGACCGCCTTTTTCCCGATGCTGTTGAGGCCGTCGCCCAGACCGACCGTGGTAGTGGTCTTGCCCTCGCCCGCCGGGGTCGGGGAAATCGCCGTTACCAGGATTAACTTGCCATCCGGCTTGTCTTTGAGCGAATCGATGAATTCGGTTGTCAGTTTCGCCTTGTCATGCCCGAAGGGCTTGAAATCGGCCGGGGAAATATCGAGCTTTTGCGCGATTTCCGTAATCGGTTGCAGGGTTGCTTCACGTGCAATTTCGATATCGCTTTTTGCCATTTTTTTGTCTCCAGGACGAAGATTTCTACGCGCTGTAATGCAGCGCGTTGCGGCTATTTACCTCCATGCCGCGTCAACAGGGATCGGCAGGGTACCAAGTCGGCGTATCATAGGGTTTGCAGCGCCCGGAAAGTATCTCGAAAGCGACACATTATTAAGGATCAAAACCCGTAACCCTGCCGTTTTCGCGCTACGGTGCCTGCGGTCCGATCGCTTAGCAGTCCAGGGTGTTTTCGCGTTCCCAACTACTCAGATGGGTCGCATAGCTGTCCCAGGCCTGCAGCTTGAGCTTGACGTAGGCGTCGACCAGTTCATCGCCCAAGCCTTCGCGAATCACCTTGTTCTTGTCAAAGGCGCGGATCGCATCCAGCAGGTTCAGCGGTAACTTGCGCGCACTCTTGGCGCGATGTCCTTCCTCGTACATATTCAGGTGGGTCGGCTCGCCCGGATCGCGCTTATTGGCAACGCCGTCGAGGATCGCAGCCAATACACCGGCCTGCAGTAGATAGGGATTCGCCGCACCATCCATCAGCCGCAGTTCGAAACGCCCGTCTTCCGGCACGCGAATCATATGGGTGCGGTTATTACCCGCATAGGTCACCGCATTCGGCGACCAGGTCGCGCCCGACATCGTGCGTGGTGCATTAATGCGTTTATAGCTGTTGACCGTCGGATTGAAGATCGCCGCCAGGTCGGAGGCGGAGTGCATGATGCCGCCGAGCGCCTTGTAAGCCAGCGGCGACAGTCCGAGACCGCGCGGATCCTTGCGCCCGGTCGCGAACAGGTTTTTCTTACCGGCGCGATCCCACAGCGAGACATGCGCGTGGCAGCCGTTGCCGGTTAAATGTTTGAACGGCTTGGGCATGAAGGTCGCGCGCAAGCCGTGCTGCTCGGCGATCGACTTGACCATGAATTTAAAAAACACGTGCTTGTCGGCGGTTTGCAATGCGTCGTCGTAATCCCAGTTCATTTCGAACTGGCCATTGGCATCTTCGTGATCGTTCTGGTAGGGATTCCAGCCGAGCTTGATCATGCAGTCGCAGATTTCACCGACCACCGGATACTGACGCATCAGCGCCAGCTGGTCATAACAGGGCTTGGCCTGGGTATCGGCGGCGTCGGCGATATTCTCGCCGTCGGGCGTAATCAGGTGATATTCGCATTCGACCCCGGTTTTCATGCGGTAGCCTTTGCGCTGCGCCTTGGCGAGCTGGCGCTTCAACGCTACCCGTGGCGAGGCTTCGACTTCCTTGCCGTCCATCCACAGGTCACCCGCGACCCAACCGATTTCCGGTTTCCAGGGTAACTGGATCAGGCTATCCGGATCCGGAATCGCAAACATGTCGGGATGCGCCGGCGTCATATCGAGCCAGGCGGCGAAGCCGGCAAAACCGGCGCCGTCTTTCTGCATGCCCTTGATAGCGCGCGCGGGCACCAACTTGGCGCGCAGCACGCCGAACAGGTCGACCCAGCTCACCAGGAAGTATTTTATTTTTTTCTGCTTAGCAATCGCTTCGAGATCCTTAGCCATTTTTGCCCCCAATTGATTTATGGTTATATTGATGATTCTAAAGACAGATCAGTGTCGGTTCAAACTCCCCGCCATCGGCACTCCCGCGGCATGCGAAACGGTTAAAGTGATTGCGCGCAAGTCCTCGGGTTCGAGGTTGTGGACATTGGTTTTACCGGTGCAGCGCGCCATCATCGACGACTCGGCGGTAAAGGCCTGCAGCAGGTTATAGCTGCGCTCGGCGCGTTCTTCGGCAGTTAAGTCGGCGCAGAAAACCGGCTCGCCGCTGGAGATATCCGCGCCCAGCGAAATCGCGGCGGCGGCCCCCAGGATGACGGCCTTGGCGCCCAGCGCCAGGATTTTTGCGCTGTCGGTACCGGTACGTAAGCCGCCGAAGTAAACCAGATCGATGTCTTCCTCGCGATTCAAGGCGCGTAACTGGCTCACCGCCTGATTCAAAATTGACAGCTCGGGGGCGCCCGCGAGTTCGGCCGCGATATCCGGCAAGCCGGACGCGGCATCGAGCACCAGGAAATCCAATTCCCGCTCAAGCGCGAACGGAATGACCTGCGCCAGATTTTGATTATCGACCAATAGCCCGAGCGCCTGTTGATCCTGCGCCCGTTCGAGCTTGCCCCCGGACAGGACCGGCCCGGCGCGAAATACCACCGCATCGGCGCTGACATCGGCCGTGGTTTCGGCGATCTGTATCCACTTCGCGCGGTCGCCGATCGGCAGCTCACCGATATAGGCCGCGCCATGTGCCGAGATCGCGTCGGCATAGGCGCTGCGAATTTCATCCGGTGCCCGATCCATTCCGGCGACGACGTAGGGAATATCGAGATTGAGGCTGTTAATCGCACCCAGTCGGGTCGCGGTTTTACAGCCCTCGCGGTAGGGATCGATAACGAGGCGTGACAGGTTGGCCGGCAGAAATACGAGGTCGTCGAGGGTCGCCACGTGTTGTACGCCGAACGGGTTTTCGCGATTTTTCACGCGCCCCTGCAATATACCCGACTCGAGTTCGACATCTTGCGGATTGACGCGCGACATCGCAAATATTGCTTCGCGATTGGTGACCGTGTAGTCGGCGGAACCGGTTTCGGCGTCGCAGCGAAAGCAACGCGCGGCCTCGAATTTCGCTTCCTCGGCGCTGTAAGTCGACTCGATTTCGGGAAACTCGATCGGAACTTCACCGAGTCCGTGAAACGCTTGATGTACCCGCGGGTTGATTTCCCAGGCCGGATCGTTACAGATCGCGACGCGCCGGGTGCGATAAGGCGTGCGGTAGGGCAAAGGTTGGTCGTTGCCCTCGAGAAAAGCCTTGACGTAATAGGCCGCGCGGTGACCCTGATACATGGCTTCGACAATGGTTGAACCGCCAAAGGCACCGTCGCCGGCGGCAAAAACCCGGGCATCTTCGGTAACCATGCCGTCGAGCCGGGTCTTGACGCGGTCCCAGTC
>Ga0126326_1000278_pt1 | contig 18338 bp, 17 predicted proteins | sample InaspJWI67metaG_FD_94485 | JGI IMG/M metagenome (GOLD analysis project Ga0126326, IMG submission 94485) | Marine gutless worms symbiont microbial communities from Oahu, Hawaii - Inanidrilus sp. 1 OAHU.JWI-67 metaG | ecosystem: Host-associated > Annelida > Digestive system > Unclassified | place... | reverse complement strand
CGACTTCACCATCCGCAACGCCTGGCAGAAGTAATTAGAGGAGTTAAATTTGTCAATGGTGTCGAAGAAAAACGGATTGCCGCCTAATTTCTTCATACACAACTATTGACTATATCTCCGAAAAATCCGAAGAGCAGCCATAGCACCACCGCCCATCCGGTCGCCTCCAGGGTTATACCCAGCAGAACCACCGTAAAAAGTATCATCCCCGCCATGGCGACGACAACCGGGCGAACAGCGTATCGGCTCAGCCGCTCGGCCGCTGCTCCCAGAGTAATGAAACCGGCGACCATGGACACTGCCACCAGAAGCAGCGTGTTGGCCACTTCCGCTCGGTTCAGACCGGCCACATCGCGCAGCCATGGGCCGGACCACAACCCGTGGATGGCAAGGAAAATGGCCTGCGACAACGCGGCCATTGGGGCGATTCGCCAGAAAGTAAGGCTGGTAAAAACCTTAACTACACCGCGGAGTTGATCCCTGAAGCTTATGTCGCTTTTACCCGGATCACCTTCCGGTACCACCATAAAAACAATCGCGGCCACCGTCAAGGTCAGAATGGACAGCACGACAAAAACACCGCGCCAATCCGTAATACCCAGCATGGCTTCCACGGGCGCGGTGGCCGCCAGCGCCCCCAATCCGCCGGCTGCCATTTGCAGTCCGTTGATCAGCGGCAGCTGCCCCCGCGGAAACCAGATCACGAACGCTTTGAAAGCCGCCATCAGGCAGGCGGAAACACCAAATCCAATGAAAGCACGGCCGGCCACCAGGCCGGTCAGTGAATCTGCAGTTGCGAAGAAAAAGGCCCCCGCAGCAGCAAAAATCAAAAGCAATGATTCGATTCTGCGCGGGCCGAAACGATCGAGCAGGACACCCAGCGGTAGTTGAAATGCAGCGAAAGTAAGAAAATAGGCCGCTGTCAGCAGTCCGAGCTCAGAGGGATCGACACCGAGGTCCGCCACCAGGTTCGGCGCAATGACGGCATTAACGACGCGGTAGAGGTAGGAAAGAAAATATCCGAATGCAAAAGGAACAAAAACCCGTAACTTTTTGAGGACAGCTTTTTCCATGCGCACGCTCTTGCAAGTTGCAACTTCAATAATCATCGGGCAGGCATTAATAGGGAGCAGACCGGCGCGGGTAATCCATTCACCGATATCAGCACTCAATTTCCGATTGTCATTCGACCGTGACGGTGGAATCCCTTCAAACGACAGACATTTACATTCCAAGCTGATAGAATTTCACTTCAATGTTTTATTACTTACCAGGAATTTAGCCGAATGTCCCGGACTTTTGACTCTCTTCCTTCTCAATGAGTTTTCTATCATCCACACGCAGGAGGAAAACCAGGGCTCCCGGGAAAGCATAAAACAGGTGTAGACACCAACGGCGCGAAACCCTAAGTTCTCGCTCAGAAATCCCCAACGCTCTCGTCATAGAATTTGCGATCGGATTTTCGCCATCGATGAAGGCGTGGTGGATAAAATAAGGGCCGGACCTGCACTTGACTCCTGACTCCGTCGGTATATAATTACATTAAGTATATTGGGTAGAATTCAAATGGGCTCCAAAGTAAACCGATCTCCCCGTTTCAAGACTCATGCACACTAACCAAATGGAATCCATATTGTCTCAGTCGTCGGTAACCGAAAGGAGAATCAGAAATGAGGTATTTTCGCTTTTTTGTCTTGATCATCGCCACGATGTCGGTATTGAACATCACCAACCCGGCAATCGCGGACAGCTTTTCAAATACGATTAAAATATTTAAAAGCTCACCGCAGGTAAAACCCTTTTTTAAAAGTGCTTATGGCTATGCGGTATTTCCTACAATCGGAAAAGGCGGTATCGGTATCGGAGGTGCCTATGGTAAAGGGCAGGTGTATCGAGGGGGTAAAGTTACGGGAAAGACATCCATGTTCAAAGGGACCATCGGTTTTCAATTGGGCGGCCAGGCGTTCAGTCAGATTATTTTTTTCCAGGACAAACGTGCCTATGGTGAGTTTACTGGTGGAAGCTTCGAGTTTGATGCCAACGCATCTGCCGTTGCGATAACCGCCGGTGCCCAGGCACAAGCAGGCACCACGGGCACGACGGCCGGCGCAAGTGCCGGACCGCGAACCGGTGAACAGGCTAAAACAAACTATAGACGGGGAATGGCCATATTCGTTCACGCAAAAGGCGGTTTGATGTATGAAGCGTCCATTGGTGGACAAAAGTTCACCTTTGAAGCTCTGTAATCCTGCCTTTTACAGTAAATGTCGTGAAAAATAAGCGCGGAATGGGTTTGCATTCCGCGTTTTTTGCGGTTGTGTCCCTGAAATTACATGTTGCATATCGATCGCATTGAATGCGATAAACTGCTATCTTTGACCACGGGCAATCATCGACGGTTATCCTAAGCGAGCTTTTCGGATTGTCTATGGGTTCGAGATAATAATTGCCCAATCCGACACCACGAGCCAGGCGACAGAAAGTGTCGTCGTGAAAATCGGCAGCTGAATATTCTTTTTACTGCGGTATAGATCTTCTCAGTGTTTTTTGAAAAATCGAGGCATCAGTTGGTGCCGGCAGGAGGATGAAATGGACTTTGATCTCACGCAAGAGCAAAAAATGATACGGGATGAGGTGCGGAATTTCGCTCGCAAGGAGATTGCCCCGGGTGCAGAAGAACGCGAACGAAACGGCGAGTATCCTTACGATATCATCGCCAAAATGGCGCAGCTCGGATTGATGGGCATTCCATTTCCCGAAGAGTACGGTGGTATGGGAGGGGATTGGGTGGGCCTGCATCTGGCTATTGAGGAATTATCCCGGGCAGATCTTATATTCGGGGCCTTGCTGGACGTCACCACCAGTATTGTCGCCCAGGAACTATACGTGTTCGGCACACAGGAACAAAAAAGGAAATGGCTGGTCCCGATTGTCACCGGGGAAAAGGTCGGAGCCTTCGGATTAACGGAACCCGACGCCGGCTCAGATGCCGCATCTTTACGAACTACTGCCGAGCTTGTGGGAGATGAATGGGTTTTAAACGGAACCAAGCAGTTTATTACGAATATCGGCTTTGAAAACGCTTCCATTGTTCTGGTGGCGGCCGAAGTCGAGGGAGCGGATAAAGGTAGAATTATCTCAACTTTTATTGTGCCCAAAGATGCCCCTGGCTTTAAACTGGGCAAGAGTTATCGAAAGATGGCCTGGCACGCCATGGCAACCCATGAGGTGATTCTTTCTGACTGTAGAATACCCAAAGAAAATCTGCTCGGAGATCCCGATCGCGGATTTGCGCAGCACCTGACGGTATTGGAGACAGGCAGAATCAGTATTGCCGCCATGGCTGTTGGCGTGGCTCAGGCCTGTTTAACAGAATCACTGCGATATGCCAAAGGCCGGCATCAATTCGGTCGGCCGATTTTCAATTTCCAGGCGGTTCAATTCAAACTGGCCGACATGGCGGTGGCCATAGAACTGGCCAGAACGCAATACTTAAAGGCGGCCTGGTTAAAGGACAAAGGACGCAACCACGCGTTTGAAACCTCAGCCGCCAAGCTGTATGCTTCGGAAATGGTGGAAAAGGTGGCCAGCGATGCCCTCCAGATTCACGGCGGTTACGGATTCATGGAGGAGTACCCCGTATCGCGATACTTCAAAGGGGTAAAGATATTGCAGATCGTAGAAGGTACATCCGAAATTCAACGCATGCTCATTGCCAGAACGCTGCCACAGAGGTCGCGCGGATAGCTTTTAACGTATATAATTTGGTATCGTATTTGAAGAGGAGCGCGGTACAATGAGTCAACTATTTCAAAAATTCCGCCGAGAAACAACTAGGGCATTATCTAAGCATTACCTTAAGACCACTTCAATCAATTTCATGGGTTTAAAATTCAAAGTGCCTTTGATGTATGGCGTTGGTGCCGGATATCACCTTATCACCGAAGATTGGATGTCTCGATGTCTGAACAGTTTTATGAAAACCCGAGAAGGAGTAATAATAGATATAGGCGCGAATATTGGCCTTTATCTATTATTTCTGAGAGCACTTGATTCACAGCGTGAATACTACGGATTTGAACCAAATCCCATGTGCAATTTCTATGTGCTTGAAATGATACGTCTAAATCAGTTCAGAAATGCCAGAATATTCCCCTTCGCGCTTTCCGACAAAAGGGAGTTGCGAACCCTATATTCCGCGCGACCTGGCGATAAAATGGGCTCGTTGCATCCTTGGGCAAGAGATGACGGTAAAAGATCAAAAGTCTATTCCTTTGATTTATTCACATTTACAGGTGATGAATTTTTTGAATTGATAAAAATCGACGACATATGTGCGATTAAGATTGATGTTGAAGGATCTGAGCTGGAAGTGCTTCAGGGCTTAAAGCAGACAGTCGAAAAATACAGACCTTATTTGTATTGTGAAATATGGAATTTGCCAAACCCCGAAAATTCCAACTATAGAATGAAATTCGATAGAATTGCTGCCTTGTTCGCGTTCATGGATGAGTTAAACTACTGTGCTTTAGGTGTCATGCCGGATGAATCACTCGTCGATATAAACTCGATTGAAGAGTTTAGTGAATCTCAGAGCAACGACTATATTTTCGCTCATAAACAGCACATTGAACAAATTAAGGAAGAATTATCATTACCAGCGTATTCGGCGAAGTAGAATAAGAGGATCGATTCTTCAGATGGATCCGGCCTTGGAGAGCCGTCAAGGCATAGTTTGACGTTTCCCGCTCCAGCTTTATTTTCATTTCAGGATCGTATCTGTCTTTTTGTTTCCTCCCACCCGATCCACCACCTGGCGGACATCAGCCAGGCATCACCTGCGATTGGGATTCTTGTGCAAACAATCGCACCCGCCTGCTTTCTTTTCTGCCGCAATCTTTTCCATGATTAAGGATCGGCCGTTTCTGATATAATCTTGTTCGATGTCATCTTTTGTAAATTCAAAACAGTAACAGATGAGATTGTCAATACGAGATTCAATCTGATCATTCATTAGCATGCTGTCCTTAGAAAGGGTGAATAGCATCTCAGGAAATAGTATATGTTATACTTAAGGTCAACATCGATAATAACGTCAACATGTATCGCAGCTTATATACCATATTTTAGTCAACATCGGCTCTGATTTTTATCATTACTCATTTCAACTACCTTATATGCAATGGATCACAGCTCCTTCAATTTGCGGTTTCATCATGACAGCAGATATCTGCATTGACCGGATTGCCGGATTCGAGCTGCTGAAAAACTTCTAAAGCCTTTAATACCCACTGCTCTCCAGGGCAACCGGCTTCGGTCATGGCCACATTTAAAAACTCCACGAGTTCTTCTTTTGTTGCACCGGCCTGAAAGGCCATCTTGGTGTAGCCCCGAATACAGGGTTCGCATTTGGTGGCAACCACGATAGCGATAGCGGCCAATATCTTGTATTTGGCTGGCACCGCTGCGTCCCGAAACGTTTCCGCCCGCATACGAACCAAACCACCGGTCACTTTGGGGCTGAGTCGTCGCAATTCCATGTAATTAGGATCCGTCATATCAATATCTCCTTCGCAAATAGACAATAGCAATGCTACTCAGTCGGGTGTGCTTGCCGATTGACTATTTTAGCCCGGAACGGGCCGGCCCTTGATACTGCTTGAACAAGGATTTCATCGCTGACCGAATTGTCCACGATCAGCCGGGCTGTTTTTTGTTCATAAGATATCTTTACCGATTCGACTCCCTCTGTTCCCAAGAGAGATCTTTTAATTGCCAGCGGTCAGAGGCTACAGGTCATGCCATCAATTTCCATCAAAACCGCCTGCTCGGCCGCCACCGGGCTTAAAATCGACAGCAACATCAAACAGCCGATCGACAGGATCCACCATCTGTTCATTTGTACCTCCAGATTTATCCGTATATCCGGGCTATCACCGCCGGAAATGCCGCCGAAACAAGAAGTGCCACGCAGCAGACCCAGAATATTCCGCGGGCAATGCTTCGGGTGTGAACATCCGCTTGGCAGTTGCATTCCGACTTTTTGAGGTAGAGCTTCCAGAATGAATAACCGAGCATAACGAAGGTTGCCGTGAGCAAATAGGGGCGTAATGGATCCAGAAATGATAATTTGCCCGCGAATCCGATGGACGTTCCGAAGACGATGAAAATTGCCGGTCCGATGCAACAGGAAGCTGCCAAAAGGGACGCAACGATTGACCCGAAATTTGTGATATTTTCCCTTTGCACAGGATGTCTTCCGCTTAACTAGGCCGGACTTCCGATACCGGACTGTTTTAAAACCGCTTCTTCCGGACCGCGTCCGGCACAACAATCGGCGAGCTTGCCGTCCTTCACAATTGCAGGCACCGAACGGATACCGAGCATTTTTGCCGGGCCCACCACGGCCGGGTCATTAATGTCCAGGACACTTACTTCGTCATCAGCGGGATGGGCGATATTGTTCACCATATCCACGGCATCGTCACAGACACCGCATCCGGCGCTGAATATTTCGATTTTACGTTTCGCAGCCATTTGAATGATCTCCCTTTTCGATTTTTTCGCTTGAGGATAAAATTGGCCAGGGCGGATTGAGACCAGATTGACATCTGCTTGCCTGACCTAATAATTGATGTCTAACGCCACCTAATCATTCCTTTGAAACAATAAGACCCGTACCAGGGTACAGGTCAAGGGTGATTTGATTTTTTTTTAAATTCCTAAATTAAGCCTTTTCCCCAAACTGTTTCCGGATTTCCCGCTTTAGCAGCTTGCCCGCGTTGCTCTTCGGCAGCTCATCAACGATCACGTATTCTTTCGGCACTTTAAAACCCGCCAGTTCGGATTTCAGATACGATTTCAGTTCCCGGGCGTCTATCTTGAATCCTCTGGCGGCTACGATAAAGGCGGTCACCCGCTCGCCGTACTCCCGGTCCGGCAGCCCCACTACCGCGCATTCCTGCACTTCGGGCCGGGTGTAGAGAAGTTCCTCGACCTCCCGGGGATACACATTTTCGCCACCGGTGATAATCATGTCCTTTAGCCGATCCACGATGAACAAATAGCCATCCTGATCGATGTAGCCTATGTCTCCGGATCGAAACCAGTCAGCGTAAAATGCTGCAGCCGTTTCTTGCGGATTATTCAAATAGCCCCGGCTGATGTTGGGCCCACGGATGCAGATTTCCCCCTGTTTCCCCCTTTCCAGCACGTTGCCGTCCAGGTCCCGGATCTGCACCTCCACCAGATTAGCCGGCGTACCGACCGAACCGACGACATGCCGGTAGTAATGATTATAGGTTACCATGGAGGCGCTCTCGGTCATGCCTTAAGCTTCGTGAATCGCAAGCCCGGTGCGGCTTTTCCACTCCCTGACCACTTCCTTGGCCATGCTGGCGGCAGCGGAAAAGCAGTATCGCACCGACGCCAGGCGGTCCGACAAATCTTCCAGATCGAGCAAGCGGATATAGACGGTCGGAACGGCATAAAACTTGGTGATTTGATGCTCGCCAATAGCCTTCAAAACACGGTCCAGGTCAAATGCGGGTTGAAGCACCAGGGTGCCGCCGCTGTAAAATGTGGAATGCATGATGTGAATCTGTGCGAACACGTGGTTCAGCGGCAGAAAACACAGGGCCGCATCCTGTTCGGTGGCGCGCTCATAGTAGGCCACATTGTGGGTGGAAAACCGGATACTCTCATGGCTGAGCAACGCCCCTTTGGGAGTGCCGGTGGTGCCGCCGGTGTACAAAATTGCAGCGATATCCTGCCGGCCGCGTTCTAAAGTTGTAAAATCTTTGCTGCCTTTGGTTTTGAGATGGGCATAAGACACATCGCCGTTTTTGCAAACGACAAGACCAAGATACCCTCGGCTGCGAAGATTTTTTAGGTCTTCTAGTTTTTCATCCGCCGTGAATACCATCCGCGGTTGACAGTCGTCCATAATTCTTGCCAACTCGCTGCCTTTTAACAGATGTGAAAAAGTAACAGCCACTGCCCCGGCTTTCAAAGCACCGTAGTAAAATGCCAGCCACTCATACGAGTTGGGCGCGCATAAGGCCAGGTGATCGCCGGCATTGATACCCTGAGCCCTTAATGCGGCAGCGATTTGATCGGATTCACGATTGAGGGCGGCATAGGTGAATTCTCGATCGCCATCGATAACGGCGCTACGTTCAGGAAAATAAAACGCCGCATTTTCAAGATTACCGGCAATGTTCATCAATATGGCTCCTTCGGGTGCGGGTGATTAGGTCCACTTTACAGTAATCGTTTCTCATTTCGGACAGCCTGCAACTGTAAGGACTGCGCTTCCCATTGCGACTATTAGTTACAGCATCCTAAATCGCTATATGCTGTTGCATATTCAACAATTGACGTAAAATGTCAATTCATATCGTCCGCACAGACGCTCGAATTAAAAGGGACTGCCGTGAAGCCACAAATAGCCGAACCGGTTAACGATACGGAAAAATCGGACAAAAGGATGCCGGTCGAGCCGGTCGTGATCAGCGGCACAAACCTAACCATAGATCAGGTGGTGCGGGTTGCCCGTTGCGGCGTAAAAGTCCGCCTGACAGACGATGCTACGGTATTGCACCGCCTCAAGGCATCCCATCGATACATTGTGGATGCTGCCAGGACCGGAAAGCAAATTTACGGTGTCACTACCGGCTTCGGCGGTATGGCCCATGTTGCCATTTCTCCTGAAAATGCGGCCGAACTGCAGGAAAACCTGATCTGGTTTATGAAGACCGAGGCCGGCAAACGGCTGCCCGACACCGATGTGCGCGCTGCGATGCTGATACGGGCCAATTCTCATCTGATCGGCCTCTCCGGTCTGCGTCTGGAGCTGGTACGGCGGATGATCACCTTTCTCAATACCAACGTTACGCCCCGGGTACGGGAATTCGGCTCCATCGGTGCCAGTGGTGACCTGACGCCCCTGGCCTGCATCACCGGGGCATTGATCGGACTGGACCCGGGGTTCCGGGTTGACTTTGACGGGGAGGATATCGATGCGCTGACCGCCCTCGAGCGCCTGGGGCTCGCCCCCATTAAACTGCGCCCCAAAGAAGGCCTGGCGATGATCAACGGTACATCGGTAATGTCCGGAATTGCGGTCAATTGTGTGTACGATGCGCAGACCCTGCTGGCCCTGGCTATGGGAGCCCATGCGCTGGTTATCCAGGCCCTGCGAGGAACTAACCAGTCTTTTCATCCTTTCATTCATAAATACAAACCCCACCCCGGCCAGAAATGGGCGGCCCGCAGTATGCTCGGCCTTCTGAATGGATCCGAGCTCATCCGTGATGAACTGGACGGTCGCCAAAAGCACAAAGAAGGTGAACTGATCCAGGACCGTTATTCTCTGCGCTGTCTGCCCCAGTTCATGGGGCCGATTGTCGAAGGTCTGGTGCAGGTGCGAAGGCAGGTGGCGGCGGAGATCAACTCCGCCACCGACAATCCACTCATTGATAGCGACAGCGGATTGGATTACCACGGCGGAAATTTTCTCGGTCAATACATCGGGGTGGCCATGGATCAGCTGCGTTACTATCTGGGCCTGCTGGCCAAACACATGGATTCGCAGATCGCCCTTCTGACCGCTCCGGAATTCAATAACGGTCTGACACCTTCTTTAATCGGCAATCCCGGCCGCAAGGTCAATATGGGCCTGAAAGGTTTGCAGATCTGCGCCAACTCAATCATGCCGCTGATCACTTACTTCGGCAATTCACTGGTGGATCGCTTTGCGACCCATGCCGAACAGTACAACCAGAATATCAACAGCCTAGGCCCTGGTTCGGCCAACCTGACGCGCCAGTCTATTAATGCTTTGCAGCAGTACATGGCGATCGCACTGATGTTCGGCGTTCAGGCCGTGGATCTGCGGACCTTTCTGACTGCCGGCCATTACGACGCCCGCAAGGTTCTCTCGCCGTCATCCATCAACATTTACACCGCTGTGCGCCAGATTGTGGGGCAACTGCCGTCCCCACATCGGCCCTATATCCGCAACGACAACGAACAGCTGCTGTCGGATCATATAAAACTGTTGGCCGATGACATTGCCAGCGGTGGCCTCGTTCCCACTTCGGTCGGTGGAATAGTGTATGGTTTGACAGAGTTAGACAATTGTACAACCGGTTAGAGACCGCGAAATGTGGTGGATGAGAGGGCAGGTTGAGCCCGTTTGCCGGTTGGCCTGGTTGGGCCGGTTGAGCCGGTTGAGCCGGTTGAGCCGGTTGAGCCGGTTCGATAAGGATTGGATCTTTTTGTATATTACAACAAGTTAAAAGTACACAGCGGATTCAACGGATCCAACGGACCCAACGAACCCACTGAACCCAAATAACCCAAAGAACCAAATAAACTCAACAAGTCCAACGAGCCAAACGGGCTCAACCGGCTCAACCGGCACAACGGACTAACGGGCTCAACGGGCTCAACCGGCTCAACCCCTTTTCTAGCTTGCCTTTGCACCTTTTTGCGCCTATCTTTCCATTTTATAGCTCTTCAGACCAACAGGCACACAAACAGGATTCGATATGAACTCAACGATTCAGCAAGAACCCACCGAAGGGTTCATTTCGCTGCCGGAGGGTAAGCTCCACTATCTGGAATGGGGGGGCAATGGATTGCAGCTGCATTTTCTGCACGCCAATGGGTTCTGCGCCGGCACATATTCGCCGTTTTTGAAGTATCTCAGCGACGAATACCACATTCTGGCCAGTGATGTCCGGGGACACGGCAATTCCATTTTCCCCAGGTCCAGGAGAATCCGCAACTGGGAAATATTTGCCGATGATCTAAAACGAATTATCGAGCAGGCCATGACGGCACCGATCATCGGAATGGGTCATTCACTCGGTGCCGTAACCACTTACATCGCGGCGGCCAAGCACCCGCATCATTTTTCCGGCATCATCCTTCTGGATCCCGTAATTTTTTCAACCCGGATCCTCTGGCGTATCGCCATCATGCGGTTGCTGGGTCTGAGCGGCAAATATCCGCTGGCGCGCGGTGCCCGACAGCGCAAAAAAATATTTAAAGATAAGCAATCCGCCTTGAAACGCTTTACCGCCGGCCGCGGCATCTTTAAAACCTGGTCCAAAGAATTTGTCGAAGCCTATCTGCAATGCGGTCTCCTGGTCAGGGACTCCAAGACAGCCCTGCTCAGGTGCGATCCGGAACTGGAAGCACAGATCTTCGAGTCCGTCCCGATCAACGTCTGGAAGTATGCCAAACACATCCAATGCCCGGTGCTGGTAATCAGAGGTGAACTCACGGATACATTTTTCCCTGAAGCCGCCGGTCGCCTGAAAAAGATTATCCCGAAGCTGGAGGTCGTATCCATACCGAATTCCGGTCATTTCGTGCCGATGGAAAAACCGCAGGAGTGCGCCCGCCTTATTGCAGATTTTATCCGCCGTAACCGCTGACCCGATTTGTGGCGGAATATCGAATAACCGTCATGTTTTGCCTTGCAACATGGGAACATCATAACAGTTTTGCATATCATGGTTGACCCCAAGTTATCTCACGCAAAGTCGCAAAGCCGCTAAGTTTTCTAAATCTTTCTTTGCGTCTTGGCGTCCTGGCGTGAGAATTTATTAATCTCACCTTAATGCAATGATATCAAGTCTATGCCCGAAAGAATGACTTATATCGGGGCCATGCAAGCCTTGACTTGAGATACAAGATCAAATACCAATCTCTATGCAGAATTACTGATCTGATCTATTGAATGATAAAAGAGGCGAATCATGAGTATTGTCACGTCGTACCAGCGTGCATTCAAGGCCGGCAAATTGGATCCTTACCCGGTTGAAGTCATCAGGCGGGTGGATCAGCCCACAACCATCGTCAGAGATGATGAAGTTCAAAGATTGGACGAACGCAGAAGCGGATTCAACCGCGCGCTTCTGGGTGATTTCGGCCCGCAGCTTGCCCGGGAAAGACATCGATTCGTAGCCAAGCACCCCTTGTCCGGCGCACTGGTGCAAATGCAGATCACCCTGGCGGATATTGTCGACGGTATCGTGGCCGGGAAAACAGCGCCCCTGCCCGATGATCCCGCGATGATGGCCCGCCACATCAAACAAACCGCCTATTTTCTTCGGGCCGATCTGGTCGGCATATGCGAATTGCCCCCCTATTCCGTATACAGCCACAGCATGCCGGACGGTGATCCGGTGGAGCTTACCCATAAATATGCAATTGCCATCCTTATCGATCAGGACTGGAAGACGGCAGAAGCGACAGTCGGCAACGACTGGATCAGCAACTCGATGAGTTTTCTGTCTTATTCGACCTCGGGTTTCATCGCATGCATACTGGCGGATTACATCCGTCGTCTCGGTTATCCGGCCCGGGCGCATCATGCCAGAAACTACCAGGTCGTAGTCCCCCCCATTTTACTCAAGGCCGGCTTGGGTGAAATGTGCCGGATCGGTGACATCGTTCTCAATCCGTTTCTGGGGCCGCGCTTCAAAGCCTCCGTGGTAACCACCGATCTGCCGCTGGCTGTGGACAAACCCATCGAATTCGGTCTTCAGGATTTTTGCAGCAAGTGCAAGCAGTGTGCCCGTTACTGCCCATCCGGTGCCATCACATTCGGCGAGAAGGTTGTCAAAAACGGATATGAAAAATGGTCGAACGACATGATCAAATGTACGAAGCAACGCGTCGGCAACAAAACCGGTGCAGGTTGCGGCGTCTGTATTTGCGTATGCCCCTGGAACAAACCTTACACCCCTTTTCATCGCATGGTGATGTGGACCATGAGAAATATTCCGTTTGCCCGCAAATTTGCTGTTTGGGGTGATGAGTTGCTGGGGTACGACAAGCCAAAGCTGGAAAACAAATGGTGGCTTGATCTGGAGGATGTGGAAGGTACCTTGCAGGTGCCACCCCATGCCGGTCACAGGGGCAACAATCAGCCCGAAAGGTTCAATTAGACCGAATATGGAGAAAGCTGATCGGCATTTCGCGCAATGAGCTTCCCCGCGGCAAGCCACGGGGTATCCATGAATTGTACATTCTATCCTAACGCAGCGAACTGGAGAATTAAACTCGGCAGATTTTGCAATTTCCACCGCACATTCACTGTAATCTGTGTAATCTGCCTGCCCTATGAAATGCCTGCCTAATGTAATGCGAAGCCTATTTCATCGGGGCGTAGGCTATTTCTCCGGGACGAAATCTGTGGATTAAAAAACCCGAGCAGTGAGGCGATCCGATGAAAGCACAGATGAAACCGCGCGAGCGCGTCATGACGGCACTAAACTTCCAGGAGCCGGACCGGGTGGCCGATCGATTTGAGCCAGGCTTGCGGCGACGGTATCACCGTGGCAGCCTACCGAAATCTTATCAATTACCTCGGGATGCCGGAAAGGCCGATACGCGTCCTGACGAAGCTGGCGCAATCCGCACGGGTCGACGAAGATGTTCTCCAGCGGTTTCACGTCGACTTTCGCCGTATTGACCTTGGCCCGCCCGATAACTGGCAGGACGAGCCCGTCGGTGAAGACGGATACAGAGACGAATGGGGGGTGGTGCGAACCCGGCCCAGGGGAGGCTTTTATTATGACCTCACCCAATCGCCGATCGAAGAAGACACGCTGGCGGCTATAGAACAGCATCGCTGGCCGGACCCCGACGACCCCGGCCGCTATCGCGGTCTGCGTGCGCAGGCCCGCAGCTTGTACGAAGACACCGACTTTGCGGTTGTTCTGGATGTCAACTGCGCATTTTTCCTGCGCTGCGCCGAGCTGCGCGGTTGGGAAAACTTCTATTATGATCTGGCCGCCAATCCCGAGTTTGCCTGCGCCCTGATGGACCGCTATCTGGACATCCGATTGAGAATGGCTGAAAAAGCGCTGGCGCAAGTGCGGGACAATATCGACATCGTTATGGTCACCAGCGATGACCTGGGAATGAACGACCGCACCCTCATCTCTCCCGAGATGTACCGCGAGCTGATCAAACCGCGACAAAAGCGGACTTTCGACTTTTTCAGGAGCCAAACACCGGCGAAGCGCTTTTACCACTGCGACGGTGCGATCTATCCGATTATAGAAGATTTCATCGAAATCGGCGTCGAGGCGCTAAATCCGATTCAGGTCTCGGCAGCCGGCATGGGGGACACAAAAAAGCTCAAGGCCGATTTCGGCGACCGGCTTGCCTTTTGGGGAGCCGTCGACACCCACCACGTCCTGCCGCGCGGCACGCCTGAGGATGTTCACAGCGAGGTCCGTCAACGGATAATGGATCTCGGCCCCGGTGGCGGATATGTCCTTTGCTCGGTGCATAACATCCAGCCGGAGGTGCCGCCGGAGAATGTGGTGGCAATGTTTGATGCCGCTTACCAATTCGGCCGATATCCGCTCGAGTAGAAACTGCTTTGACACCAGGGCTTCGTGATTCAAAACGCTAATTGCTTGGAATAAATAGATTTATTTACTTACGAAAATAATTAAAATACCAAGCACCAAAAACCAAATCTCAAACAAAGATAAATGAAATTATTTTCATAGATCCAAAACACTTAGAACACACGGATGGATCAATCCCGCCGGGGCGGGATAAATTTTCTGTATTAACCGAGCCCAATTTTTACGGACTTCTTTGGGCAAGGTCCTAGATTCGATGAGCGTCGGAACTTTATCATCGAAGCCGGCTTTTTTCCGTAAGCCACGTGACTTATTTGAGTAAAATCCAAAATAGTCCTGTCTATCGGCGGGATTCACCTTTGTTGGGGATATGGGTTGTTCCGCGAACCAGCCCCTTCAATGCGTCAAATTGTAGGGAACAGGGTTCAAAGCTTGAATACTGAATTGAACAGAATAATCTTTTATACAAAGGATTCATTGATCTTGAGATAAAATAATGGCACTGTACGGACCGATCCCCACATTACCATTGTAGGCCAAGCCGTCTTTTATCCCCGCGTGCGCAACCGTGTCATAGCTGAAGTGATTTCCGAAATCTTTACCGTACCCGGTCCAATCGCTATTAAATCGTACCTTCCATAATCCTTCGCGGGGAAAACCGATGCCATAACTATCGTACCCGCTATTGGCCATGTTTACCACCACCACAACATCATCCCCGGGTCCTCCCGCTTCCCAGCGGTGAAATGCGATCACCTTGTCGTTGTTGTTCAGGTGATAGACGTTGACGTGTTGACCGCGCAATCCGCGAGTGGTGTTGAACCAATTTCTGCGCAAGCGGATCAGATCGCGGTACATGCCCAGAATGCCGCTGTAGATCTCTTTTTTTGCCCAATCAATTGGATCCGTGTCATGAAACCATTCATCCTCTAAAAACTCCTGACCCTGAAAAATCATGGGGATCCCGGGAGACGTAAATACCACCGCCGCGCCTAAGGTTGAACGTTTTTTGGCAAAATAACTTCCCGGCTGATCCGGCCATATCTCTTCTGGAACGCGGGACTTACCGTTGGCCACTTCATCATGGGATTCGGTGTAAATAACCCGCTCAAATGCATCTGTGTTGTAGCGGCTCAAAATGGCATTGCCCACCGCATGCATATCGCGACGCTCATCGTTTGATAAGATGACCGCATCCCGGATGCTATGGGCAAAACCACCATCCCACTGCGCGTCAAAACCGGCACCGCCATCACCGATTTTTTTTGTCATCCATTCGTTGTCCCTTATGTCTTCGGCAATGCTGATTTTCCAGGGTTGCCTGGCATCGATCTCATCATTGATCCAACGCATCAGGTCCCAGCCTTCGGAGATATCATGGCTCGGATCATTGTTGTTGCCATCCACGTTGCGGATGAACGCGGTGGCATCCCAGCGCAAACCGTCGATGTGATATTCCTCAAGCCACATCAGTGCATTGTCCCGCAGAAATTGCCGCACTTCCGTCCGGCCGTAATCGGGCCGCGTATCCCCCCAAGGCGTTGGAGAGCGCCAGTCGTTATAGAAATAGATCCCGCCTTTGCCGTTTTCCTCCCAACCGTCAAATTGCCAAAGGTCCAGATCTTGAGGGCCCAGGTGGTTGTAGACCACGTCGAAAATGACCGCGATCCCGAGCTGATGTGCTTTGTTGATAAACTTTTTTAGGCTTTTGGGGCGCCGTATTCTTCCTCGATGGCAAAGATATGGGCCGGATTGTAGCCCCAGGAAAACGCACCTTTAAACTCGGCCGGCGGCATGATCTTGATGTCATTGATACCGATATCTCTCAAGTAGGGAAGCTTTTCAATGGCACGATTCAAATTTCCGGGAGAACCTCCCGGCTGATCATTGAAAGTGCCGATGTGCATTTCGTAAATAACCATTTCATTCCACAGGGGGGTCGCATAATTCTCATCGCTCCAGTCGAAGTCGGCATCGACGATTACCGAGTTTCCGCATGAACTCGTCACATCCTTAGCATAGGGATCATTCCGCCAAAGTTTATCCGACCCGCTGGAAATGACATACTTGTACTCATCGCCCGCTTTTGCACCCGATACATCGACCGACCAATACCCGTTACCTTCGGAAGCAAGCGGGTGGCTTGTCTCCGACCAGTGGTTAAAAGTGCCGGCCACAAAGACCCGGGATGCAAACGGAGCCCAGACCCGAAAGGCTGCGCCTCCCGGATAAGGGATGGATCCCATGCCGGGGTTAGAAGAAGGTGAAACATTTTCTAAGTTATGATGTTGATTAGATTCATGTTCCATTAACATAATTAGGCTCCTTGAATTTTAGTATATAATGATAGATACTATGTTATCCCTTTGCTGAAATTAATATCTGTTAGCAAAGAAACAATATTTAGATTTGGTTTTTGACTGCAATGGTGTGAGATCAATTTATTTTACTACGATAGGTCCCTTAACTAGTAGAGTAGAACCTCGGTGCAGTGGCTATAGGTGTCGGCGACAAATCTACCTGTTTCCCGGTGGGCCTCAAACCGACAGCCTTACCTTCTTTCCTTTAGTCTGCTCGTCGAATCCCTCCGTGGCGGGCCTCTCCGACAACCTTACCTCTTCGAACCGGCTTCCGGCCTGGAGGGCTTACAGGCCGGAGGGTAGGCTCAGCGAGCAGGAGGCCATGTTCTTATCAGTAACCGTTGCTGTTGATTTACACTTATTAACCGGGAAAGCTGAATTACAGGTGAACAATTAAGCTACCGTGGTCTCCCATGCGATTAACCACCACATTTATGCTTCAGGAATATCGAAGTATTCATGGCTTATTTTTCAACATAGTTTCGTTACGGGCGTTTTTTTAGATACGGACATTGCTTAATTGTAATTTTTGAATCTATTACTTTATCAGGAAGGATGTCAGTGGGCATAGGCATCCATGTTTTGTTTAACGAGGATCGGACACAGAGAGCGAGTTCATAAACACGTTGTTTAATCAAATCAGATTTCAGTGTATCTCGACAGTAATCTGTGACTTCGCCACCGTCTTGGACTGGTTTGCAATTCCCGAGATCTCCTCCCAATGCAATCATGGCCTTTGAGACCTCTTGGTGCTCAACCATTGCGAGTTTTCCCCAATAGAGTCGCCAGAAACTATTCAATCCGTCCACAATTTCATTATCCGGAAGGTATCCTCCCATCGCAAGTGATGCTGCAACTGAGATTGCCTCTGTGTAAAGCTTCACCCGCTCTTCCCAGAACCGCTTTTTGAATTCTTCCTCTTTGGTCGCATTAAACTGCAAACTTCCCATAAGAATTGCTATGCCAGCAATAACGATTGGAAGGGTTTGAATAATGGTTTGCACGGTAGTGCCTGTTTTGTTTCGCTCGGTCATTTCCCATCTCCCCTACATCACTTTGCTAAGTGGTTAATCGCAACATTAGCATCAACAATCCGGATAAGGTCCTCCGAAAGTTTCAGCCAGGGCTTTTATGTCATCCAGTACTAAGGCAACAGCTATGGAATGTTACTGAACAGGTCATGGCCATGACTTTATGGGACGTTGTTGTCAAGGTTGACTTATTCGAACTGCGTAAATGCTAAAATAAACCGAATGTCCCATTGCCAGAGCCGGAATCATAGCTGAGTGAAAGCTGCGGACCGAAGCCTGAGCGGCCAGGGCTTGTTGCGATCGGTACGCTCAAAGAACCTGTTTCGGTTACTGGATTGGCAGAGAATTTTTCGCCAATCCCACGGATGGCGCCGCCTACCTTTGGATGGGATGTGGAAGGTGGTCGGAGTTTGCCGCTATCAGTATTGGATTCTTTGTTGCTTTCTTCATTTCTTCGCTGATTGAACATATGGGCCTCACATTTGATATCTAAAAACAGTAATTATGAAGATGGACCAACAAGTAACAAGTCGTAATTAATCACAAAT
>Ga0126326_1000276_pt1 | contig 18360 bp, 16 predicted proteins | sample InaspJWI67metaG_FD_94485 | JGI IMG/M metagenome (GOLD analysis project Ga0126326, IMG submission 94485) | Marine gutless worms symbiont microbial communities from Oahu, Hawaii - Inanidrilus sp. 1 OAHU.JWI-67 metaG | ecosystem: Host-associated > Annelida > Digestive system > Unclassified | place... | reverse complement strand
TATCCTGGTTCATGGGTGGTGTATCCTTTCCTTTTTAGTGTGGCCGGTTGACTGCTGCTAACAATCTACCGGTGGATACACCGCCTTTTCCTTTAAACACAACTTTTAAATATAACTCAAATTGCCAGCTAACAAATTAAACCCAAGAAAGAATAGATACCATGAATTATACCCAAGAAAACCGATTCATTGCGATTGAAACCCCTCTGGGTGAGGATGTTCTCCTGCTCGCGGGTTTCAGAGGTACTGAAGGTATTTCGACGCTCTTCAATTTTAAACTCGATCTTATTTCGGAAAACCACAACGTCGTTTTTGAGGATATTATTGGCAAATACGTTACCATTTCCATGCTCCTAGCAGATGGCGAACAGCGATTTTTCAACGGCATCATCGCCAATTTTGCCCAGGAAGGTGGCGGTGGTGAAACAGGCTCTAATCCCAACTTATCGTTCTATACTGCCACGATGGTTCCCTGGTTTTGGCTGCATACACAAACAGCGAATTCAAGGATATTCCAAAAACTTTCTGTTCCGGATATTGTGGAGAAGATCTTCACTGAAAAAGGATTTTTGGACTACAAATTAGCTTTTCATGAGAACTATGATAAGAGAGACTACTGTGTACAATATCGGGAAACAGATTTTAACTTTATTTCGCGTCTTTTGGAAGATGAGGGCATATACTATTTTTTTGAGCATGAAAAGGGAAAGCATACACTTGTGCTTGCGGATGGGCCTGAAGATCACAAACCTTGCCCAAAGCAGGAATCTGCCCGTTATCAGCTAAGCGGCGGCGGCTGGCTGGAGGATGACGTGATTACCAGCCTGAACAAGCGGCAAGCGATTACACCCAGTAAATACACCCTCAATGACTATAATTTCAAAACGCCCGGCACCGATTTGAAGGTAGAAGTTACCAGCCAAACGACATTGGCACCCAGTGAACTCGAAATATACGACTACCCGGGTGAATTTAGAAAACGACCGTATGGAGAACACCGATCAAACCTGCGAATGCAAGAGGCGGAAACAAAGATCACCACCATTACAGGTTCAAGTGTCTGCCGGGCATTTACCAGCGGCTTCAAATTTGATCTTCAGGGATATTACCGCAGTGATATGACAGATAAACCTTATTTGTTAACGTTTATTGACCATGAGGCCAGTGTAGAAGAAAGTTATTCCGCAGCCTCCGGATCGGGTGCGGGATCGGAATTTTCGTATGTGAATCATTTCACCTGTATCCCTCTGGAGGTCCTGTATCGACCGCCAAGGATTACACCCAAACCGGTGATACAGGGAACTCAGACTGCTATTGTAACCGGTCCGTCCGGGCAAGAGATATACACCGACGAACACGGTCGGGTCAAAGTCCAATTCCATTGGGACCGGGAAGGCAACTTCGACGAGAACAGCTCCTGCTGGATGCGTGTCAGCCAGGTGTCTGCAGGTGCCGGGTGGGGAGCGATTGATATTCCACGCATTGGTCATGAGGTAATTGTCGATTTTCTGGAAGGCGATCCTGACCAGCCGATCGTTACCGGCCGCGTCTATCATGGCAACAACAAGCCACCCACAGGGCTGCCGGCTGCAGGCATGGTCAGCGGTATGAAGTCAAACAGCACGCCTGGCGGCGGCGGTTATAATGAAATGACAATGGACGACACCAAGGGCAAAGAAAAGATCACGATCCATGGCCAGCACAATATGGGCACAACCGTTGGAAACGACCAGACCCTCGCGGTTCATAATAACCGGTCCTCCACCATCGACGTCAACGATTCCCACAAGGTCGGCGTCGACCAAAGCCTCGACGTCGGATCGAACCAGGATGTTTCGATCGGCTCGAATCAGACTGCGTCGATCGGATCAAATCAAAAGGTGTCGATCGGCTCGAACCAGGATGTTTCGATCGGCTCGAATCAGACAATTGATGTGGCGGCGAATTTTGCTCAAACTGTTGGTGGCAATCAAAGTATGTCAATTAGTGGAAAGCAATCAAGAACAGTTGGTGGAAGCAGCACCGTAACGGTTGGAGGCCTGCGGACGGAGACCGCGGGAGGCGGACACATATTTACTAATCCGAGAATGGCCATGAATGTTGGTGGCAAGTGTGTGATTTCTGCAGGTGGAAGCATTACGGAAAGTTCGCCGAAAGTAAACTTGAATGCCGGGAGCAAAATGACTGCCAGCTCGGGCGGGCCTGTGACAGTCAAGGCCGGGGGGGCAATGAAGCAGCAATCAGGTGGCACTTTCAGCATCAAGTCGGGGGGGGCAGTTAAGGAACAGGCAGGAGGTGCATTCAATATTAAGGCCGGCGGCGCCCTCAAGCAGCAAGGCGCAAACATTAGCCTGAAAGGGCCGACCAAAGTGGCAGGCAAGACGAAAATAACAGGTGCCACCAAAATTAAGGGGACCACGCTGACGGTCTCGTAATATTGTTCACCACTTGAGAGGTGAGGAATCGCTTGAAAAAGTACACACGCGAAAAGTTGCTCGAAGCTGTCCGGAAAGGAGCGTCTCTGGCCGGTGTCATGCTCTATGATCTGGATCTGACTCAGGTCAACCTGGAAGGAGCGGACTTAAAGGGAACGATCTGGTGGCAGGTGACACTTAACGGTGCGAGTATTTCCGGAGCAAATTTAACAGACGCCAAATTTCAAGATGTGGAGATGGCCGGCGCCAATCTTTCTCACGCAAATTTAACAGGCTGCACCTTCCTGTGGGTACGTTGCGTGAGTGCCGATTTTTCGAAATGTGCTTTCCTGGATGGTTTCATAATCGAGTCTGATTTTTCAACAATCAATGCCAGAGATATACATTTGCGAAATCTGGCCCTTCAAAATGTGGAGCTGAGCGGAGCGCAATTTTCAGATGCACGGATATTTGAGCTCATGAGCGACAGCGTGACTCTGAAGGGGGCGGATCTTCACTCGACAAAAGTAACCGATTCCCGGTTCACGGATTGTTCACTTCAAAAAGCAAATTTATCCGGCAGCATAATCAGCCAATGTACCTTTGACGCGTGTGACCTTTCGTACACGCGGATGGAACAGACAACATTGCGCCGGGTTGCGTTTGATGCATCGCAGTTTATGGGTATTAATTTGGGTTCTGCTCTTTTTGATGAAGTCGCCTTTCCGGATTCGGATCTATCAGGAATAACCAGGTTGCCCGATCGATTGCACGGTGCCAACTATGCAAATTCCAACTTGCAAGGACTCGATATGTCGCGGCGCGATCTGTCCGGCCTGGATTTCACGGAAGCTGTCCTTACCGGCGCAAATCTCGCAAAAGCGAATTTGATGGGGGTTACCTTAACGAATGCGACGCTGTGCAGGGCCGATCTCAGGGGTGCCGATTTGAATCAGGCAGATCTATCGGAATGCGACCTCACGGATGCTCAACTGAAATCAGCATTGTTAGCGGGCGCCGACCTTACAGGGGCTCGGATCACGGTTAAAAATCTTCTGGATGCGGATTTGAGGAATGCGGAACTCCCGCAAACGGATTTATCCGGAATCGATTTAAGCGGCCGGGATTTGACGCGCGCTGATTTTTCCGGTTCAAATTTATCCGGGGCTCGATTTGCGGATGCGGTCCTGACCGGAGTTGATTTTACAGACGCAAGCCTGGAAAACGCTTGCCTGTCGGGCGCGAAGGTTGCCGACACGGATTTTAGCGGGGCAAGTTTGAGCGAGGCGGATCTAAGCGGTGCCATCCTGCGGAACTGTTTTATCGACGGGATTGTATTGAAGCATGCCAATCTGACGGACACACAACTGATCGAGTGTACAATCGATGATGTCGATTTTCGCGGTGCAGTCCTCGTGCGCGCGTTATTTCGATCGTGTAGCTTGATGAGGTCTTGCTTTGCAGAGATGGACCTTTCAACGTGCAACCTGACCGATTCGGATCTGGCAGAGGCTGATCTCACCGAAACGAAACTGGTCCGCGCAGTAGCGACCGCATGCAGTTTTGCCAACGCCGTCATGGTGCGTTCAGTCGCCCATGGTCTGATCGCCCCTTATGGGCGGTTTACCGAGGCAAACATTGAGGATGCCGATTTCTCCCGAGCACAGTTGCATTCTGCCCATTTTGAAGGCGCCAATGCCCGCGGGGCGAACTTCGTGGAGACGGATCTCAAAGAGGCCAATTTTATCGGTGCTGATGCAACAGGTGCGCGGTTTGTACGCAGTCTTTTACACTATGCGGATTTTTCTCATGGCGTGATCGAGCGGGCGGATTTTTCGGGCGCAGACTTATTTTGGGCGATCCTGCATGCGGTCAAAGACCATGAGGCACAGTGGAAAAACGCACGCTTGGAGAATGTTCGTCTCACTGATCTACCCCTATTTTTGGCTGAAGTTTGGCAGCCTGGAGGACCGCCTAGATGGAGCTAGTCAACGAAACTCCCTTCTCGGCCGCGTGGCTTGTGGGCCAAATAGCGTCCCCTCAATGGTCTATGACGTGCATGGTAAAAGGCACATTTCAGATGAAGCCGGAGGAGGTAGCGGCTGTTGCCGAAGAACAGGCAGATTTGACCGGAGATGAGCACGTAGACAATGATTTGGACAAGTTACTGCGGTATCCATCTGATTTCGCCTATTTCAAACCCAATGCAGACGTAATGCTGATGGGCACGTGCTACCCACCGGAAGGTGGGCCTGCGGCGGCAGTGCGTGTTGGGTTGCAAGTCGGAGAGTATCGGAAGGTACTGGCGGTGGTTGGCGATCGAACCAAAAAATGGTTCCGACTTCCGGGTGCACCCCAAAACTTTAGAAAGATGCCGCTGACATACGAATATGCGTATGGAGGAGAAGGATTCGCGTCAAATCCATTGGGGAAAGGCCATCATTCAGTGAAAATGCCCGGTGGAGGAGAGGTGCATCCGCTTCCTAACATTATATCCCCCGGCGAAATGAAAATACGCAAGGCGCCCTCCACTCCAGCCGGCTTCGGTCCGATTTGCCAGGCTTGGCCTCAACGGATCGGTAAAATGGGCTCTTATAATGACAAGTGGTTGAAAGAGAGTTGGCCCTGGTTTCCGGAAGACTTCAACTGGAGCTTCTTCAACGCGGCGCCTGAAGATCAGCAATTCAGAGGATATCTGAAAGGTGACGAAACCTTTTCAATCGAAAATATGCACCCGGTGCATCCGCATTATCAATGCCGTCTGCCGGGTATACGGGTGCGCTGTTTTCTACAAGAAATCGTTCGCGCCAGTCAGGAATTCCGTGAAGTCTCCATGAATCTTGACACCTTCTGGATTGATATGGATCAGGAGCAATTCGTCCTCGTCTGGCGGGGCCACGCCCCGGTTCGGACGGAGAACCTTGATGAGATTGACTACTTCTTCGCTTTATCGGAATCTTTGAATCAGCCGGCCAAGCCTCTTGATTATTACTGGGACGCGTTGGATGCGGCACTGGTCGCACGGGAAGAAGAAGATGAAGAATTTGAACCGGAGGAAGAAGAACTGGATCTATTGGAGGAGGAAATAGAAGAGGAAGAGATTGAAGAGCCGTTCGACGAATTGGGTCCAACACCTTCTGTGATCTCCCCTGTCCGGCAAGCGGCAGGCCCGGAGGAGCTCGTGAGTCCCGGGGATCAAGCCTTTGAATCTGCAATTGAGTCAACCGGACTGCCGTCCGAGCCGGAAAGCGTTGAGGCGTTTGACATCGAAGAGCCGCCTGAAGAACCCGCTGAAGAGTTAACGTTAGAGCAGCTAATGGAATGGATACAACGCAAGGAGAGTCTGGAGGAAGCGGAGCTGAGCGATCTGGATTTGACCGGTGTGGATCTAAGCCACATGATTCTTCGCGGTGCCGTTTTTGAGCGCGTCATTCTGCGCAAGGCCAACCTGGCCCACGCTGACCTGACCGGCGCAACGCTGTCGGCACTCGACATTCAGGAGGCGGACTGCCAGGGGGCGAATTTTACTGAGGCAGACCTATCTGAAGCACTGCTGGTTCGTTCCGATTTTTCAAAGGCGATTTTGCGCGATGCCGATCTGATGAGAGCCGAATTGCGCGAAGCCAGGCTGGAACTGGCTGAAGCGGAGGGTGCAGGTTTTGCTGAAGCCGATTTATCGCGCGCTACCCTCGAAGGGGCCGATTTCACCGCCGCGGACTTGTCCTTCTGCCGGTTGCACCATGCCAACTTATCGCGTTGCAATCTGACCGATGCGTCGCTTGAAAATGCATGGGGGCGAAGGATCCAGGCTGAAACAGCCAGGGTGGACATGCTCAAGTCCGCCGGAGCCAATTTCTGTGAAAGTAATTTCATGAGCATTTCAGGCAAGGAAACAGTCTGGGAAGGGGGCGAGTTTTACGGATGTGATTTTTCGCATGCCAATTTGGTTGGGGCGGATTTCTCATCATCATATCTGGGTTGGACGAAATTCCATGCAACGGACCTGACCGAAGCTGTTTTTGACGAGGCATCTCTGATCCATGCAGATTTTGTGCGAACCAAACTGCTGAACGCTTCTATTCAAAAGGCTGACTTATCTTACACCAACTTTCACGAATCAAACCTGTACGAGGTGAATATATGTTTTTCATTGACGAAAGAAACGAGGTTCGAGCGCGCGAATTTGATGATGCTCAAGCACACGATGGACCGCTGATCAATATCCAACTCCCGCACCTGTACCTGGGGCCTGCAACGATCACAAGAGTTGCTCAAGAGACGGGTTCGGTCGAGTTGCAGATTCCAAAGGTTAAACGCGCCACGGTACGGATGGCGGTCGCTGCACCATACCATCCTGCCATTGGGGATGAAGTGTTGGTGATCTCCCAGGGTGACGAACAGACCTACGTTATCGGTGTTCTGAAAGGGTCCGGATTGACAAAATGGAGCGTACCGGGCGATCTGGTTTTTGAAGCGCCGCAAGGCGGCATCCGGTTTGCGTGCGAGCAGCCAATGCTGTTTCACAGTGACTGGCGGGTAGACATCGCCTCCAAACGGATGACCTTGAGAGCTGCGCGCCTGGAATTCGCAGCTCGCAGTCTGGTTCAACGCGTCGGGAATGCCTACCTATGGATTAAAGGATTGTTACAGGTGAAAAGCCGCAGGTGCCGTACTTTGGCCGACGAGGATTTTTTGGTGAAGGCGAAGCGAGCACGCCTGAAATCCGAAGGCGATTTCAACATCGACGGCAAAACTATACATTTAGGATAGAAAACTCATGTTTGTTCTCTCCACAACTTCATCTAAAGGTATGTGCACGACCACCGGGCCTACGGACGTCTGCAAAACGCCGACTCCCGGCGGACCGGTGCCGATGCCCTACCCGGATATCGGCATATGCGGCGACGGCAGCGGTTCATCCAAGGTCAAGGTTAAAGGTAAACAAGCTTTGCGGAAGGGCGACAAGCTCAGTAAATCCAATGGTGATCAGGCAGGTACAGCGGGTGGGGGCGTAAAATCGAACCGCTTCATGGGAAAGATCGTGATCAAGAAAGGCGCTTCAAAAGTCAAGGTGCAAGGTAAGTGTTGGGCGCACCATACGGTTATGACGGAACATAACAACGGAAATATTATAGGCGTGCAAAGTGTGCCGTGTCTTTAGGACAGTACTTACAGGACGGAAAGGGGGTGCAGCTAAGTGATGTTTCGATTTGAAGAATCGGTGGGAAACGGTGATAGGGCTATGATGTCGTCCGGAGACAAAGCGGGGGCGGTCGTGGGTCGAGCACATAGCAGGATCATAAGACCTGCAGGATTTGTCGTAACCTCGGTGAGCATGTAGAACGATGGCGAAAACTTCCGGACCAGGGGGACGCGGTCGGGGCGCCTCAGCAGCATCCGATACAGCCGCAAAACGTAGTAAAAAAGGGAAAGGCGGAGGGAAAGGTGGAGACAAAGGGAAAGGTAAAGGCAAAAAGAAAGGTGGTAAGCCTTGTGATTGTAGTAAAGACACATCTAGAAAGAATAAAAAGAACGTCAACAAGAAAAAAAGGGATGGAACAAAAAGGCGTTGCAATAACAGAAGCTGTAGAAAAACGGCCGCACAATGGGTGGCCTCTCATATTCGTAGAAAGAAATTAACAGGAGCGGCAGCCGATTATTGGAAAGGTTACCCCTTGGAGGCGGATCACAAATTTCCTGCCGATAAGATTAAAAAATTGAAAGGTTTTGCTGAACTCGAAACAAAGGATCTGAGAGCTGCCAGAAAAATTATGACTCTCCAGTCCAACATTCAGCCATTGTGCAGATCTTGTAATGGCAGAAAAGGGGCGGGAGGTAAATTTGAAGGTGATGATGTGAAAGAGGCGCTAAAGCTAGCATTGGAGAAATTTAAATAATGATTGAGATGACATCTAAAGAACTACGAGAAGACCTTTTGGAGTTTGTTGAACACGAGGGCAAAATACGGTTTGCGTTAGCGCCGATAAAACGGTTACCCAAGGGTCTGCCCGGCACCTGGCGAAACATCCTCGGTGCTGACGACCCTGTAAAGACTGTGTTGGAGGAACTCTGGTTCCCATGGCGTGACCTTCTGCCTGAAACAATTGCCCAACTGGAAGAGAAACTACAGTACATTGGGCTATTGCAAACAAACCAAGTACCTTTTTCCTTGGTCTACGTTTTCGAAGATGAAGAAGAGCCGATTTACTCCCGAGGCTATCCCTGCCAACCCATCGAAAGAGACGAAGCGGAGAAACTTCCCAACCATTTTTTGGATCTGTACAAGATTCACAACGGCTGGACAGATATACCCGGACCAATGGGTTGGTTGCCAAGCGAATACTGGTTTGATCTTGGGGTTCTCTACGAAGAGGAGTATTCCGAGATTATTCCGGACGTACGCCTGAAAGACTTTCTTGTCATCTGTAATTCAGGTGGATCCGGATTCCTTGGCTTCGACCTTTCAAAAAGCCCGCCAGTAGGGCTACTTTGCTCTGAAAAGGAGCCAGTCCAGGTCGCTCCGGACGTTGTTCGAACGCTTGATGAATGGATGGCGGACCTGCTCGAGGACCTAACATAATCCTGAGCAGGAAAAGCTTGTACTAGATATGGTTTCTACTTTTCTAGCAAAGTCGGAACTGGCTGCAATTGAACGCGAGGCGTCGCGGGCAGATCGGTTTGTACGTCTATGCGAGCAGGCTCAAAAAGAAGCCCTGCGGTATCGGGATGCTAAATTCTTCACAAAATTGGCCTATCAAAGAGCTTTCTTAAGTCAGGTCCGGTACATAGAAGGTATCAACACCAGCCAAGCCGTTGATTTACTCAGGCAAGCGGTGCAAGACTTTGTTACCGGCGTAGAGTTGGGTTACCTATCTGAAGCTCTTGAAATCAATAACTGGTTTTATCGATCCCTCGTTGTGTGTGACCTATCCTTGGCTCACTTCTTGGCGGCGCTTCCCGACCGAGTTTGGCCATATGGAGAAGATTTCCCTCGGTTCCAGGCATTTTGGGGATTTTTTCAGTTGCGTGGTGAGAAAGAGAAGGCACGGTAGATGCTTGAGGTCTTATATGGTTTGTGCTTTGAAGTCGATGATGAGCCGGCGATAGACGAAGAAGAACGGCGTGAGCGCCAACTGCAGGAAAACTCCTATCATTTGATGCAAGCGATCTTCAAGAGAGAATCTTCCGCCGCGAATACGCGGCTGCACGAACGAGCAAGGCTGCGACCCATCATTCCGGCAGAAGGGACAAGACATGAGCTTTTTCAACCACTAGATCTTCTCGGTTTGGGCTTATGCCGGTTAGCAAGGCTGGGTGGCATGGTAATCAATATCGAGGAACCCTCTCTTCCTATGACCTTATTGGATGTGCGTTCATAGCTTTAGGCCGGCTCTCATATCCCCAAGCCGAGATATTCATACAATGCTATATAAGTTAAGAACCAACGGAGTAACATTGCACCGGTGTCGGTGCATGTGCTGTTCACTGTGGTGATCCCGGCAAGACTTTGCGTGATGCGACCGGGGCAACCCCAATTTAATGTCAAATTCCTGGGTTTTCATCTGCAAAATCTGGTCGGCTTAAAATAGTCTATCAGGTTATGCTGAAAGACCAAGTTAAAGAAATGATGTCTATTTTAACCCCATTAATCCCTCCTCTTCGAGGCCCAGACTCTCCGAGCCGGAGGCCGGCAGGGGAGGGAAGCTAAATTTCATCTAATTGGACTTTGTATATAACCAGGATTGTTTTACTATGGATCCGGTTACATAATTTTCTTAGACAGGATTAACAGGATTCTGGTCCGCAGTGCATACCATGATTGGGTCGTGTACACACTTTATATGTGGTTTAGCCCTTAAGGCATGCCTGATCCTCGTAGGTGCGAGCGAAGGGGGCAAGAATGGAGACGACAATATCAACACTCTTTTTCCTCCTTGGATTTCTCGATGAGTATGGGGGACGCGTCATCGCTGAGGGAGATGATTGCATTGAAATTTTTTATGCGAGCGAAAGAGCGGAAGCCGAGATTTTCAAGAAATTCCTGGAAAAGCTGAGTGCGGAACGAAGTGTTCGCACCAAAATCGTCACCGAGATAGACCCTGACGGTGGCCACATCACTTTCCGCTGTCGTGAGCTTAGCGAGCTTATAAACTCATTCTACAAGGAATGGTCTACTATGGGCTACCGCATAGAAGAAAATACAGGAGAGCAAAGGCTGTTGAGAGTCGCTCAGATTTCAAAGGCAGTTTTTTCATCGGTAGAGAAAAATGAAAAACTCTCATTTCTTCTTGGTGCCTACTGCCGGTCTGGAGAGGGCGATCAGTTTCGATTCACTAATGCCAAACATAAGGCTGATTTGGTGGCGGAACTTTTGGAGGAATGTGGCTGTACGGATATTCGTGTTACTCTCGATAATCCAGGTTACGTTCCCGCCGTCTTTAGCGTACGTTTCGCACCAAGCGTAGATATACAGCACTGGTTAGCTCACAACAAGACCCGCATGCACCAGGGTTTCTAGCTTCATAGGCTGGATTGCCTGTTGAACGGCTTCGATATTACATGGCACTTCGACGAGGAACAATCGGATCATCGTATTAAGCGCTCCGGCCCCTTTGGTGCGATGGAGCAACAATGGTACATCGTTGTTATGGATTTCCGGCAATTTTTCACTCACAATACTTTCATTATATTCGTATCGGTATATCCAATATCCTCTAATAGAATACCAAGGCGACGGTAATCATCGGGATACGGGAAGGAAAATAATGAATTAATTGCATAGGATGGATCCATAAGCTCCCCCAATACTGGTGCAGGGTATTGGCTATCATTTCCCATGCATTATTTTTGTAAATTTTGTGGCATACTATTATTCAAATTCTGCCTTTCGCCAAACCGCAAAGTCCGCAAAGAAAAATGAAAAGCACTTATCCCAGAATCCATTATTCCCTAACCCAGACCGAATTTACGAACCATGAATTTCAACAAGAGCTTTTGTAGGAATCAATAAAAAGTCGCAATTCCCCAAGAATTCGCGCCGGGGCGGGCCACTCTTCCAGCATTCCAACATCCCATTTATTAGTGAAGCGAACTAAGTTCGTATCTCATTTAAAAACGAGGCCCAAAAGCGTCAAAACCTATCTCGTTTGGAGAGCTTGAATTCAACATCGTCGCATCCATGGAAGAAACACGGGGAATTCCCGAGCCTGAGATCCCTTTTCGCATTCTTATTATTGGCGATTTCAGCGGCAGTGAGAATCGCGAAAACTCCGAAAGCGGCATCACACTGGCAAGTCTTCCTGCCGTAGAGGTGGATCGGGATAATTTGGATGAAATGGCGGCAGGAATGTAGCCCGCGATTCGACTGCAATTTGCGGGCTTAGAGAAGGTTGCCGTCACGATCCGCTTTGAAGAACTGGACGATTTTATTTCCGACTGGATTTACGATCAGCTCGAAATTTTCGAGGCAATCAGAAAGATTCGCCAAATGCTTGAGGAACCTCGATCTTTCGAGGAAGCCGCAAAAGAAACCAGAACCTGGCCGGAACCGAAAGCTGCAACTGATATCCAGGAGCCACCGACAGAACCCTCAACACCGCCTCTGCCGCCGAAGCACCGTTCATCGCATCTGCGCAATCCAAACTATTGGACTGCAAATCTCTGACGCACCCTGTGTTACTTTTTGCCGTGTAATAAGCGTAGACGCGACTCATTGCGTTTCGCCAAACTGCGTATATACCTCCGCATAGTTTGCAGACGATCTAACGACGGCGCATCTCATCCCAATTGGGAACACCTCTGTGACTTCTATCCGAGTACCAATCAACTACCGCGTCAATGTCTAACTCTGATAGATTTACAGGTCCGAATGATCGCCAGTAACTTTCAAGCATCCAACAAAACCGCGCAGCTGTTTCGTTACCACGCAGTCTTTGCCCAAACGTTGCTCCAAGTAGGTTGCTCATCATGTCTTCAGGACTATATGCAGAGGGGCTCATTCTAAGAAGCTGTATTTGCTCATGGATATCACCTTCAGCGAGTGCCCTTAATCGGGAATGAATCATCGATCTATACATAAGCTGAAAAAAATGTGTTATGTCGATTAACCCTCTACGACGTGTATAGAAATATCGCATGCGAGCAGTATATTCAGGCGTTGCGCCTCTATCGGCATAATCTGTACCTCTCCAACCTCCCAGTCTGTATACGAAGTCTTCATAATTCATCCAATACTGAACCTCTGGATCGGTTCGCCAATCTGTCCTTCTTGGAATTCTGCGTCTACGCAATCCAGGTGGGGAGCGATGTCGTCTAATGACGGGAATCTCGGGGTCAGGTACTCGAACCGTAGAAACACGAACGGCAGTGCTCCTGACAAAAGACATGATCCGGCGAAAATCGACGATGTAATTTCTATCCTCGGGATCAAAAGCCTGTGGAAATGGAAGTGGCGTTCTGCCTTGGACCAAAAAACAGCCGGTATTGCCGAATCCTGCGGCAGCAAGGTTGGCCTCTCGTTCCAGTGCGGAAAATGTGTCCACTTGGTCGCCTCGGCGCACCTCGGAGATTGAGAATTCGTCGTTTTGTTGGATTACGTGAGCAAATTCATGGGCTAACAACTTCTGTCCTCGCAAATCACGTGGACTCCAATAGCGCTTGTCAAAATAGACCCTGTTCCCCAGAGTGAAGGCACGTACCTTCGAGACATATCGTTTTTCCCCAATGAATAGTTGTACTTTCCTCAAATCCGCTTTGAAATAGTTCTGATAGTATTCTCTCAGATAAAGAGGCAAAGAGATTGGCTCCAGATTTTTGAAAAATTTGTTCATCATTTCGCCTATATTTCTGTTGCCGATCAGTTCCATCGGTGAGTTGATGTGTTTCAGATCTCAACCGGCCAAAACCCTCAGGAAATGTCAATTCGGGTATCAGCCAGGCTGGCTGAGCTCATGGAGGTTAAGCTCCATCCGAAAACATAACTGGTATTCTGCAGATTGGGTTATCTTAGAGACAGGTTGAAAAACTTTTCAACTGATATAGTAATAGCCCGAATTCTAGTGATAAGAACTCCTTTTTATGTGAAGGTAGTATAGGAAGCAGGCGCTTGTGAGTCAAGGGAAAAGACACCGCAACATATGGCGGTCGAGAGAAAAGAGGTATATTTTAAAATTGCTAAAAAACACAATCAAACAGATGAAAATCAAAGTATTCATCAAAACCGGCCACTCACCAGTGAGCAATCCAATGCTGACGGTGATCGAGCGGTCATTAATCACAATGCACCGCCCCTATATTGAACGGAATGTCCTTGCCAACACAATCACCGCTAAGCGCCTCCTCGGCCGCCACCACCATATCTTTCAACACCACTGTCTTGTCGAAGTTTCGCAGACTCACTCTGCCTCGAAATCGGACAGGTGCAAATTGGGGAGACGCGGGGCCATCCTTCACGGCCTGCGCATCTGGCGGATGGGATTGAACGCGGTTTGGGGGCTTTCAGCAAGCCGGCCGCCGAGATCGGCCTGTTGGCGGCAGAAGAGCTCGAGATAGTAGCAATTGGGCTGCTCTCGGGGCGAGACGCGAGCGTCAAGCCAATCCTGGGGTGCGCAGCTGATTTGGACATGCCCGCGGTGACTGTTGCGAATCCCCCGGCCCTTCTCGGCCGAGTAGTAGTTCGTCACCAATATGTATCCACCTCATTGAAAATTGATAAGAATTCCCCTTTTGGAAACAGGATAAGGGAAAATTTAAGATTGCGTACAGTATCCGGATGAATCACGACCTGCCGTGCCGTCGGACATGCGATGACGATATTCATCCGAATGTAGACGCGTACGATGCAAATAGCAGATGTCGGCGATGCTGTCAAATCGTCAGATTTAACCAAACAGGGAAAAATCGAGTATTTGGGCATTGAAATTCCGTTCGGCTACGTTGGAGTATTTCTAAAAAAAGGCCTCTACAAGGTAATCCGGAGCGATAATGTATCCTGTTTGTCGAAGCATCAGGTGCGAAGTCGGACCTGTCCGGCGAAGCTTCATGAGCGAAGACGGATCATCCGCACTGGATCCCAGCTGCTGATCATATGCTGGAAAAACGTTGACGGAGGGAGCGTTTGCCGTCGGCTGGGATTTGCAATTCACCTCCCTAAGCCCGAGATGCTTGAGGATTTTTCGGATCATCTGCTCGTCCTCTATGGGAGATATTTGGGACATCCTTTACTTTCGCACCCCTTAATCAATGTTTACAGCGATATTCATCTTCCTTAAAGGAGAAATTGAAAACTATCTGAGTAATGGCATCAATGATATTGAATCCAAATTCTTGGCCACTCCGTATTAGGTCTTTGCATTTTCCTGCTCGGGCTTTTCACGGCACTGGGCTTTAACACCATTGATTCAGCCTACTGTTCCAGGCAATGAATTGATTTGAAGCTTCCCTGTCAATTGAGGAGCTTTTGGTCTGGCCTGGATTGTTATTTTAGGTATTATTACCGATTATTACCAATGGCAGGATTATGCCGACCCATCTGTCCGAGCAGGTGGCCTTAGAATCGGATTTTTATTTGTTCTGACAGTATGATTATACAAAATACCAGAGGAAATCATCCAAATCGGCGCTGGTTCCACCTTTGGTCTAGCGCAACGTCGATGCAATTAAGGAAGATTGCAAGGTAGGCGGCTACGGCTCAGTTTGGACGGGGGCCGATTGCTGAAAATTTCACCAGTCGCGCAAAAAATCCCCCTTGACAACCAAATCCGCCTTCGATAATTGAATGCCAATAGCTACCGCTCATTGTATGTTGCCACATGTTGGTCTACCCCCGAATCCGACACACAATTCATTATATTCGCTTTGTATGCTCTCAAAAGGCGAGTTCTTATCAACCGGGATGTTTCAGCCATTAAATACGGACACTCGATTCGAACGCCGAGCAGTTGCTCGTCAACATTCGGCTTGATTGAAAAAGGATGGCTTAGGATGCCCATTTGGGGGGTACACAGTTACAGCCCAGCGCACCGTCCTGCCAGGGGTACAAGGGGCATGTATTAGCACGAGTACGTCTGCAACTATCTCAGTCGGAATCAGGACCGGTTCAGTGGAAAACATGCACCGCGATTCTGGGGTCGGTATCTCAACCACTCGCGCCCCAGGTCTGTACTAACATCGGAAGAAAAGGACTTTCTACACAGGCATAATTGTCGGATATTGCTTGTCTACAATGACACTTGCTGGGACCAGCATCATGATATTAACTGTAAGAGAGAGGGAGAAACACGCACGATTCGCCTGGCGCTCACTGGGTATGGCAATGGTGCCAGGTCCGCCAATAACGCATGCCAACTCACGAAGAAATTCCTGGATGCGCCGGACGGGACAAGACTCTACGCTGATCTCGAAGGTTGGTTCGTTTCTGAAGAATGGCTTGATGGCTGGTGTACTGAAGTTCCGGACGCATCGCGTCGATCGGGCCGCCGATACAAAGCCGGGATTTACGGCAGAGTCCTTGTCGGGGCCGAGCTGGCATTTGCAAGGCGAACTTACAGGCGAGATCCCTGGAGTGTCAGTATTGAACAAGCCATCCTAGAGCAAGAGCGCAGAGATCGCCTTCTCGCCCGGGGGTTCAGCACGCCATCCTTGGCGCATCGTTTGCATACCTTCAGGCGACCTTCACGGGGCGCAGCGCGGCGGCAGCGCCCGGTAACAAGCGCACCGACTCCGGTGGGTCGCTCGCCAATTTATATTTGGTCGAATACACCAAGATGGCCACGAGGTTGTGCAGGTGTTCCAGACAGCTTTCAAGGTTACTCCAGTCACGGCGGCCTCACAAGAACAGTCGTTTGGCAGTACGGCATGAATTGCCCGAACCTGGGCAGGCTCGTCGACATGGATCTGGCTACTCAGGAGGGATTCGATGAGATGTGGGACTGGCAGAAGTGACAGCCTGTTTCAATAATAATTCAATTAATGATTTGAGCAGTCGAAATTATGGCAAATCCATATATAGAATGAATTGATGAAAATCAGCAGACGCAGCGGATAGAGATTGTTGACAGGATTAGTATTGGGCGGACCTGCAAGGGAATCGATCCTCAGCGGCGAATACTCCTGGAATATCCTCTGGTATCCAGAGATCACGCCGAGATCAACTGTACTGCAGGGCATCTTCAAATTACCGATACCAGTAGAAACGGTACCTGGGTAAACGATATTCGGATGGCAGCCGGATCATCCAAAGAGCTTTCAGGCGGGGATCCCACCAGGCAGTCTGTAATGGCGTGTCAGGCAGCCATCCGACAGATGCAAAGCTTTAATCAAATCCGGGTCGTACTATCCGGGAAATATGCTGATGTTGAAAACCTCCGCATGGGATGGGGGGTCACTACCGGACCGGTTACCCTCTCTCACTACGGCTCACGCACAGCCGATCTGGCCTTGGTCGGCGATTGCATTAATCTGGCGAGCCGGTTATCCGGTATGGCCAACAAAGACGTTATTGAAAATATACTCATTTGTTCCCATACAGCCGAGCTTATTGAAAATCAATTGGAGGTGAAAGATTTAGGCATGCTCCCTATCCGGGGACGTGAAGGCAAGGAGCATATTTTCGCATTATCTGCTGCTTGACATTCAACAATTCTGCCGCGAGCATCCAACCGCGGCCAAGGTGTTTGTTAGCACTATCACTATCTGAGAGAATTCGGATAAGCTAATATCCCAGCATGTTGTGACGTTTTTTCCCTTGACTCACAAGTTCATTCGCTGCTAATTGATCTTATATTACTTATCCCTTTATCACTCATTCGGATTCTTATCTCTCATAGCCTATTCGCCTGTCTGACTGAGGTTGAGCGGACGAGATGTTTGCGGGCAGCCTGCGATTAACTCATTTCAAAGGGGAATACAATGGTCTATACCCAGGAAAACCGATCTATTGTCATTGATACCCCATTGGGCGATAATGTATTGTTGTTACAAGGATTTTCAGGAGCCGATGGGCTTTCTGTTCCTTTTTCTTTTGAACTAGACCTGGTATCAGAAAACAGTAACATAGCATTTCAGGATATTATCGGGCAGAACGTTACTGTCTCCATTGTTATGGCAGATGGAGAAAGGCGCATCTTTAATGGTCTAATATCCCGTTTCTCCCAGTACAGTGGAACCCAAGACGCTGATCATCCCCTTCAATTGGCGCATTATTCAGCCACAATGGTTCCGTGGTTTTGGTTGCTTTCCAGGACTTCGGATTCAAGGATATTTCAAAATCTTTCCATACCAGGCATAGTAGAACAGATTTTTACGGAAAAAGGTTTTAATGACTTCAGGATGAACCTCCATGACACCTACGATCCGAAGGAATATTGCGTACAATATCGGGAAACGGACTTTAACTTTGTTTCGAGGCTATTGGAACAGGAGGGTATATTCTACTTTTTCGAACACGAACAAGGAACGCATACCATGGTTTTGGCCGATTCTACTGAAGAACACAGACCATGCCCCGGACAAGACTCTGTTCGATATCATCCTCTGAGCACCAGTGAAAGGCCGGAAGAAGACGTAATAACCAGTCTCGATAAGACACAAGAAATCACGATCGGAAAGTACACGGTCAATGACTTCAATTTTACAATGCCGGCTACCGATTTAAAGGTGGAGGTTTCCAGTCAACATTCTTTGGGTCCCGGGGACAGTGACCGATATGAAGTTTATGATTATCCGGCTGAGTACAATGTGAGATCTGAAGGGGACAGGCTGGCTAACTTACGCATGCAGGCAGAAGAGGCAAGAATCACCACCATAACCGGGACAAGCACTTGCAGGGCTTTTACCAGCGGATACCGCTTTGACCTGACGGAGTGTTACCGCGATGAGATGAATGATAATCCGTATGTTCTGACTTCCGTCAACCACGCGGCATCTGAGCCTGTGGGAAGCTCGGGAG
>Ga0126326_1000275_pt1 | contig 18375 bp, 12 predicted proteins | sample InaspJWI67metaG_FD_94485 | JGI IMG/M metagenome (GOLD analysis project Ga0126326, IMG submission 94485) | Marine gutless worms symbiont microbial communities from Oahu, Hawaii - Inanidrilus sp. 1 OAHU.JWI-67 metaG | ecosystem: Host-associated > Annelida > Digestive system > Unclassified | place... | reverse complement strand
TATCCTGGTTCATGGGTGGTGTATCCTTTCCTTTTTAGTGTGGCCGGTTGACTGCTGCTAACAATCTACCGGTGGATACACCGCCTTTTCCTTTAAACACAACTTTTAAATATAACTCATGCCGGAATGGTTAGACACGAGGCTTATGGCAGGGTTGAAATTACCGAGGCGGGCAAGAATGCAGCACAATCAGTTACGAGAAGAGATGATTGTTTGATGCGGTTTTTAATAGAGGCGCTTGAATTGCCCCCTGAGCTAGCCAAATCTGAAGCCTGTAGAATTGAACATGTGATCAGTGAGGATGTATTAAAGCGACTTGAACTCCTGGTAAAGCATCTCTCGCAATCAGATGAATGGAAAAGAAGGCTGCACAAAGAACTAGATGGATTGGGAAACGGTGACGATAAAATCAGCCGGCCGGAAGTCGGGCAGACCAAGCCTCATGCGTAGGGTTCACGAAGAAATATCTTTACATTTTAGAGGGTCGAAGCGCCCGCGTGGCAAGGCGCGAAGAGGGCGAATAGTTAAGAAGGCTATTTAACCGACGAGCAACGCAGCCAGGCGGGATGCATCTGCGCATAAAATGTCCAGAGGAGATGCATCGGCTCACTAAAATGTGAAATTATTTTTGAGCGAGCCCTGAAGCATCATTTTCAGCATTCCACCCTTTTGCTTGAATCAAGAGAAGCGATTATTATTTTTATGCTCAATTCATGGGTTTGTTACATGATGAGGAGATGTAATTATGCATATGGTTGCCGGTTTTATCCTTGCATCAATTTTGAAGAGGAGAAGAAAAGCAGGCCAAACCTTGCCTATCATCCGGGGACAATTTGAAGCAAGCCACTCATTGCCAGGAAGAATACGGTTCCGTGTAGCTTTGATTGAAAACAAAGAAAAGACACAGATTGAAACTATTCGATATGAGCTTTCCAAGATACCGGGTATCCAAGCCGTGGAAATGTGTTCATATTCTGGAAGCATTCTCGTTCGATACGATGATGAAAGAATCGAACCATATGTCGTTTGCGGGATATTAATAAAAGTTCTCGGACTGGAAGACGCTTTGGAATCGCATCCTGAATCCATTGTACAGAGAGAAATCAGACTGATCGGAAATGCAATCGATCAAACGGTGTTTAATTCAACTGCCGGCACATTGGACTTAACATCGGCTTTTGTCATCCTCATCATATCTCTCGGTTTGTACAAAATAATACTTCAAAAAGATCGAAGCCTTCCCGCTGGATTCAATCTGCTGTGGTGGGCTTATGTGATGGCCAAAGGCAGAAAGCAATAAAATGTTGGAATCATCCGGATTAACAAAATTTATTTCAGCCTCACGCATTGTGCATCGTCTACCCGGACGCATTCGCATCCATATACCGGTTTTGGAGAAATTGCCCAGTGAGTGGTCGAACTTTTCGGAACCTACGGCTGAACTGATTAAGATGCGCAGCGGAATTGAAGATGTGAAGATTCGACCAATGACTGGAAGCCTGATCATCCGCTACGACCCAAATCAGATTGAAGAACATGATATACTGACATGGCTGAAGACCCTCGTGGAGACGTTCCTGAAAATGGCAATACCGTCTAAGTCCATAAATGAAGCGGAGATCCGTTTGCGGTTTGCACGCGTACGAGACTGGTTCAGCCGAAATGGTACAGCCCAGCATCTTAACTGAGGGAGTTTTAGATGATATTTCAAACAAAAAGACAGCCCTTACTGGCGTGTATGGTTTTACACAGCATACCCGGTAGAATTCGGATCGGATGCCGGGCACTGCGGTATTTGGGAGAATATGAGGAAGAAATTGAAAATCGTCTTACCAACGATTACGCGGTTTCCTCCACAATGCTGACCAGTGTAACAGAAAATATCGTCATCGAATTTAATCCGGACAAAACATCCTCCAAAGAGGTGCTTGAAAACACGGAAAACATCATCGGTCTGTTTTCGACGGTGGCCTATAAGCTCGACAAAGAAGAGCAAAGCCAACAGACAGTTCAGGAAAGACGCCTTCAGGAGGAGCCCATCAACGAGATGCTGATGCGAATCGGCATCAATGCACTGACCATTCTGATTGGTTTCATTTTAAAACCCTCGCCACCGGAGACATTCTTGCAGAAGTTTACCAACATGAATGCGTTGACCGCGTTATCACTGTCGAAACCGATCTTTAAGAGCGGATTCAATGCATTGCGATACCATCGTCGGCCCAATGCCGATACACTTAGTGCCGCTGCCATTATGGCCAGTCTTATTTCCGGCAAAAGCGCATCATCGCTCACCATCATTCTACTGGCCGACATTGCGGAGCTTTTGACGGCCTATACGATGGAAAAAACACGCAGCGCCATTAAAGGCATGCTGTCCATTGAGGACCAGACGGCATGGAAGGTAATGGAAAACGGCAAAGAGGTTCGCGTGCCGCTCAGCGAAATAGCACCCGATGACCTCATCGCCGTGCATACCGGCGATAAGGTACCCGTCGATGGAACGGTAAATGAGGGAGAAGCCTCTGTAGACCAGGCATCGCTTACCGGTGAATTCATGCCGTCGGTAAAATCAAAACAGGATAAGGTCTATGCCGGCTCGACCATAAAAACCGGGAACCTGATCGTCAAAGCTGAGCGGGTGGGGGATGATCGGGCCATCTCCCGAATCGTTCACATGGTTGAAGAAGCCCAAAGCCGAAAGGCACCCATCCAGGCATATGCAGACCGGTTTTCAGCCCAGTTTATACCGGTCAACTTCCTGCTGTCATTTATCGTTTATCTCATTACCCGAAGCCCCACCCGGGCCTTGAATATGCTGATCATCGACTACTCCTGCGGCGTACGCTTATCAACCGCCACTGCTTTTGCAGCAGCCATATGCAGGGCCGCCTCCCAGGGAGTTCTGGTCAAGGGCGGAAATTTCATTGAAATGCTCAATGACTCGGACACGCTGATACTGGATAAAACAGGCACCATCACAGAAGGAAGACCGAAGGTGGTCTCGATCCATCCGGCATCCGGAAATCATACGGGAACGAAAGAGATCGTCCAATATGCCGCCGCCTGCGAGGAAACGACCAATCACCCCATTGCGCTGGCAATCTTGCATAAGGCAAGGGAGATGGGATGGGCCATCCCTGATCATTCCAATATCGATGTAATACTCGGCAAAGGAGTAGAAACCACGGTCGAGGGACAGAAGATACGCGTGGGGAGCGAGAGCTTCATGATTGAGTCCGGGATACCTGTAGCGGTTTCCGAGCAGACCATCCAGAACATGACGCACAAAGGTGAAAATGTCGTTTATGTGGGCAAAGGCGAGAAAATGATCGGAGTGATCGGGATTCAGGACAGCTTGAGAGAGGATATGAAAAAAACGCTGAATCGCCTCCGTCGAATGGGCTATGATGACATCATTTTGCTTACCGGCGATGTGGAAGAGCATGCGAACAAGGTGGCCGCCAAAATGACCGTCGACAGCTATAAGGCGCAGGTGTTGCCCGAGGATAAAGCAGAGATGGTTCTGCGCAAGCAGGCAAGGGGTAACAGTGTGGTTATGGTCGGCGATGGGGTAAACGATGCACCGGCATTGGCCTATGCCGATGTAGGGGTATCTTTGGGAAGAGGTAGCACGGAAATCAGCATCGAGACGGCCGATGTGGCCATCAACAGCAATAATCCGCTTTATTTGCCGGGTATCATCGGACTGTCTCAGAAGACCATGGAAACCGTCAAACAAAATTTTATGACTGCTATCGTGGTCAACTCGGTCGGATTAATGTTGGCGTCCATGGGAGTACTGCCGGTCTTTTGGGCGGCGGTGCTTCACAATGCAACCACCATAGCCGTAGTGGTCAACTCGGGAAGAATTCTGATTACAGATATATCGAAAGACATTTAGCATGCGAGATCATCTCGAATTGGTCATCACCCATCGAATGCCGGGCCGAATTCGCCTACGATTATCCCATTCCCCTAGCCAATCGGATCGGATGGCCGATCAAATAAAAAGCCATACCGGTGTGGAATCCATAAGGTACACGGATGCCACGAGAAACCTTCTCATCCGATTCGATCAGCGCGAGATCACACCGCAAGAGATCGTTTTAAGAGCAGGTTTATCTTTATCGATGGACTATGCCATGGCACCTGTTCGCATTCGGATTCAAAAAAAGCACCAGAGCTTCGGCAACCTGTCATCGCTGGCTTTTGCAGTGCTTGCAGTAAATCACACCGTGCAGCTATTCTCTACTAGAGCCAAAGCGTTCAGCGCTTTTAAGGTTTTTACCGGTGCAACCACACTTGCGGCTGTCCTGGAGCATGCCGTCCAAGATTTCCGGGGCAAGGGCTATTTACATCCGGAAGTATTTTCCATCTATTACCTGTTGCTTTCGTTTATGCGCGGTAATGTCCTAAAAGGTTCTACCATCACATGGATTTTGACCTTTGGGCGTCACTTGTTGGAGATACCCGCCAACACACTCCTATTGATACCTGAAATGTCAGATCCAAGCTGTGATATCCATCAGTGCGAGTATGAGGTGACGGTAAAAAATGAAAAGGATTCGAATTTGCTGTTGAAACTGATGCACACCCTGCCGAACATGCTGTATAAAGCCTACAAAGAGATGAACCTCAGCCTCGTTCTCGAAGACGCTTTTATCAAGCAGATGGAACAGGTGGCGGATGCTCACGATGATATTATCGAAGGATTGGAAAATATGGATCAGGGCTTCTATTTGAGGGTTGAAACGTAATCGGAGAAGTATTGTTATATTACATGAAAAGGAGGAAAGCATGGCCATCAATTCACAACATTTAACCGGATTCGCAATCGGGCTTGGGGCCAGTGCCCTAGGTTTTTATCTTTACAAAAGGAACCAGTCAAAAATAGACGCCTTTTTGGGAGAGCACGGAATCCAGATTTCCTCGGCTTTTGAGAAGGATCCCCGGTCGATGACATTGAAAGAACTTATCATGGCCAAAGAAGAACTCGAGGATATGATCGCCGAAAAAGAGTTTGCCGAGAAAGAAGAGAAAAAAGCCAAAAAAACTTCTGCTGAAAAGGCAGCTTAAGCCATTTTAAAATTGCATTATCCTCTTGTAAACTGCTCACCAGCCTGCTTGAGTAGAGCCGATTCAAAATCAATGACCCCCAAAATACGTTTTTGGAATAATTGCCCCTGCCGGTGATGACGATAGTTGTAATAAATCGTATGGCCGGTCAGCAAATGCCGCATGCCGTACTCAAGAAAGATACCAGAACTGCCCACGCTTTTTGTAAATATCCAATCCGCGTTCCAGGACACTCACAGCAGCTGAAGCAGCGATGGACGGTTCTCGCGCCAGATCCTTTACATCGATGAGTGCATAGTGCAGTTGATCTTCGCTACAGTATCTTAATCATATCCCAACCGCTTAGTGTCTGTGTCGGTCGGTGCAGGTCTGTGGCGAAAATTTTTACTCATTCCAATCCGCCGGGGAGGTGAACTGCCCCAGCACCGTGCGTCTTATCCAATCCAGCCCCTGGATCGCAAGCCAGTGGCGGATATAGTCTGCATCCTGGTAGTTGCGCCCCGCTTTGGTCAGTCGCATATCACCCGGTCCGTAAATCGCAATAGAGGTCGAATTATCGTCGAAGGGGCCGATCAGCGCAACACCTACACCATTGGGCGGGGCGATGTACTGCGCCAGGTCCATAGATAGCGCACGATATTTCCCGTTCCGCGCATCAGCTTGAGACGCCAGGCCAGCCTTTTGCAGTGCGGCCGACACGTCGATCGAGTGTAGGTCGGCTGGGATAAAGTCGCCGAATCCGGCATCGATCAGGTTCCTGGCCAGAAGGCCGCCGGTGAGGGTGTCGATTACGCCCAGCTTTAATTTCTTTTTTGCCAACAACCGTCCAATCACATCCGGGACGGTTTCTGTTTCCACGCCATAAATGGCGACACCCAGCCGTTGCCGCACCTCGGCTTCAAGGGAGGCGATGAGGGCGTCGGCTTCGGCTTGCGTGTCGGCTTTGGCCGTGATGCGGACATCGGTTTGACCTGCATGGGCGGCCAACCCGATGGTCGGATTTTTGGTGGTCATCAAGTCGCCTATAGCCCGATCGACATTGCTTTCCCCTACGGCACAGGTTCTCAATATCCGAATTTGGGTGACTTTGGCGCCTCCCATTCTTTCGACCAGCAGGGGAAGCACTTTTTTTTCCATCATATATTCCAGCTCGCGCGGAACGCCGGGCAGAGAAATGACAAATCCACGGCCCTTTCGGTCCTCACTGAGAAAGCAGGGCGCAGTCCCGACAGGATTGGACAGTGGCAGGGCACCTGCGGGAATATAGGCCTGACGCTTGTTATTTTCAGCCATTTCACGGCCGAAGCTTCGAAAACGGGCTGCAATCTGGGCTTCCAAATCAGTATTGTATATTAGTTCGCGCCCGGTGGCATTGGCAACCGCCTGCCGTGTCACGTCATCGACCGTCGGCCCGATCCCGCCTGAGGTTATGACCACATCCGAGCGGTCCAGGGCCAAATTGAGGACTTCCGTGATTCGAGCTTCATTATCGCCGACGGTTGTTTTGTAATAAATATCAAGCCCGATTTCACGCAAGGCTTTGGCCAATCGGTTGGCATTGGTGTCGACCAGTTCTCCCAGCAACAGTTCCGTTCCGATCATCACAATTTCAGCGTGCATAGTTGATCCTCCAGTATCACGAGTTCATGTCCATCCGGTCCCGGCTGAGCCTGGATTTCAAAAACACTCAGACATTATCCTGAGACACAATCCAGCTCAACAGATCCGGCTGGATACGATATTACCTCCAATGCTATACAAGAGCGAACCGCTTTTCACCAATCGATTTCACCTACCACCGTCAAGACGAGAAGAACATCCTCAACCTGACTGATTGGCCGCAGTTCGTTGGCTTCTGCATAAAGGCCTGAATCGACCTTGAGGGTCCACTCACCTATCGGATCGATCGTGTTGCCGCTTGTGAACGGATTGTTGCCGGACAGCCGAGTTGAGAAAAAGCCCTGATCGTTGACATCAACTGGGACATCAACGTTTCCCCTGCGTACCTCGAAACCATCGCTTGGAATCGAGTCGGAAAGGGGGCCCTCTGTTTTGTCTGAGATAATGACCGTAAGATGTCTCATTTGAAGCAGCGTATCACCGCTGCTATCAGGGTTCTCAGTTCTCAGGTTCGGCGGAAAGGCGTGGCGTGTAACTTCCAGCGAAACCTCCTGATTTGCTGTCGGATCAATTGGATTGTTGAGATGATACCACTGGTCCGGGTAGTTGTTTTTAAGTGAAATCACAATGTCCGCGCTCATCGTATTTCCGAGCCGCTGGATGACCTGGTCACGATAGGCGTCATCGTGCATTGCAGTATATTCAAAGGTAAACAGGACATCTACAATCGTATCGAAATGGAAGCGGTTTGTCGCTCGAGGCAACTCGAACGTCCAGGTGGTGTCGACACCAAGCCCCTCAAATGGAAGCAACATAGGATCATTGTAATCCATAACGAATACACCCGAGTCGTTAAATGGACTGTCGAGGGCCACGGTTTCCCCAAATGTCCGTATCGCTGGTTTCGGTACAAATATTCCATTCTCGTTGACTACGACTGTCGAGCTTCCGTCGTTTCTCAGCATTGCGTGAATTCCATCTCTCGGTGGTACCAGAGCCAACACTGCGACCCTTACGTTTTTAATGAGACGAAGAAAGTGTCCGGGAAAGTCCCAATCAAACCAAACCATGAATGCTTTGAAGGTTATGTTTCCTTCACGCCGGAATCGAATAAACTCTGTCGGCAATAGCGAGGCAAGAGAAACCGTCTTGCTGAGCTGTAGGCGTCGCTTTTCTGTTGTCAACTTATGGTTGTCGAGACGGGTCAGATCCGTCAGAAGTCGTTCCGCGCCGAGCAGCCCAAGGTCTTTCTGTTCCTTAGTTAACTCATCGTCGCTGATCGTCCAGTAGTCGCCCTGAATCAAACTCACCTTCTCCTGCCTTTGAAACTCCAGAGCGCTCTGGGCTAACAGGGCGGTCGATGTAGAAATCTGCATGACGATGTGGTAATTATCTTTGAGAATATCGATCATCCACTCATAGAGTTCTTCGTTGGACACTTTGTTCGCGAGGTACTCAAGCACCGCGCTTGCGTGCGTGCGCTGAAGTTCTGCGATCGATTTGTCTTGCTCTGCGATCCCCACACGATTTTCGGCCAGGTCGATCTGCCCATCTGCTATGTCGACATCGATTGCAGTAAGGTCTAGTTGCAGGCCCCATTCTTCCACACGCCGTTCAAATGAGGCAAGCTGGGGCAGTACAGCAGCAGCAGTAGCCAATGCGGGGATTGCTAGTGCACCGACATTCAATCCCGCCAGTGCGCCGCCGAATGTTCCAACCGGTGCAAGGATAGGCGCGAGAGGCCCCAGTAGGGGAATACCAGCAGCCGTTGCCAGAGCTCCCCCACCTAATCCTCCTGCCAGTGCAAGCAGACCGCCGGCGGTAGCGGCACCGATCGCAATGTTTTGTACATTGAGCGCTTGTGTGAATCCGATTACGCCCGTAGCCACCAAAGCAGCCATTTCAAGTTCGGACATACCAAACATCGGATCACCACTTTCAAGCCTATCAGTCCAAAAATCGTGTTGCACCTCCGCGCGTCGCTTTTGATCCAACGCCACCTTCATGGCATGCTTAGCTTCGGTGACGCTCAGACTCTTCAACCTCACTGAAGCCTCGGCGACTCGTTGATTGTGTCTTGCCACAAGCCGGTCGAAACGTTCTTTATCACGCTTTTCGATCGCAGCGAGCAACGCTGCGCCTAACTGCTGCGCCAGCGTCGACTGCTGGCGTGCTTTTTCCACCAGGTATGCATAGCGATAGCGTGGCGGCGTCATAACTACCGCAGTAGAAGGCGATGTAAGCGCGCTGATATCCGTGATTACGCTATGCCTGCCCACACTCTCGTCCAACACAACCGGGGGTGTGGGCTCGCCGGCAATGTTGCGGCAGCTTCGGATCTTAGCAAGATTACTGGCGATTCGGGATTCAAAGGCAGTGAGCAGTGGGTTGGCAGGAATGCAAAACCAGATCTGCTTCACGTCCGGCAGCCGTATGGTATCCTTTTTGCCAAACAGGTTCCCAATAAATGAATAGCTTCCTGTGTTGTTTTCTTGGAGCCAATTGCCAGCACCTGCGGCGAAGAAAGCATCTTCAAAGTATGTCGTGTAATTGTCAAATGTATGAAGAAGATCACCAAAACCTAATCGTTCCGCAGCTGGCGTCGTATTCTCCAGCTCTTGCTTCGCTCTCTCCCGAAACTCGGAGATGGTACTGCTGCCCCTGAGGTGCTGGCGAATCTTTGCGACAGCCTCGTTATGAGATTCTGCGCGGGTTATGTCGTCCAGGTCGTCAAGCATATCCCCTAACGCCTTGGAACTCGGCCCGAACTTTCGCGCAATCGCGAACTCAAGCGCGCGCTTCTGGTCCTTGCAAGGATTGTCGAGTGCTGACGCCTGGAGAATTTTCTCTGCCAACAGGTACAGTTCGCGCGCACGATTGATGCTTTCAGGGTTTGACAGCGAAAACTCGTGATCGGCCCAACTGAGCAGATTATTCACCATCATGAGAATCACGTGCCGCAGATACACTCCCGACCGTTTGGCTGCGATGGAATGTGGGTCCTGCGCGTAGTTGAGCCAGTCCTCTTGGCGTTCAAAGGCCCCCTGAAGGTATTTGTTGAAGGGGAAACCGTAGCGTTCGCTGCGGCGCGCGAATGGATCATATAGGCTTCGATACCAGGTATGAGCGGCAGGGAAATCGCCTGCTCGATTCAGCGCCCACGCCGCCATCATCGGAAAATGGAGAAAGCGTTCTTCAAAGTAGACGTGCCGTAGAATGGGTGGAATAGTTCTCTCGAAATGTGCATGCATCCAGTGAAACATCGTCGCGGATTCCCCCGAAAGGACCATCCAATCCCCGACCCTTTCGAGTTTGTTTCCAGAGATGCGAAAGCGACCTGAGAAGAGTCCGTGTATTTCTCGACAGATGAAGTAGACATCGTCATAGTCGGTTTCATCGCTAAGGGTTCTTGCTGCGACGACGCACGCCTGTAACGATAGTGGGTCTGGTCCCGGATTAAAGTCGATCCTCGTCCTATCGAAAGAATCGCTCGATATGTCCTGAGAGACGTGAACATGGAGGCGCGAATTCGTATCGATTTCCACCTTAAACTCTTCGCGAACTTCATCAAAAAGCGAGGTCAGCAATCCTACTTCCGCATCGTCGTTACCCTCAGTTACGTCTGAGTCAGCCTCGGACTCCTTCTCTTCTACCTTTCCGCTTGTCGTCACCACGACATACTCATCTTGATCGGTCTTCACTATGAACTTGGCTTGATGTTTACTCCTTTCGTGTTTTCTTGGATCAATGTACCGCACTTCGCTCGGTTCGGTTTCGGTATCCCACTCCTCGAACTGTAACCATCCCTGCCATAATTGGGTTGTGCGGTCCAATGTATTGAGCCACAGATCTTTGCCGGTCGTTGCAAAGACGTAAACGGCTTCATTGCCCAGATGTGCCGACCGGAGGTCAAATTCGACAGACCCAATGATTTCGAGATGTTCGTCGTATTCCGCCAGGGCTTCTTCCGTTCTCGCGTAACTGGTACCGCCCCTCAGGTTCTTGATCGCAGTGCTGAATCCAGGGGTGACACTGCCTCGTAAAGTCGGCGGCATGAGGACGTTTTCCGGGTAGACCTGCACATACATGGCGGCGGACCATGTCGCGTAACTCCGCAGCCATTGCCATGTGGGTTCATCGAACACCTCAAAATCCACATTGCCGATCGTTGGATGAAGATGTTGTGTGTGCTTGAGTGTATCAATCTCCCCGGTGCGAATCGCCAGAACGAATGACTGAAGGGATTGAATCAGTTGTGTGATGCGTGTCGTAGCGTGGCAGGGATCACTTCGCAAGTCGATGAAGAGCTGGTTTTCCAGAGAGGCGATGGTTTCACCACTCGCCTTGATCAGAAGATCCCGATAGGTAACAAGCGCCGGCGAAATAGTTGTTACAATCAGTTGCTCAAACTCACGTTTTAGCGTGTCCAATTCCTGCTCAGCGGACGCCAGTTCCCGTTCATATTCGGCGATTTCCTCGGAGGTTGCATCATCTATCAGTGTCTCGGGTGGAAGGTTACTTTCTTCAATCATCTGATGTTTCAGACGACGGATCTCTCGAACAACGGTGTCCAGGCTGCTCAAGTTCGGTGCTGAGGCTGTTACCGCAACGTGAACCGCCTGGGTATCCCCACCGGGGGTAAGCGTATCCGACGACAAGCCCACGAGACTGAGCAATCGCTCACTCGTCTGTGAATAAGCATCTGTCAAATCCCCACCAGGGCGAGGAAGATTTCTTGAATTCAAGTACTTTTCCAGAACTTCGATAGGCAGTCGTATCTGCATAGTAGATTCAAGACCCGAGTGACAATCCAGACTGTCAATTTCCTGGAAGAGCATTTTCTCAAGCGTATTCGACGGAATCCCCCAGGTATCATTAATAAAGTCAACTAGATCGAAGAGGTAAGCCAACGGACTGAAGACATGCTCGCACGCGTCGCAATCTTTACAGGTAGCGTCTGGAGCAAAGATTTCGCCCAGTAGCCCTAAATCTTCAAGTGCACCCTTGACGCGACTGCCAATAGAAGCAGCCGGTGTGGCGGCGATCTCATTGGCTAGCCATGCACCGTTTCTTCCGCTCGATGCGGTGACCTCCAGACCGACGCTTGCAGCCATCTGCGCGATGATCCGGGCTTTACCATATAATCCAGTCAGTGACTTCCGCTCTCCATCATCAAGAGATTCCAGCGACTCCTCAACTCGCACCAGTGGCACACGAGCAAGTTGGGAAAATGAAGATATCCCGGTTTGAGCTAGCTTTCGGCTCAATGATAAGTTTCTAGAAGCGGAGGTAAACCTAGCAATTCCCAGGACGTTTCGCCGCTGTTCGTTGCTGATGTCGATTTTGCGAATCGCCTTCAGCCCTTCCAACGTGAAAAGGTTGCTGATTTCCGTGATTCCCTCGTTTTGCAGCCTCTCAAGCACGCTCTTCGGCAAATTGGCAGCGCGTCCGATGTCCATCATGGATGGAAGCCTAGCTTCGGAGACATCAAGCACGATCAGGTATCTTTCAAACCGGGACGCTCCTCCTCGGCGTTCGGTTGTATGAAGCAATCGGTCTTCAGGCTGATTGGGCTCACCGTCGTATACCTTGAGCACCAGATCCGGGCCGCCCTCGAAAAATCGTTCGAGGACGTTATTGACGAATTCGGACTGACGATATCGGATTGTGAACTCGCCGTTCTCCTCGGTCTGTGCCTCGCCAAGATAATCATCTTCGCTAAGGCAATCGACATCAAACGCCCGAACAATCAGGCCTTCAATTGGTGCCTGATTTTTTTTGTCAATGATCCGTCCCTGAATTTTATATGATTCATTTCCCATTATATTATTCTCCCTTTAACAAAAGGTTCTCTTTATTACACTACGCCGGAGTTTGAAATCTCCTGAAGAAAAATCGCCAGCTTATCGGCTGCCTCATCGGGATTATTCAACAGTTTCTGTTTAACCTTTTGAATTACTCACAGCTTATCTGCCAGGTCAATTATCATAGAACCATCAAACATTTTCAAAATACCACCTCGAAATTTTCAGTAATATTCGTTATGTGCCATTTTACTAATCACAATGCCTCCCGAGTGACTGGACAATTGTTTAGGAAGCTCGATCCCATCTTGCCTTGACAAAATCAAGAATGTAGAGCTTGTCAAAGTATAGTGCAGCCGCTTTCAACAAAGATGCCCGTTGGTTTTTAAATAAAGCATAGGGATAATAAAAAATATCATGTTCATTCATTTTACAACCTCCGTGGCAAAGCAATTATTTTCTTCAGTTGAACACCAATGTTTTATTTTCAAATATCAAAAGTAAATATTTGAACCATTCGTCCGAGGAAGTCGTCTTCACCGAGAAGATCCACGTCGAAGGTGCGGACGTAAAGCCCCACCAGCGGCCCCCAGATCCTCGCATTGATGATTCTAGCGTGATTTGTGTAAGCGTCGTCTTTCTCTGCCTTAATGCCTTGCTATGAATTACGATGGGATCGAGGAAACTACGTCGTCTGAGAAAGCAGGATGAAATCCGCCTGGAGCCGCCGGAGTGTGACCAGCGAATTTGTAATAGCCTGCCGGACAGGCAGTATTTCTTTGTGGGCGGATATAACCCTGACGTTGGCCTGGTCATACGCTTTTGCATCAACTAGATTTAATGTCTCAAGCGCTTCTTGCGTCAACCAGTCTGTTACTTTCTCGAAAACACCTATCATCATAATGTCGGCATTGCTCAACCGCTCGAATAGGTCCACCATGGCTCTGGCTTCATCGGACGACAGCACTCTGTGGAACCATCGGTCGAGGTGCTTACGGTAGATGTTGTCAATCTTGTGGCAATGAGCCCGTGCCTCTTCCACGCGGATTCTTAACTGCCCGCCCTCCAGAGTCAGCAGCGCTGCGCGTTCTTCGCTCAGTCCTGCTTCGGGATCGAAATTCAGACTGAGATAGCGCACCAGCTCGCCCTCGATCGTGGTAAATACCTTGGACACTTCCTCCAGGACGGCAACGAGTTTGTCGGCTGCTTCACCGGGCTGGCGAAGCAACTTATCCTTTACGGTCTGGATCAAGCCGAGCTTATCGGCCAGATCTATCAACATTCCAAAGTCCGGCATTGATATCTCCTTTCCGACTTTTCATGGCCTTTTTGTCATCACTTTGCGATTGCCATCTTTCTTGACACCCGCACCGCTCTTGCCTTTACTTCTGTAGTCACTGGAATGGCTGTCCACTCCCTTCCTGGTCACGTGCTACCGACGGCGATCCAATCCCATCCCAACTGGACTCGACCGGTTCGAGAATATAGAGCTTATCGAAATAAAGTGGGGCAGCTTTGAGTAATGGGGCAAGAGTATTAGTGAAGGAGGCATAGGGGTAGTAGAAAATAATATGTTCGTTCATTTTATTACCTCCCTTACATGTAACCTGCCAGTGATCCTCAACCCTGACAGTCTCGAGTTCGCCCGGCCCCACATCAACGATTTCCACTTTGCGTCCGGATCTTCGCCATACCTAGCCGCTACCTTTGAGGAGATACCAGATTTCTTCGACCGTTTCATGTGATACGGCCTGCGAAATGGTCCGCGCGGGAAGCACGCAGTGTGCAAGGCCGCCACCGCTCATATTCGGAAGCACGCGAATCTCTGTCCCGTCAGGGGCTTAATATTCATACTCCTCTGGCAACTGCTTGGTTTGAAGAGCCGGCATTCTTCAATTTCCAATCACGGATTCGGTATCGTTTGGTACTTGTCAGTCCACTTCCCCGACTTGCGAAAAGAAGCCTATGACAAAATCGACTCTGACCCTATTTCACTCCTCCGCACACACCCGCCCATCACGTAAACCGGAGATTGCTACTTTGGAAGAAAGAGTCATTTCTAAATTGGGTCGGGAAATTGTTGCCTCCGCATCTCCTCCTCATGCAATTTCATGGACACGCCCATAGGATTAAAAATATCAAGAAAATTAAAGAGCCGGTCCGTCCACGGACGATCGTATTCCCATTGTCGCCACTTACCTTCTATGGAGCCTAAATATTCGTAACCATGCCGCTGCATGAATTCTAGTTCCCGTTGTGTTGGATCACCCTCGCCACTGCGAATCTCAAGAACACGCTTATGTGCATCCTCCAACATCAGACCCCGCAAGTATTTGATGCCTTCCGTTAGGATTGTTGGTGCCGTAGCCTTAACGCCTCTAAGCGATCTCCCAAGTTGTTGGTGGTCCTTTAACCCTAAATTTTTTCCTGCGACATTAAAGGCCGTGGTCGCTCGATTTATACCTTTTTCAGCGCTCTGTGTGATGCTTCGACCAAGTTCCGCCAACCGCTCTCTCCGCGGCGCGCTTTGGTCAGCCGGGAGTTTCGTAAGATTTTTCTCTGCTTGTCCCAACACACGTTCCCCTCTTTCAAGCAATTGCTGCACTTTTTTTACATGTTGTTCAATCTCCTTCTTAAGCCTGTTTACGCTATCGTGCGCCTTCTCTATCTTTTCCAAAGCTATTCGATTCTTCTTTTCACCAGATACCTTTCCTAGGAGGGGGTCTTTGTGTTTTCTCTTTCGCGCGCCCTCGGCCGCTATGTCAGCGTTTCTTTGTCGGTTAGACGCCGATTCAAGTTTTTCCGACTTCTTCTGCAGCTGCTTTCGCTCATTCCCTATCTGCCTCTCGATCTCTTCGAGCTGGCTTACCTGCCTGTCTACTCTTTGGAGGGGCCCTTCCGTAAGCTGATTGATCCATTGACCTAGCTTTTTCGTAAGGCCGGCAGAGTGTTCTTCTCCCGAAGTGCCGTCCCGGTCAACATATGTAATAGGTCTCGAACCTAAAAATTGGTACAGATTAGGTCCGTCGACTGGCCCCAAAGGATCACAGCTCATCCACCTCCCCAACCACGGTGCGTAGTACCGGGCTCCATAGTAGGAGAGTCCGGTCTCATCATCCAGTTCTTTTCCGCTGTATCGGTAGCGCTTGGGCGTCTCGGTCTGACTGCGAACAGCCTGGTATGACGTACTGCCGTAAGGATAATACTCTTCGTAAGAGATGATCTGCGCCTGGTCGTCCAACTCCAGGCAGGCCGAGCCAAGGTGGTTGCCGTATTGGAAGCGGACGAGTTGCGGTGGTGAGCCATCGGTGCCCTGCGTGCGGTTCTCCACCAGCGCGATGCGTTTTTTATCGTCCATGAGGTGCAGCGTCTCGCGTGCGAGCGTCACCGTAGTACCGTCCGAGTTGTATTCACGGTAGATCTCGAGGCCGCCTAAATAGATGCGTTCTGCCTTGCGGGTAGGCGTCTGCTCGGCGGCGGCCTCACGCTGTGTAACCTTACGAACCCTCTGCCCACCTGCGTCATAGACGTAGTACGTCGTCTCCGGTGTGTCGGTGCTGTTCACCACTTGCCGAGCTGTAGCCCGCAGCTGATCGCGGTAGTCCCACTGCATTGATGACAGGTGAGGCATGGCCGTGATGTTGCCATGCAAACCGGCAGGACTATCATAGAGGTAGGTCTCGGTTGTCGTGCCGATGGTAGTGCTGCTCAGTCGATTGCTTAACTTGGTCGCTTCCAGCAGGCTGGCCTCGTTGTATGCGTAGGCGCGCGTCCAGCCGGGGTGGGCCGGGTCGGTGCCGCGATGCTGCATGGATAGGATGTTGCCCGCGGCATCGTAGACATATGCATCGATATATCGGCCCATCGCCTTGCCGTCTCCCCGGTGGTCTAGGCGGATATGGAAACGATTGAACTCGTCGGATGGTGTGGGCGGGTTCGGCTGTCCGCCAGTCTGCCCCAGGTGCTCGCGCCCCGTCGCCTCGATCAGCCGGTAGATCGCGTCGTAGGTGTACTCGGCACTTGGGTCGACGCGCTTGTTCTTGAAGTATATCGTTTGCTGGGCGTCATCGCGGATGTGGGTGATGTTGCCGGTCGGGTCGTAGGTGTAGTGCAGGTTCTGCACCTCACACCCGGATGCGGGAGGAATTGTGCAGTCATTGGGGAAAGCTGAGGGGTTGCGCTTAGTCAGTAGGCGGATCAGTCGGAACGTCTGCGTGTCATATTCGTACGTTGTCCGAACCCCGTTGCCATATTCGACCAGTTTACGCTGCCCTTTGGGGTTGTAGTCGATGTTGGTGACAACATGGTGATTTGCGGTGGCTGGATCAAGCCCGTCAGATGGTTCATTACTCTGATTCAGCCAGACATGTACCTGCTCGAGCAAGTTGGCCTCGTTATAGATGGGCTGAACGACGTTAACCTTTTTCCCGGGTTGGTCGTTGTGTGGTGCGATCAACTGGATCGGGCGGTCGAGGGCATCGTAGGTGGTGCGGTTGGTAAAGGTCTCGGCTTCCAGCCGCGGCGCGAGGGCTGCTTCCAGGACGGCGGGATCGAGCTTCGTCGTGGGGTTGGCAGGCAGGGCAGCGTCAACGGCACTCCAGTCCACGGCCTTTCTGTATTCCCTTGCCAAGCGCCGCGAGGCGCGCAGCAAGTTGCCCTTGAAGTCATGGGCTTCGTTGGCCACCACACCCGCTTGATCAAAATGCAGATACAGCTTGCCGCGCAGGTTGCGCAGTTCGCCTTGCAGGTGCTGCTCGCCGTACACCAGAAGTTCGGTCAGAAGCTCTTGATTCGGATTGGTGGTGTCGGCCCCGGTGACGAAGGCACGCAGGGGGCGGCGCAAAGGGTCGTATTCCGTACGGAAGGCATGATTCCGGCTATCCCAGGCGCGGATGGGCTTGCCCGCCACATCGTTGAGCATGCGGCGTTCGCCGGCCTCCATGCTGGCCTGGTAGATGCGGTTGCCCAATATGTCGTGATCGTAACGCATGACGATGCGATATTTTGCGTCGGTCACCGATAGCTGGTTGCCTTCGATGTCCAGTTCAATGTGCGTTTGGTATTGGCCCTCCGGGTGGTTGTCGGCCACGGTCAAGAACGTACGGCCCAGAACATCCAAGTGGGCGACTGCGGGCGTTGAGGCATGCTTTGCCGCCTTTTGAGCGGCGACCTTCTCGGACGTTCGCCTCTCCGTATCATCCGGCCACTTTTCGACCACCTTGGCCGGATCCATCCGGAGATTGTACCAGGTGAGCAGGTAATCTTCGCCGAGCAAAGCCTGAAAAAATTGTCCCACATCCGTATCATCCTCCGGGTTGAAGGTCGGATCCGGCAGATCATTCGGTGTCTGCGGATCCCATTGGTGATCCGGATGAATCGTGTCATTTGCATCCCAAAACTCCTGGCGCCAGGGATCGAACACCTCTTTTTCGTAGGTATGATTAGGATGCAGCGTTGCAACGAGGCGTTCAAGCGGATCATAAAAGAGTGTGGGTGAAACACCATATTGCTCAATCCCTTGTGAGTGAGCGGCACTGAAAAAGGGCTCGAATGCCCGTACCGGCTTGCCTTTGTTGTTGTAGACTTTGGTGCCAGTCGCTACCCATCTTGGAAAAGCATTATTAACGATTACTTGACCATCAGCAGCATAGATAGGTCCTGGTTCGGCCCGGACCTTGGTCTGTAACTCCCGGCTGAAGCCGTCGGAGTATAGGAAGGCGTGTTGGATTCGGGTAATAGGTTGCTCCTGCAGGGGAGATATAGTCAATAGTTGTGTATGAAGAAATTAGGCGGCAATCCGTTTTTCTTCGACACCATTGACAAATTTAACTCCTCTAATTACTTCTGCCAGGCGTTGCGGATGGTGAAGTCG
>Ga0126326_1000274_pt1 | contig 18522 bp, 16 predicted proteins | sample InaspJWI67metaG_FD_94485 | JGI IMG/M metagenome (GOLD analysis project Ga0126326, IMG submission 94485) | Marine gutless worms symbiont microbial communities from Oahu, Hawaii - Inanidrilus sp. 1 OAHU.JWI-67 metaG | ecosystem: Host-associated > Annelida > Digestive system > Unclassified | place... | reverse complement strand
TATCCTGGTTCATGGGTGGTGTATCCTTTCCTTTTTAGTGTGGCCGGTTGACTGCTGCTAACAATCTACCGGTGGATACACCGCCTTTTCCTTTAAACACAACTTTTAAATATAACTCGCGAACTGGATATCATTGGGGATGACATTGGGCTTATCGCCTCACCTCCAACTTGCTATCCCTCTTTGCAGTTTCAATTTGCGGAATTCGTTAGAATATTAGAAATCTATCTGAACATTCGACCATGAGCCTTAAGCGCATGAGTTCGGTCGAAAACTCGGGCCGAATGTCGCTCGATACAGGCCGCTTTGGAGTGAGGAAATCTTGTGCTCTGCAGAGAGCAGCAGGGAGCTGTTAAGCAAAACACCATGTCAGATAATTTGAAAATGAGCTAAGTTAATTTTTATTGACAAAAATAATTACGAAGTTTATATAATTAAACTATCGAATATAATGCATCGCGAGAGGGAACAATCGGTGGAACCCATAAATATTTAATATAATATCAATTTATTGTTAAAGAGTGTCAAATTTTGTTTAACTGTGAAATGAACGATATTTGCTTCAGGAAGAATGAAAACATGTTAAAAGTTTATAATATTAAACAAATTGTGGTATTAATAACATATATGACTTTCACAAAAGGAAGGAGGGTGAGTGATGAAAAAGCAAAGAATATTGGATCAGCTGCGGGATAAAATCCGAAGGTACAACTACAGCATTCGCACTGAAAAAGCATATATCGACTGGAATAAAAGATTCATTATTTTTCACAACAAAAAACATCCTCTGGAAATGGGCGCAACAGAAGTGGAACAGTTTTTAACGCACCTGGCGGTAAAAGGCAAGGTTGCCGCCAGCACACAAAACCAGGCAATGAGCGCAATACTTTTCCTTTATAAAGAGGTGCTGGATACCGATCCAGGTTTTATTCAAAATGTGAAAAGGGCGAAAAAACCGGAAAAACTACCGGTTGTGTTTACCAAAAAAGAAATCAGGCGCGTGTTGGAGCGACTCGATGGGGCTTATTGGATTATGGCCCACATATTATACGGGGCCGGACTGCGTCTTATGGAGTGCGTAAGACTGCGCGTGAAGGACATCGAGTTTGCCAACAAGCAGATCCTGGTTCGCGAAGGGAAAGGGCTTAAGGATCGCGTGACAGTTCTGCCTGAAACTGTTATCAGGCCATTGCGCCAACATCTGGAAAAGGTTAAAGCCATGCATCAAAAAGATTTGGCTGAAGGTTTCGGAGAGGTTTACCTTCCTTATGCACTTGAGAGAAAATATCCTCGGTCCAATATAGAATGGGGGTGGCAATATGTATTTCCGTCAAAGCAACGTTCGACAGACCCAAGAAGCGGTAAAATACGCCGGCATCATTTAGATGAAAAAACTCTTCAGCGTGCATTAAAAAAAGCTATCCGCGCGGCAAAAGTCAACAAACCAGGCAGTTGCCACACCTTGCGACACAGTTTTGCTACCCACCTTTTGGAATCAGGATATGACATACGGACGGTGCAGGAATTGCTGGGCCATAGAGACCTGCGAACCACAATGATTTACACACATGTTCTAAACAGGGGCGGTCAGGGCGTGATCAGTCCCTCGGATGTACTGCAATAAATTTGCATGCATTGCTCGATAGTGGCGCCGATTGGCAGGTAAGATGGAATAAGACTTCACATCGAGCGCTGTCTTAGAAAGGTGACGAAGACTGAGAAGTAACACAAGGCACCAAAGAGAAGGGCCTGGGTGAAGCCGTAGTGGATGGCCATGGTAACGGTAAGCGCAGAGCCAAGAACAGAACTGACCCCGTTCACACCCCAGGCCCAGGGGATGTGATGCTCCCTTTTTACTTCCTTGAGCAGCCGGATGCCGAGGGGGAATGGAAAGCCCATGACAAATCCCAGGGGCAACAGCAGGGCCAGGGCAATTCCAATTCTAGCCGGTGTGGAAAGGCTGAGAAAATGAGTGATAAGAGCCGGAAGTATAAGGATATACCCTAGCACGATGAGCGTGACGCCAAGGGAGGCGTAAGCGATACCCCGGGATATTTTTTCTCTTTTTAAGCGGGAGCTTGCGTAACTGCCTGTTCCAGCCCCTACCAGCAGCGAGAACAGAAGAACCACCAGGGAGAGGATCGGTCTGCCGAGAAAGAGTACGAATTTTTGAATCATAGATATTTCGATCGCCATGAAACCTGCGCCCACCATCATGAAAAGGATGTTCCAGGTGACAATAATACGAGCCTGTGCCCGCCTGCCACGGGTATGCGAGCTCGCAGGTGTTTTGTTTCTCAAAAAGAGCAGGGAATACCCTATCATGAAAGTCAATAATGCCAGGGATGCCCACAATGCCAGCGCAACGGGCCTGGGAGTTCCAACATCGAATTTGTAGAAAAAGGGCATATTGTCCGTGACGGGGCTGATGTCGTATCCGCGTTCTCTTACCATCTCGATCAGTTTCTCTTTGGTAATGCCGCCGGCTGCAAGGGATGCCAGGATTGGATTGACGGCTCCCGGAAATCGGATATAGGGGAAATAGGAGGAAAGCGGCTCGAGGGGCAGCGTCTGCATCGTACGATATCTGAGGCGTATGTTCTGCGGCGTAAAAGGTGTTTTTTTCAGAACGAAAACGAGATAGTCTTCTGATCCGACGATATAGATATGTTTCATGGCTTCTGAGGTAGTGATCCCCTTTTCAGCCAGGGCGGTGAGGGAGATCGTAAGCAGTCTCAAGGCCTCCATATCGTTGTGCGCGACCACGATCAGGCGGCCCGCGTCCGTCAGATGGTCGAGGTAATCTTGGATTGAATCTGTGGTGAACAGAAAGTTTTCCGTAAGGGCATAGCCTTCGAGGCTGCGGCTCGTGTTCGTGACCGGCAGGCTCAGAAATATTAGGTCGTAAGTGTCGCCAGCGCCCTTGAGAAAATGACGACCTTCCTCAACAACGACCTTCACGTTTGCGTGCTTTAAGTAGATGCCGCCGTTGTAGTCCGAGAAATCAGTGACGAGGTCCACAAGATCGCGGTTTATTTCAACGGCCGTCAGCTTTTTAACTCCTCCCATAAGTGCCAGCAGAATGTCCCGGCCCCCTCCCGGTCCGATAATCAGTCCTTTTTCTCTTTCTTCTTCCCGCAGATTCAAAAAAGGGAAATACCCAGGAAAAGTCGATTTCAATCTCTCCGCACTGACACCCGGATCAGCGGCGGAGCCGGTAAACCGATACATGGGCGACCCGGCGGTGCCGTCGATATAAATGTCCTTGTGATCGGGAATGTCGTCAAAAGTAATAAGATCGGTGCGTCCAAAGGCGCTCCACTTTGTTTTGATGATTTTGCCTCTGAACTTTGATAAGGCATCGTATATTTCCTTATCCGGATTTTTTCCCATCGCAATAGAGGGGGTATACATTCCTGAAAGGTTCACGCCGCACAGAGATGAGACAGCGACGAAAGTAAAAAGGGACAGGGCCGGCGCCCTGAAATTCAAGTCTTTTTTCACGGAAAAGAAAAGCGCTGCCATCGATGCACTCACACCTATCAGTATACCGGTGCTGACGCCACCGAGGATGTTCAGAAGAAAGATGACTGCCAGTGCTCCTGTGGCACCGCCGAGCAGGTCGGCACCGTATAACTTCCCGCTCGACAGGGAATGGACACGAAAAATATATGCAAGAAGGAGACCGGCAAGGAGAAAGGGGACCAAAAGTATAAGGCAGTAAAAAAGCAGGCTGTTTCTAAGCGTTGAAATATAACCATGCGTGGCGATGAGTATGACTGAAAGGGGAAGGGTGATTGAAAACAGGCAGGCAACAAGCGGCAAAAAGTATCTATTTTCTTCCGGTGATAGCTTTTTCCAGAAAAGATGGACCCCCATGCCGCCCATACCCAGACCGAGCATCGTAAGAGAGAGAATTATGAAAACATAATGGTGGGAAAGCACGACCGAGAGAAGTCTTGAGAGGGTTATCTCGAAAGCGATTACGCTGAAGGAGATGAGAAATACACCACCTGATAAACTCCATATATGCGTTAGGCTGGGTGAATTGGTTTTTTCCATGAAATAAGGAGTGAAATTTATTGACGTGCACTGTGCGTAGCCGTACCATGAATGCAGCCGGCAGCAAATTGCATGGATCAACGCGTGCAGCTCTAACAGCAGGTTATTCCTCAAATGATATGATGCCCGAGCGAGCATCATATCGTCATTCAGAGGAATGTACTGATTAAATTCGGAGCCCTGATTAAAGTAATGCCAAAGTAACTCTACATATAATGGTTGATTCGAAATTACCTCACGCAAAGTCGCCAGGCTTCGCTAAAGCTTTCGACTTCGCTCCCAGAGCTACGACGGGACAAGACGACGGGACAAGACGACCCGGCAAGCAGAGCAGCTAAGTTTTTCATGATCTTTCTTTGCGTCTTAGCGTCTTTGCGTGAGAATATAATAATTTCGCCACAATGCAATGATTTCAACACAATGTCCGAAAGATGGACTTATCCCCGGGAGTCCCGGTGATCAGACAATCTTCCTATCCGCCTTTTTCAATAAGTGACTTGAGAGTTTCAAGGCGTTTGCTTCTTTTTTTGGCGACCAGCGTAAAAGATCTGGGAACAGCTGCCATCAAGGACTTGGACTGTTCCGCGGCAGTCGTGTAAAAATCGATGATCTTTTCTTCAATTGCCGCAGCTTTGGCCAACGCCCGACCGTGGCCTGTATCATCCGTCAGTTCGGTATCGAGGACGTACACCTCAGGGTTCATGTTGAAGGCAAAGCACCCTTCCAGGGCATCGGAAATGACGCCGTAGTAGGCGCGCTGCACCTGGGTAACGAACTTGCCGTTTTCTTTGGCATAGGTGAGGAAAAGATCCTCCGTTTCGGCACTTTTTTTTGCGAAATTTTCATAGAATTTCGCCGATTGCTCCTCAAGCTCTTTGGCAAGACTTATGGCTTGGGAGCAGGTATTTATGACTTCGTTCATCTAATCTCCTCCGTTTTAAAACCAGCGCTGGATCGATATCTTGCTCTCCGTAAAAAAGCGTATGGCATCCCTTCCCTGACCGTGCAGGATCCCGTAGAAGGAGTCCTTCATCCCGCTGAAGGGGAAGAAGGCCATGGGCGCTACGATACCGATATTAATACCGATGTTGCCGCAATCGACCCTGTACTGAAAATCCCTTGCCGCCGGTCCGCTCCTGGTGAAAAGGGAGGCCGCGTTTCCGTAGTTGCTGTTGTTGATCATCGTAATTGCTTCGTCAAGGTCTTTGGCCCTGAGGATATTTGCCACTGGGCCGAATATTTCCTCTTTGGCAATCGTCATGTCCGGCGAGACATCTTCAAAAACGCTCGGATTTATGAAGTAGTCTGCGGGATAGTCGCCGGCGATTTCCGGTGTCCTCCCGTCGATAACTAGCTTCGCTCCTTCTTCCAGTCCAATGTCGATGTACTTCTTGGTTCTTTCCACGCCATCCAGGCCCTGCATCGGACCCATTTGGATCGCTTCGTCGAGCCCGTAGCCCACTCTGATTTTAGAGGTTGCTTCCAGGAACTCATTACGCAGCTCATTGTAGAAGCCTTCGTCTTCGCCAACGACAACGAGGTTGGCTCCAGAGAGGCAACGCTGGCCGGTGTTGCCGAAGAAGGACGTCAAGAGAGCTGCAATCGTGGAAGGAACGTCGGCATCGGGCATGACGACGAGAAAATTCTTGGCGCTCATCTGGACGACGGATCGCTTGTAGGCGGCCGCGCTCTTCTTGTATACTTCCCTTCCGACTGTGGTTGAGCCCACGAAGGTGACGCCCTTGACATAGGGATGTTCCATGAGAAGTTGGGCGGCATCGACGTGGCCGTGAACCACGTTGTACACTCCAGGCGGGATCCCGGCCTCATCGATGAGTTCGGCCAGCTTAACCTGGCTGATCGGGTCTCGCGGTGACGGTTTCAGCACGAAGGTATTTCCGGTTGCCAGAGCAAACGGCGTATACCAGAGGGGAACCATAAAGGGAAAGTTGTAGGGTGCAATATGGGTGAATACACCCAGAGGTTGATATATGAGGTATTCATCTATGCCCTCGGCGATGTCTTCCAGGTTTTGGCCCATCATCAGTGAGGGGATTCCGGTTGCCACCTCGACCATTTCAATGCCGCGCCGCGTTTCACCCCGGGATTCGTCGATGGTCTTGCCGTGCTCCATCGTCTGGACCCGGCTGAGTTCCTCGAAGTTTTCTTCGAGAAGCTCTTTCAGTCTGAAAAGGCAGCGGACTCGAGAGAGAGGTGCTGTCCGACGCCACTCGGGAAAAGCCTCCTGGGCTGCTTCAATGGCCGCCGTGACTTCCTGCTGCGTCGACATGGGAACTTTGGCGAGCACCTTTTGGGTGGCCGGATTTATCACGTCCTTGAATTCCTGTGATTCAGACTTTACCCACTCGCCATTGATGAAGTTTTCGAGCTCCTGTACTTCTTTGATTGGTTCTTCTAAAATTGCCATTTCATCGTCTCCCTTTTATTTTAATATTAAAACCTGGTCCTTTAGGTCAAGTCAGAGCCAATAGGATCTACTATTTAGAAGATAGTGCCTAAAGTGCGCTAAAGTGCCTAAAATGCCTAAAGCCCGCCCTGGTGCGACGGGTTTAGGTAAATTGTTACAGCCTATGTATCATTGTAGATCTCACTGTTTAGTACCCATTATTGGTGATCGGTCTGGGCCAGGGTTAAGGTGCGTCCCAAAGGCCGCGACCATTTTTTATTATTGCAATATAACCTAGTGCTATGAATTTATATTTCTTCTTTGCTCTTGATCGAGCGAACTTTCAATTTTAAATCTCTGAGCCACACTTCAGCCTTGTTCATAAGTGATGCTGTAAAGCTCGATGATCTCCTCTTTGGTCGGCTGGCGCGGGTTGTTTCCGGGGCTTCCGCTGGCAATCGCCGCATCAGCCATTGTCGGGGCAAGTTCCTCGAGTTTGCTCTTCTCCACCCCGAGTTCTTCCAGGGAGGGTATCTTAACGTCCCGGATCAGTGCTTTGATGGCATCCGCCGCGACCAGGGCGCCCTCCATATCATTGAGGCCGTCGATATCTTCGCCCATTGCATGGGCGATGTTCGCATAGCGGGCGGGGTTTCCCACAAGGCTGAACTCAGTCACCGGACCGAGCAAAGCTGCATTGGAGACGCCGTGGGGAACGTGGAAATAGGCACCGATCGGGCGCGACATTCCGTGAACGAGTGCCACAGAAGCGTTACTGAATGCCATCCCCGCCTGAAGCGCACCGAACATGGTTTTCTCCCTCGCATCGACGTTGTTGCCGTTGGCCCAGGCCTGCCTCAGGTTGTTCGATATGAGCTCGATGGCACTCAGGCAAAAAAGGTCGCTCATGGGCTGCGACTTCACCGATACGTAGGCCTCGATTGCGTGCGTGAGGGCATCGATGCCGACCCCGGCAGTCAGACCGCGCGGACATGAAAGCGTGAGCAGCGGGTCGACGATGGCCACATCGGGCAGGAGCAGTGGGCTGCCGATGAGCATTTTTACATCGGTCTTTGGATCGGTAATGATTGTAAATATGGTGACCTCACTGCCGGTTCCGCCGGTTGTGGGAACGGCAATCAGAGGGGCCGCCTTTTTGATGAGTTTGCCGAGCCCCATGTAGTCCTCGATCGCACCCTCATTCGTGGCCAGGGCCGCAATGGCCTTGGCGGTATCGATGGCGCTTCCCCCGCCGACGGCGAGCAGGAATTGACAACTGTTTTCCCTGAAAGCAGACAGTCCTTCCTGGACGAATACGGTCGTCGGTTCGGTATTGATTTTGTCATAAAGGATGAATTCTATCCCGCTATCACCCAATGCTTTTTTGATTTCCTCGAGCATTTCCAATTTGCTGATAACTTCATCGGTGACGAGCAGTCCTTTTTTGAAACCTAGCTTTTTGATTTCCTCTCCGACCTGCGCCGCTGATCCCGATCCGGTAATCAGTAGTGGTGGAATAAGAAATGTTCTTACGGGTAACATGATGGCCTCCTTTGTCTAATTCTTATTTTATGACGACGCTGGGCAGGTAAGTCGCCAGCGGCGGATAAACCCAGAGGATACCAAGGCTTATCAATTGAATCACAATAAAGGGTAAAACACCCTTGTAAATGTCTGCTAATGTTATTTCCGGGGGCACCGTGGTCTTCATATAGAACAGGGCATAGCCGACCGGTGGTGACAGGAATGACGCCTGCAGGTTGACGGCAATCATTATGATAAACCATATGGGATCGAAGCCCAGCTCAGCGCCGATGGGTAAAAAGATCGGAAAAGTAATATAGACAATGGCGATCCAGTCGATGATAAAACCCATGATGAAGATAATGAACATCATGATGCCGACCATACCCCACTTGCCCAGAAAGTCGAAAGTATATATGGTTTCTCTTACCACATCCCCGCCGCCCAAACCGAGAAAAACGGCCGTAAAGACCGAGGCCCCGATGATGATGGCCATGACCATGCAATTGGTTCTTGCCGCAGACCAGATGCAGTCCAGAAACGCCTTGCGATCGAAACCCTCGTAGACGATCATAAAAATGAAAGCGATAAAGGCGCCCACGCCGGATGCCTCCGTGGGTGTTGCGATACCGGTCCAGATCGAACCCAGGACCCCGATGATAAGAATGGCAGCCGGAACCAGGTTTACGAGGATATACTTGGCCTTTTGCAGGGGTGAAAGCGCCACCCGCTCCTCCCGGGGCAGTGCGGGGCCCTTTTGGGGATTCATGGTCGTTATAATGACGATGTAAACGAAGAAAAGTGCCGACAGGACAAGACCCGGGCCAAGGCCGGCTGCAAACAGCTTTCCGACCGATATCCCGGACTGGTCTGCCATCATTACCAGCATGATGCTCGGTGGGATAAGGATACTGAGGGTGCCTCCAGCGGCAATGCATCCACAAGAGAAATGCTTGTCATAGTGATATTTGAGCATGACCGGCATTGCCAGAATCGTCATGCTAACCACGGCGGCCCCGATAACGCCTGTGCAGGCCGCTTCGAGGGCACACCAGACGATGGCCGCCAGTGCTATGGCGCCATTCATCGGCCCAAACAGATACATCATGGAGCGAAATATCCGTTCGGATATGCCGGATTTACCCAGGAAAGATGCCATCAGAATAAAGTTGGCGATCGCGATAAGAATATGATTGGTTGCCGCATCGAAAACTCTGCCCGTAAAAATATACAGGGCAGCGGGCCCCCATCCGATGAAAGCAAAGATCGTTGCCACGCCGGCCAGGACAAAGGCAACCGGATGCCCCATTGAAAGCCCCACAAGAATAGAACCAAACATCAAGATTGTCGCAAGCACTGGGGGAATCTCGATCATATATTCTCTCCTTTAACTAGAAAGACTATCCTCCTGATAACATCTGATATAACTTGAATAGCCAACAAGAATACGCCAACCGGAAGCATGGTTTTCGCGGGAAAGACATAGAAATTAAAGGCGCTCGGCGTTCTTTCCATGATTGCCCAGGAATTGGCCGCAAATTTCGTTCCATGATATAGTAAGAAAAAAGTAAAGGTTCCTAAAAAAACGGTGTAGGTAATCAGGTCAAAAATCGCCTGCGTCCGCGGAGAAAGATAGCCGTAAAGGATGTCCACATTGGCATGCGCCTTGTGTTTGAGGGTATAACCAATGATGAGCAAGACCGCCCCGCAAAAACAATAGGCTATTATCTCATGGGTCCATATGGTGGGTTTGCCCAGCACCCGCCGGGTGAATACTTCAAAAAGCGACAACGCGATAATGGTGATGATAAACCAGCTAAAAATCTTTCCGCACCATTCGGAAATGTTATCTAAAACTTTCAGAATCATCTTAATTTTTGCCACTACATACCTCCCAGTTTGAAGCTCTCAGACGGCAGGCGTACCTTCTGAGAGCTTCATTTAGACGCGATATGAATTTGTGGAAAGACGCAATTGCTTACGCACAAAAATCGCTGCTTTATTCGGCAGCAACAGGATTTTGCTCGTATGCTGTTCCCATCTGCCAGAACTGCTGCTTTTCCATGCGCGCACGAACGGCTCTTTCAAGAGCGTTAACGGAATCATAAACGCCGTGTTTTTTAGCAATGGCTTCCAGTTTTGAATAGAGCTCTTCTATATTCGGCGGTGTACGACCCCACGTGAATGGCGATTGGATCCGCCGCCATTCCTCGATTTCCATGAAGTACTTTGCCTGAGAGTATGCAATCTTGGCATAGTCAGGATTTTTCTCTGCATCCTGGATCATATATTCTTGGGCTCGCAATTGTATCTTATCGAGCGTGGCGGCGTCCAGGTTGGTCGTTTTGATGCCTTTGTCGGTAAATTTGCGGGTATACTCACCGGAGCTGTATTCAAAGTAGGTCCAGGCCCACATCATCGTGGCCATCGCCGCTTCCTTGAACATGAACTTAACCCGGTCGGGCAGCTTGTCATAGGCTCTCTTGTTGATCATAACCCCGGCGACCGGACCCGGCTGATGCCATCCCGGCAGCACCCAGTACTTTGAGACCTCTTGAAAGCCCATCGACCAATCAACCTCCGGCACCGAAAACTCACCGGCGTCGATGGTTCCCCTCGAAAGCGCCAGGTATACCTCCGCGCCGGGCATAAATATCGCCGCACCGCCCATATCTTTGAGAATCTGGGCCTGGACACGGCCGCACTGTCTCATCTTCACATCCTTGTAGTCGTTGCCAGTGTTTATCGGTTTGTTGGAGCGCTGACCGGACTCCGGACCCGTCGAAGAGTGGGGATACCAGACGAGGCCGAATTTGGCATAGAGCTCCTGGGCCAGTTCGAGTCCTCCGGCCTGCCAGAACCAGAGCATATAATCGCCGGGGGTAAACCACGCCGGCGTCGATGTGATAAGACCGAAAGCCGTGTTTTTCCCCTCCCAGTAACTCGGCCAATCGGTCGCCATCTGGATGCTTCCGGCGACGACCGCATCGAATATCTCGCCGGAGGTCTTTACCAATGTGCCACCGGGATAGTATTTGATTTCGAGTTCCCCGGCAGCCAAGACATTCATCAGATCACCGAAGTACTTGTCGCCCCTCCAAAGGGTTATGGAGGGAACCCACATGCTTTGATACTTCCACTTGACAACTTTGCTCTGGGCTGAAGGCGCCCATCCAACAATGCCTGTGATGCTTGCAATGACTAAAATTGTCGCTAAAGTTAAAGCTATCTTCTTTTTCATTCTGGTCACCTCCTTAAACTGTTAAAGTTCGTAAGGGTCTACCTTAATACCAAGCTTAACGCGTTTTTATCACCTCCCTTTCTTTTCAGACAGCGCTCGAAAGACGCCGTCCCGGTCCGGTTACAGACCACGCAGATCTCTTTTTTTCTGGATGGCCATCAAATCATTCGAGACCTGCTCGACATGTTTCACCATTGCTTCACGAGCTTTTTGGCCATCTCCTTCCAGCAGGGCTTTATATATCCTTTTGTGGGCGGTTTGAACCCGCTGCGAAAAGTCTTCGCCCGGCTGCAGCAATTCTTTGGTATCAATGAGAAGATTTTCAACGAAATCGATAATTAACATCAGGATAGGGTTGTAATTCACACCAGCGATGATCCTGTGAAACTCGATTTCCATCTGCCGGTATTCCTGGCGGGTACCGTGCTTGCGCACATAGTCGGAGTCATCGATCAATTTTTTGAGTCTCGCCAGGTCTTCAGCCGTGATTGCCCCAGCCGCCTTCTCGGCGGTGTATGCTTCGAGAACCAGCCGGACTTCAGTGAGGTCGTGCAGGGAAAGGTCTTTGAAGTGAAAAAAATTTATAAGACCCTCCCGGGCCTTTTTCATATCCATCTCGACGACGAAGGCCCCGCCGGCCGCCCCTTTTCTGATCTCAATAAAGCCTAAGACCTCCAAAGACCGAAGCGCTTCACGAAGGGTTGCCCGGCTTACCCGGAAGGTCTCTATCAATTGCTTCTCAGACGGCAGTTTGTCCCCCGGCTTGAGATTTCCATCGAAAATCGCCTTGCGGATCTGATCTACAATCTGAGCAGAAATTTTATTTGATTTAGCGGCTTCGAACATGATGAACACTTAAGGATTAGCGGCAAAGAAGGGTTATCATTTTGCCTATCGGCAAAAAAAAATTAAGTCAATAAAAAAAATATAATTATTATAATATTTCATACTTCGCCATTAAGCTGGAGATAATGACCGTGAAACTATAAATGTCGCATAATTTCATGAGAATTGGGCATGGGTCTAATTCAGGAATTCAGGGATTTAGGGATTTAGGAATTAAAGGAATTCTATCTATTTTAAATTATTGATTTTATCCTTAAATCCCTCAATCCCTAAATTCCTAAATCCCTTAATTTTGCGCAAAAATACATAGATAGTGTCCCAGAAAGTTGACTCATTTTAAAAGTAAGTTGCGAGACCTGTATTTTCACCATGCGTCAGTGTATCTCGCCTTCGATGGGCTCTTCGCCCAGCTCGCGAACGATCTGCTTGTAGGCCTCAGCCGCCTGATCAAGCCGTGCTTTGTCAGTGCAGCGCAAGACAATCGAAATGCCGAACCTGTTGATTTGATAGAAAGGATAAGAGCCGATTTCCACGTCGGGATATTGCGCCTGCAATGCGCCGAGCCTTTGCGCAACGACGCCCTCGGCCAGGTAGGCGCTGACGGTACGGGAGTGCAGGGGATTGCTGCCGGTCAATTCATGGGTGATGCCCTCGAACATGGCCTGCATGATCGCTGGTATGCCGGCGAATACGTAGACGTTTTCCACGCGAAATCCCGGCGCGCGGCTCACCGGATTGTCGACCAGTACGGCACCGTCCGGTGTTCGCGCCATTCGCAGGCGTGCTTCGTTCAACATGCCGGGCTCATAATGGGCTTCGAGGATGGCCACCGCTTCCGGATTGTGGTCGATGCCAACTCCGAAGGCGTGGGCGAGCGCATCGGCGGTGATGTCGTCGTGGGTTGGGCCGATGCCGCCGGTAATAAAGACATAATCGTATTTCGCCCGCGCAGCGTTCACGGCATCGGCAATGGCCTCCATATCATCGGCCACGAAGCGCGCCTCCCGGAGTTGGATACCGAGGGCAGTCAGGCGCTCGGCGATATAGCCGAGATTCTTGTCCTTCGTGCGACCCGAAAGAATTTCGTTGCCGATTACAATCATACCTGCGGTTACGACTTTATGACTCATGATAGATATTCCTCACGATTGTGCGCCGCCGGCGGCAGGCCTGTACGTTCTCTTTGATCTTGCGAATCCCATGCAATGGGAAGGCAAGCCCTGGTAGATCTGTTGCATTGTCCTTTGCATCGCTTGCCGCTCAAGCAAGACCAGCGCAGAGATCATTTGACTATCGGATGCGGGCTTGATTGTCAACGTTGATTATCTTACGAGCTCTTTTCAACCATTGGGTTGCGGGTTAATTGAAGCGAGGGAATTACAGTTGGGGTAGGAAATGATATATGTAAAAGAGAGGGTGGGGTGACAAGCTTCGAAATCAGAGTAGCATATGAACTTCATTGACAAATATTGATGATTTAAATAGATTTTTCAAAAGGAAAAATATGTGACATTTTAAATGGAGGTCAAAATAGTGGAGATTATTGATCTAACCCATACGATCCATAATGAGATTCAGATTTATCCGGGAGATCCGGTACCTTCGATCAGCCGAGGTTTAACCCATGAGAAGGACTACTGTCATGTCGATATCTTAACCTTGGGATCCCATACCGGGACTCATATTGATGCACCCTATCATTTCTTGAAAGACGGAAAAAAAATAGATGCGATACCGATCCAGAGATTTGTTGGCAGCGGTATCCTGATAGATGTATCCGATAAATCGGAAAGAGATTTGATTGAGATCCATGAGGTTGAACCTTATAAGCCCAAGATCGAAAATGGAGATTTTGTTATATTCATGACCGGCTGGGACAAATATTTTGGTACTCCAAAATATTTTGAACACCCATTTTTAAGCGCTGATTGTGCCGGATTTTTAGTTGAACTTGGGGTAACCCTGGTTGGTACGGATGGGATGAATCTTGATCCCACTTTCCCGGAGGACACAGATCCTGACCCAGAAGGAGAAGAGGGCGAGCAGGTGGGTTATGGTTATCCGGTTCATGATATCCTGTTGGGCAATGACGTTCTTATCGTGGAAAACCTGTGTAATCTGGATAAAATAAATCGGGTTAAAGGTATTTATTCGTTCTTGCCCCTTAAGCTTATGGATTCGGACGGCTCTCCGATACGAGCCGTATACATTTCGGATAAATAAAATATAGAAATTTAGGAATAAAACTTGCTGTTGCTCAACAGCCCATAAATCATTGAACCTGATTCAACGGGTCAGCAGTACAACATCATCGGATGCAACCGATAGGGTCAATTCTTCGCCCACATGAGCCCCTTGATGTTGTGGCAAGCGAATGGTCATCGGCAAATCCGAATCTACATGTCGTCCCTGACAGCGGTGATGGGTTCCGAAAAAAGAAACTTCTTGTACTTTTAGCTTTCCAAGTGCGAGGTGTCGCTCCAGATTGCATTCTCCCACTGTGACCTGCTCCGGTCTGATAGATAAATTTACACTTGTCCCAGGTTCGGCATCGCCTGGAACTCTGAGACGGCCCACGGCGGTTTGGACGTCAATCTGGTCTTCATTCCGCTCTACCACTTGGCCTTCAAACATATTACTTTCGCCCATAAATGTCGCCGTAAATATTGTTCGTGGTTTCATGTAGACCCGCTCCGGCGGACCCTCATCTTCAATATGGCCACTGTTCATCACCGCAATAACATCGGCGATACTCATGGCTTCCTCTTGATCATGGGTCACATGTATGAAAGTTGTGCCCACCTGCTTTTGAATTTGAATCAGCTCCTGCTGCATTTGTCTCCTTAGATTCAGGTCGAGGGCTCCCAGAGGTTCGTCTAACAGAAGTACTTTCGGTTCAACCACAAGGGCGCGGGCCAGAGCCACCCGCTGTTGCTGACCGCCTGAAAGTTGATGGACACGGCGGTCGCTCATGCCGGACAGACCCACCATATCCAAGGCATTCTCAATACGAACCAACCGTTCGGCTTTAGGCACCTTTCTCATGAGCAGGCCAAAACCGACATTTGTCCCCACGGACATGTGTGGAAACAGAGCGTAATCCTGGAACATGGATGTCGTTGGCCGTCTGGCCGACGGCAGATAGGTGACTTCTCGACCGGCAATGTGAACCTGTCCGGCGCTCGGTTCGATGAATCCGCCCAGAATGTGCAGCAACGTTGTCTTGCCGCTCCCTGATGGCCCTACCAGTGCAAAAAACTGCCCTTCCTCAATGTCGAGGTTAATATCATCTAGCGCAGTCGTTTTACCAAACCTTTTTGAGATTCCTTTAATCTCGACCATCGGGTTCATTTCGATTTTCTCCGGCCGAATATCACGATCTCCATTACAAATACCAACACGATGGATACGATGAAAACAACGCTGCCAACGGCATTGGTCTTCGGATTAAGACCGCTTCGAAGCAGGCTCCAAATTTCCACCGGCAGGGTCACATCAAAACGGCTCACCAACAATGCGATAATGAATTCATCCCATGAAAGCGTAAACGACAGAAAAAATGACGCCAACAGGGCGGGCCACAACAGGGGTAAGGTTATCAGCACCAAAACTTGCCACTCGGCAGCCCCCAAATCCCGGGCGGCGCGTTCAATGTTGGCCTGATGCTCGCCCATCTGACTGTAAATGATGGCAAACGCCAGAGGCAGATTGATAACTACATGGCCGATGATCACCGCCAACAATGATTTGGGTATCGCCATTGTCTTAAAGGTGATGAGCAACCCCATACCGATGATTAGGTAAGATACGCTCAGAGGGGCTACGAGCAGCCATTGCACAATCCCCGATCCGCGTACCGCATAACGAGCCAGTCCGCAGGCTGCCAGAAAACCCAAAAAACAGGACAGCGCCGCCGACACCACGGCAACCATCAACGAGTTCCCCAACGCATCCATAATGCGAAAATCGGTGAAGATGGCTTCATACCACCTCAACGAAGGCCCCTGAAATGGCGGTATCGGCAATAAGGCATCCTGAAATGAAAAGAGCACCAGGACCGCCACCGGCAGAAAAATAAATACGTAGACCAGCAGGACATAGAAAACTGCCGGTGCATTTTTCCACATAGAAACCAGATATTGTTTAACCATTACATTCTTTCAATTTTCAACCAACGGGAAAACAGTAAGAAAATGATCGAAATTACAACCATCAGCACAAGACTCATGGCAGAGGCCATGGGAAAATTGGCCTGTCGCTGAATTTGGAGCATAATAGCCTGGGGCAGCAGTACTTCTCTGAAGCCTCCAAGAATCTGGGGTGTGATATAATCCCCCAGCGCCAGTACGATGGTGAGGAAAGCTCCCACCATTACACCGGGTATACTGAGAGGTAGTGTGATTCGCCAAAATGTTTGAAAACGTGAAGCACCCAGATCGGCCGCCGCTATTTTGTAATTCGGAGATATCTGCTTTAAATTGGCAAAAATCGTCAGCGTTAACAGCATGGTAAAAAAATGGACAAATCCGAGCACAGTGGCCGCCCGGCTATTGGCCAGTGATATCGGGCTATCCACAATTCCCAGCCATTGCATGCTGTTGCTGATGACACCATTGCTTGAAAGCACCAGCAGCCAACTGTAAGAGCGCACCACATAAGATGTCCAGAAAGGCAGAATCGCCATCATCAATGCAATTCGCTGCCACCTGGGGGGCACCCGGTAAGCCAGTATATATGCCAGTGGATAAGCGAGGATAATGCTGATAATGGTTGTAATCAGGGTGACCTCCAAGGAATTAATCAACGCGTTGAGGTGATGCGGTTTGGAAAAGAATGCGAGATAGTTGCTAAAGGACAAATCCGTAACAATCCGCCCCCCCACTCGCTGAAAAAGGCTGTATGCCGCCATAATCAGCAAAGGTACGGCAAAGAAGGCAATTGTCCATAATAAACCGGGGCCGATTAAGCCCCAGCCGCCCAACTTTCTCTTAGCCCGCATCATATCCTTGTTTGGCCACCTCTGATATTATTTCTTATACATTACTTCCTATTTATGCTGAAGAAATTGCGTCCAAACGTCCAGCATCGCCTTGTCAAACGCTTCATCCGGCTGAAGGTAAAAATATGAATTTGCTAGAAACTTGGGTTGTTCATTCCAGCGCAGTATCTTTTTCTGCTCCGGTGTCAGTACCGCCTTGGAATTGGCCGGCATGGCCCAGTAGCAAGATGACGTTGCCAGTCTTCCCTGACCCTCCGGGCTGAGAATATACTGCACGAATTTTACCGCCAGATCTTTTTGCTTGGAGGCTGCAAACACACCGATAGCCTGCTGCCATCTGACACCACCCTGATTCGGCAATACCCAGTCCAAGGCCGGGTTTTCTTTATGCAAGACAGATACCGCAAATTCACCACCGCCAGCGATGATATCCACTTCACCGGTGGCAAGTGCCGTTTGGACCTGAACGACATCCCCTACGAGCTTCGACATTTTTTTCATTGCAAAGAGTTTTTCTTTGATCGCAGGCAAGTGGGATTTATTCAGTTGCGTCGGTTTAATTCCGAGCCCGATAGCTACCATCTCAATGACCGGAATGTAATAATCATAAACCGCCATCCGACCCTTGTACTTTGGATTCCAAAGTACCGCTGCATCGCGCATATCGGCTGGGTCTACCTTTTTTTTGTTATACGCGATCGTGTTGTAACCAAATTTTTCCGGAATAGCATATAGTTTGCCATGAATATTATGCAACTCGGGTGTACGTATTTGCGGAAAAATATCCCGGAAAGGAAAATCCGCTTCCTTCAACGGTGCCAATAATCCAAGTTTAACCACCCGCGCCACATCAATACTATCTACAACAAAAACATCCCAATCACCCGGTTGTGATTGCTCAAGAAGAGCCAGTGCCACACCGGTGCCATCATACTCCTTCATATTAATGCGAACCTTATGTTTTTGCTCGAACGGGCGCAGCAAGTCAGGATCCGTATGATCACACCAGGTAAGGACATTGAGTTCTTTTCTGGCGGCCTGACCTGGACCACTGACGGTCAGGAACCCAAAGGTTATGACCACAAATAAGAAAACGGCTTTTACAACGGATTTTGATTTAATAGTTATCATTATAGTGCCCTCCTTCCGTTGGCGTTTGAAAGGAATACTGGCAAAACCACAACGAGGTATCAATTGAATTGTTCTCCAGAGGATGTTGTCATTTGTGGCTTTATGTCAAACCCTCTGGGCAGAAAGGTACTCTCGGATCAGGGTCTGGGAGTATTTGCATGCAGCTAATGCTCTATGAGAGGTCATTGCCATGGTGAAAAAAGAATTCTCAACGGCAATGACAGATTAATTTTTAAACCTCATTTTTGCCTTCCTTTCTTTATTATTGGTTGCGATTATCAAGTAATATCAAATCGAAAAAAAATAAACTAT
>Ga0126326_1000273_pt1 | contig 18563 bp, 17 predicted proteins | sample InaspJWI67metaG_FD_94485 | JGI IMG/M metagenome (GOLD analysis project Ga0126326, IMG submission 94485) | Marine gutless worms symbiont microbial communities from Oahu, Hawaii - Inanidrilus sp. 1 OAHU.JWI-67 metaG | ecosystem: Host-associated > Annelida > Digestive system > Unclassified | place... | reverse complement strand
AACCTTTATAATCTGGCTTTCAGTGAATCGCTTTTTACGCATCGTAGTGACCTCCGTAAGGGCTATTTATACTTGGGAAGTCTCTACTTAGCAATGGGACTGTTTTGGGGGAGGGTTACACTACTACCAGACCAATACCGAATTGATGTTTACCTTGAGCCATGTGGCACCTTTGTAATACTATACCTTAGTTAAATTAATTGTGGTTTTATCTTTGGAAGATTAAGTTAGTGGAGGGTTTTTTATAGAAGTTGCCGATTAGGGCATAGTGCAGAGAGCATAAGGTAAAAGCTGACTCCAGACACCTGATCCCTGACTCCAGGTTCTTCTTCAGGCTTCAGTCTTCAGCCTTTTGCCTATGTCACTAATGCGACGTCGGCGTATACTCCGGCACAATCTCCTTCAGGAGCTTTCTAATTCCTTCCCCATCCTGTTCATAGGCAAGTTCACGCAATTCATCGATTTTCTTGTTCAGCACATCCTGATCGCAGTTCTGGCCTTTTAGCACCATAATCTTTTCATGGCTGGTGGGGACGATCCCCTCTCCTTCTGTAATGAGTTCTTCATAGAGCTTTTCGCCGGGTCTCAATCCAATGAACTCGATTTTGATGTCACGGTCAGGTTCTAACCCGGAAAAACTGATAAGATCACGCGCCATGTCCACAATCTTTATTGGTGTTCCCATATCCAGGATAAAGATCTCACTCCCGTCGCCCATACTGCCGGCCTGCAAAATCAACTGGGCTGCTTCCGGAATCGTCATAAAGTAGCGGGTCATCTCCGGATGGGTAACCGTCACCGGCCCCCCGGCCGCAATCTGTTTCTTGAAGAGGGGGATCACACTGCCGATACTGCCAATCACGTTGCCGAAACGAACCGTCATGAATTTGGTCTGCGATGCATTGCAGTTGTTCTGCCCCTGGACCACCAGTTCTGCGACCCTTTTCGTGGAACCCATCACATTGGTGGGCCGAACGGCTTTATCCGTAGAAACAAAAACAAAACGGTTTACCTTGAATGTGTTAGCGGTCTCCACCAGGTTGCGGGTGCCGACGATATTGTTGCGCACCCCCTTCCAGGGGTGGGTCTCGATCAGCGGTACGTGCTTGTAGGCCGCAGCGTGGAAGATAACCTGAGGCCGGTTGGCCTCAAAGGCCATTTTGAGCTGCTGGCGATCGCGGATATCGGCCAGAACGGGAATCATCTTAACGTAGGGAAAATTACTTTTCAGCTCCAGGTCGATATCATAGAGCTGACTCTCGGCCCGCTCGAACAGCATCAGAGTTTCCGGTTTGAAGCGGCAGATCTGTCGGCAAAGCTCCGAGCCGATTGATCCGCCTGCACCTGTCACCAGGACCCGGGCATTCTCCAGGTACTCACCAATACGCGCCTCCTCCAGATTGACGACCTCCCGCCCAATCAAGTCGCGGTACTGGACCTCCCGAATGGCCTGGACCGTCACCCGGCCGTCAATGAGTTCGCCCATGCCGGGCACCGTTTTATGGGCAATACCGCTCTCCTTGCACTGCAGCACGATGTTACGCATCTGGTCGGAAGTGGCCGAGGGAATGGCGATCAGAAATTCATCCACCCTCATTTCTGTCGCAATCATTGGAATATTATCGGGCGACCCCAGGATTGGAATCCCGTGAATCTGGCGGCCGTGCTTTTTGACATCTTTGTCCAGAAAACCGACCACTTTGTACTTGAGGCTGGCATTATCTCGGATTTCCCGGTAAATCATCTCGCCGCAGTCACCAGCACCAATTATGACAAGCCTGCTGGCATCGGACTTTCCTTTTCCATTTTTTAAAAATAATTGTCGAATGGGGTTGTGGGCAATTTCATCCCCCTTGATCAAACCGAAATAGAGCCGCATCCCGACCCGGTAACCGGCCGTCAAAAAGATGACTAAGAACCAGTCTATGATGAGGGCCGAGCGGGCAAAATTCATAAAACCGTGTGAAAAATAGATGGCCAAGAATATGATCATCGAACTGATGGTAGTCGCCTTTATGATATTTGCCAGGTCGTTGAGGCTGGTATACCGCCACATCCCCCGGTAGAGGTCGTAAAAATAAAAGGCCAGCACGTTAACCGGCACCACGAATGCAATCGATCGCGTAATCAGGCCCTGATTGGATTCCGGAATTTGGAAATTGAAACGAAGCCAAAAGGCCCCATACCATGCCATGGTAAAGAACAGGCCATCGATCAATAATACGACTGGAAGATTACTTTGTAGCTTTTTATGAATCATCTCTAGTTAATAAGATTCGTTTTATATCTCTGTTTTCTGGCTTATCGGGTGATCCTCTCCTGATAACCTCCTGTCAACTTCCTACAGCGACTCTATGTCCACGATATCAGGCCTCTTGCTATACCATCACCCGCCTCCCAATTCTTTAGCCACGGCATTCATCTTCTATGGCACTTCAAGACAGTTTCAATCACCCTGTCCATATCAGAATTGATCATTGCAGTACCTGATGGCAAACAAAGCCCTCGATCGAACAGGTCTTCAGAAACGCCCCTGACTACAGCTCGACAAGGATATGCACTTTTCAAATTTGAATTTTTACTATTCTGAGAATTGAATACCGGTTGAATGTGCAAGGGCTTCCAAATTGGTCTTGATTCAATGTTTTCCCTTTCTAAAGCCAACCTGACCTGTTCCCTATCCGTTCCGAATTCTTCTGGAGTAATGAGGATTACTGTCAACCACCTATTTGATTTATTGTAGGGTGCTTCCGGCATAAACTCGATACCCGGCGTATTGCTTAGGGCATTCATGTAGTATTTAAATATCTCTCGCCTCCTTGTTACCCGTTCCTCGAGATTTTCAAGCTGTCCTAGACCAATTGCCGCAAGAATATTACTCATTCTGTAGTTGTATCCGATTTCAGAATGCTCATAATGCTGCGCATCATCGCGTGCTTGTTGAGATAAAAACCTTGCATATTCAATAAGATCCTTATCATCCGAAGCCAGCATCCCTCCCCCAGAAGTTGTTACGATTTTATTACCGTTAAATGAAAAATGGTGGCCTTTGCACCTACGCCAGCGTGAAGCCAAGTTTCGGCGGCAGGAGAGTTTTCCGAATTCTGATTTCCGACTTCTGCCTTTCGATACCTTGCACCAAGGGATTCTGCTGAATCACAGATCACCGGTACCGAGTAATTATCGCATATTTCAACGATGCACTGAAGATTGCAGCATTGTCCGTATAGATCGGTTGGGACTACAGCCTTCGGCATTTTACCGATGTTTGCACATGCCTCAAGCTCCTTTTCTAGTAAATTAGGATTCATATTCCATGAGGTTTTGTCACAATCGATAAAAACAGGAGTTGCGCCGACAAACGTGATTGGGCTAACACTTCCAATAAAGGTAAGAGTTGAAGCTAACACCTCATCCCCTTTTCCAACTTCGATTCCTTTCAGGGCAAGATGCATTGCTGCAGTACCGCTTGAGAGAGCAAGGGCGGATGTAAACCCAAATCTTTCAGCGAACTCTTCCTCAAATGCATTGACTTGAGGTCCAATAGGAGCAATAAAGTTGCTTCTAATAGCATCATTAACATACCCGATTTCTTTGCCATTCATATGAGGCGGAGAAAGGAATAGTCTTTTACGTCCCATTTTCTTTATAATCCTTTTAAAATTCCACTTTTCTCTGTCTTCTACCTTTAGACTCCATTAAGTATCTTTAAACATATTACTGCCATTAGGACCTGCTAATTGCTCAAGAATGAAATTATCAATCAACGTACATTTCACACCACCAACCATTAAATATGCACCATCATATGGCGGAAACCAAAAAGCTCTGATTTTTCTAGAAACATCATCACCAGGTTTTACCTCTTTCATGGCTTCCATTTTTTCACGTGAAATATAGCGACCGCCTATATTTGGGATTGTTGGTAATTGACCATTAGTATCAACAACTTGTTTAGCAACTTTCTTTAACAAATTTAATAGAACATCTTGGGATTTACGCTCTAACGTCAAAGCTGTCTCTCTTTCAGCATCAATAGGGAAACTAGCTATTTCAATAATGTCTCCGGTATCTATATCCTCATCAATATAATGCGCAGTAATTGCCCACTCCTCGAGCTGCTCTAAAATCGCTAAATTGTAACCGGCAGTCCCTTTGTACTCAGGAGGTGGCGCGGGATGAAAATTAATAATCCCCAAAGAGGGTATAGTCAGAAATTCATCTCGCAACTTCCGCCAGTACAATACTGAAAAACCTAAATCGAATTCAAGCTCTCCTTTCTTCATCGCACTAAGAGCATCAGAGAAACTATAAATTGGAAGATTCAAGGATCTAGCAACATCAGCGGTAGGTGATACGGCAAGGTGGCTGTCTGTCAAAACCCCAACCACCTCAAAAGCTTTTTGGTCCATCAAATGTATTAATGCCTCAGCCGCAACAGGCTTTCTCCCGAGAAACAAAACACGCATCATACCGAATTTCCGTTAAAATAATCAATTGTTGCGTACCCAGACTTAGACACACCATCTTGGCTTAACACCTTTAAAAAGGTTAAAAATAGAATTTTCAGATCTAATAAAAAAGATTGATTATCCACATACCAAACATCCAATTTAAATTTTTCCTCCCATGATATTGCATTGCGACCATTTACCTGCGCCCAGCCGGTAATTCCTGGAGTAACATCATGACGACGAAACTGTTGTTTATTGTAAAGAGGTAGATATTCCATCAACAAAGGACGAGGGCCGACCAGGCTCATCTCGCCCTTAATCACATTGATGAACTCTGGAATTTCATCAAGGCTAGTTGACCTTAATATTCCACCTAGCCGAGTTAGCCTCTGTTCATCTGAAAGTAGTATTCCATTATCATCGTAAACATTTCTCATGGTTCGAAACTTAATTATTTGAAATAGTCGTCCTTTTAATCCAGGCCGGCTTTGCCTATATAGAATAGGGCATCCCATCTGCGTTTGAATAATGCATATAATTACAATAATAATCGGTAATAATACAAATAGTGCCAATAGGCTTATGACAATATCAAAAGCTCTTTTTTTTGGGTAATATCCAGATTTCAAATTTTGGGGTGGTTTTTGTTAATAGAGAAATAATATAGCTCGATACCAAACAATTTTGGATTTTCAGTGAAAGAGCTGAAAAGCCAAATCAGAAATGATACAAATTAGGAATTCTTCTTTATAAAAGAAAGTCACAGATACAGACTTGCTGATTTAAGCTTCAATATCATTTATTTCTTAATTTTGCAGTTCTTTACATATCTTATAATAATCTAGTGCCAGTTTTTTAAATGACCTATTTCTAATCAACCATCTCTTTCCCCTGTTGCCTATGCTTTCAATCGTATTTTTATCCATCTCAGAGTAGTAAAGAATTGTTTCTGTTAATTCTTTGACATTCTCAGGGGGGACGAATGTCCCACAATTAGCCTCGTTAATTATACTCTTAAAACCACTATAAGATGCAACTAATGGTTTAGCAGCGAATAAATAGTCAATCCATTTATTTCGTGATAAGCCATATTGATATAATTTTGTATTTTTTGCGCTATCATAAGTCAGATCACATTTTTGTAAAATGGTTTGTACCTGGCTTTTCTTTACCTTGGGAGCAAATGTAATATTTGTCATTTTCGCGGTCTCAATTTTGAAGTTTTCTAGCATATCCCCATTTCCGACTAGTAGAAAATGAACTTTTCTGTTGTTTTGCAAAGCTTTGGCGCATTCTAATAGCGTTTCCAATGCATTAGTACGCCCAATGCTTCCCATGTATACAACAATGAATCTTTTACTTGGCAGGTATTTTTCAGCGTACCCAAATGGTAAGGGTTCAGGATCACTAAACAACTCAATATCTACTCCCTGTGGTATACAATAGCACTTACATGGCGCTTTCACGATTTTTTGAACATGTTCTTTTAAATTTGGCATTGTTCCAACGACAGCATCTGATTTATTATAGCCGAATCTTTCGATGAATGCTAAGATCTTAATGAAAAGATTTGATGTTCTATAACTTCCAGTTTCGGTAATCGTTAGTGGCCATATATCTCTAATTTCAAAAATCAATCTGCATTTATATCTCCTTTTCATTAAAAAACCATTCAGAATTGTCAGCAGGCTCAATGATGAAACTATTATAATATCAGGAGTGAAAAGCTTTTTCTTACTCATAAATAGTAATTTAATCTCGAAATCTATCCAACTAACTATTCTCCAAATTGAGTTTGACCTCTTATACCTTTTTGTTTGTATCCATATGGTTTCGATACTTTCTATGTTTTCATAAGAGTATGTCTTTTTAAACCTCGGTATCTGTGCAGTATGGTTAGAATCAGAAGATATAATTAATGCTGAATGCCCAATTTACGAAATTCTTTCGCGAACGAAAAATGCCTTGACGCAAAACCATATTTTATAGGACTTGCATATTTTGAAATATACCAAACTTTCATTTCATACTTTTTTAATTATCTAATTCTCTAAAATATATTCTTTGAAATTTAGCTTAAACGCTCATAATAAGTTTTTTTGTCCTTTTTTTCAATCTGATATCCATTATCTTGACTATTTTTAGATCTGATTTTTCCTCTACCGGTTGCTACCCTTCTTGCCCATTGGTAAATTAGACTCCTGTTTGACCTGAATAGCCAGCTAACTTTGTAATCTGAGTGAAGCTTTGGCTTAGCCTGTATAATTTTTTCAAACTCCTTAATCGAAAAACCAAGCTTCTTAGAAACAAACTCGATATCATTTTCCAACTCTTTTTCAGTATACATGTGTTTTTCTAAAGTAGCCATTGCCTCATCTCTCGTGATATGGCCAGCACAAATCATTGAGTAAAGGTGCATCCTCCTTTTATCGATACCAAATTTTTCCGGCAAGTAGTATTCCTGAAAAAATCGAGTAAAGGTCGACTCGCCATGTTTGCGCCCATAGTTTCTCCATCCAAATTCACTCTCTAGAAAGCTTATGGCTTGGTCCCGATTATAATCAAGGTAATTCAATATAGGGATAAACTTTATTCTTTCAAATAAAATTGATTTGGCAAAACGCATAGTTGAAAGATATGGATACGTTTTTAGGGGGACCTGCCCGAACCTTTTATGTAAATCGGATATATGTGTATAGTCTTTGTTATCATGACCAATATTTCTTTGGTAGATACCCTCAGTGACAAGATTACTACCACTAATTATAGTATGTATATTCGTCTTTGATGCTATACGAAATAGCGTAGCATTTATAGCATGATCAGTCGGAATTTCGCAGTTAGGTACAGAGGCTAAAAAAAGCACCTTTGGAGGTCCCTAAACTCAGGCCAATCTAACACCTCAGTATATAAATCAATTTTTAACTCTTTAGTAATAAGTTCAATATTAGAAACGGCGAGCTCACTATTCCACCCATTATCCATATGTATAGCTAGGGGGCGTAAACCAAGTTTTCAAACCCAATATGCCGTATAACTGCTATCTATTCCGCCACTCAGCCCTATAATGCAATCGTAGTCTCTATATTTACCCATCTTTCGAATATCGTTCGCCAAAGTTTCAGCGAACTTTCTACCTTCTTTACCTACAATCAGTTCATCTTTTTCTCTATTTTTGTATTCCCACCAGTGATTAGATATTCCATCAGGGTCAAAAACTATATTCTCATCAGAAGTATCCATAACTGTCTTAGTACATATTTGATATTTCTCTTTCAAATCTAAATCCGCTTTCTAATTTTTTACATATATTTATTATACGCGTTTATAACCTTTTTCTCTTCTCTTTCCCATGTGTATTTATACCGTAAACGCCTTGAAGCCTCTTTCCAATTAGCCACCTCTTCAATAGTTGTAGATTTTATTAAATTCGCAGCTTCAGCTGTCTCTATATTAGGGTCCAATAAAATTCCGTTCCTTACTTCCCGGATTACTTTTCTCATCTCAGGAAGGTCTGATGCCCAAATACCAATACCTGCATGTAAGTACTCAAAAAGTTTATTAGGTAGGCAGTATCTATAGCTCAAGCTTACAGGTTCTATAAATGATAGCCCGACATCTGCTGTCGCAGTATAGTTCATCAGGTTGTTAGGTGGAACTGCTTTGTGAAAATGGATGTTGTCATATCTATCCGCTGCTATTTTAACTACGTTTCCTATAGGCCCGTCACCTAAAAAGACCACATGAGCATCTTTGGGGTTTACTCTCCTAAACCACTGTATGATTCTTTCGACGCCTCTGCCCTTGCATAACACACCTTGGTATAGGAACAACAAAGGTGTCTTAGAAATATTGAAAATTTTTCTTAAATCAACTCTATTCGTTGTCTTAGAGAATCTTGAACTAGAATAAGGATAATTATATACGACTTTTGTATCAACTCTTTGCACGCTCTTATACCAATTTTTAATTGCGTCACTAACCACCCATACTTCGTCAACTTTTTTTAGTAAAACCCTTTCTATCTGCCTATAGAGTACTCGTCTAAATATCCCATTCCCAGCTTTCTCAGACTCTAATTCATGTGCATCATAAATAACCCTGATACCAGCCTTAAGCTTATATGCAATACCTATTGGCAATACTGAAAAGCTATGGCACTGAACTATTCCTATATCCTGCTTAGAGTTCAAAAAAGTAATGACTTTCAAACTCCAGACTATGAACCCTATTAATTTTAATAGTATAGAGCAGTTCGGCTTCGAGTATCCCTTGCTGAACCTGTATACATGTATAAAAGCATCAGACATTTCTTCATAGTCTTGTAAACCTTTCTCTCTAGCGGCAACAACAATCACTCTATCTACTACCTTGTACTTTCGTAACGTATCAAATTCTCTTAGCATTCTGCTTTCATTCGTGAAAGGAGATGGGTATAAATGCGCTGCAACTATCTTTTTAGTCACATATTTTTTCATTATTAAATTCTATAATGTAATCTTCAAACATAATTATTGAATCTCTTTGCCAATTTTTTTTTCAAGTAGCTTCCTAATTGTTCGATGTATTTTATGCGCATAATAAAACACTATTTTTCTAATGGTGTGTTATTGTGTACTGCATAAATTCTACGTAGCTTTATCCTCTTATTTATGGTTCTTATTAACCTGCTAGTATAAACCTCAAATCCCATTTTTTGAAGCTTTTCAATTACCTTTTTCCCCGGATTAGGAAATTCACTATTTGTATAGATCCTTAAGTTTCTGTTTTTTTTAATAACTTCACTGATCCCATCTAAAGCTTGATACTCAGCACCGTTTATCGTTAAGTTTATGTGGTGAATTCTTTTTACTCCTAGCTTCATTGTTATATTATCAAGAGTCGCTAATTTAACTGTGATCTCTTGAGGGTCCGCATCAATATGATACGGGAAGGGTTGCATCTCACCATTTTTAAGTCTATTATAGCCTTGCTCATCTCCTCTTGACGCTATAAATTTTGAAGTGCCTGATTTTCCATAAACCGCACAATTTACATAATAAAGATTAGGATGTGCCACTCTTGATTTCAGACGCTCAACATTTTTCTTATTAGCTTCTACGACTATTACTTTCCCTGCATTCCCTACTTGTGATGTGAAATCTTTAACAGTGTCTTCTGAAAAAATACCAGCAAGAATACAATTGTCACCAGGATCAACCATATGACAGGCTCTGTATCGACTAATATGGATAAAGAACTTAAAATATCTAAATCCGAATAATTTTCTTAATAGTTTCTTTATTTTTTGATTCCCAAATATTTTATCTATACTTTCTTTTATAAACATTTTATTCTATCTTCTATCTATTTACATTTCGTGCAACATTACAAATTCCAAAGTTTTCGCCACCATTCTTCTTCCGATAAAGGAAGTTCCGTCCAGTCTTCTCTAACCATTGAACCATAGTATTGAGGATGCATAAGCATCATTGCTCGCGTACCGTTTAATAAATCCTGTACAAATTTTCTTGGATCAACAGGACACCTTTTTAATATATTACCATCTGACCATGTGTATTCTTTAAGGATACAATTCCCGTTATAAGCCCATAGCAAATCCCTTAATTCACCCTTATGTAAAAGTTTCTCGTTGTTAAGCCCGGTTTTTGATGGTATTCCACCGTGAGGAACGAATGATCGGATATCAAAGTGTCTATTTAGCGACTCTAAATCTTTCTTTATTATCGTGTACGCCTTTTCTTGGTTATAGCCGGATAGCTCATAAGCATTTTGGTGATAACCGATTTCGAAACCTTCCTCTTCAAACTCTTTTAATTTCTTAAAATCAAGCTCATATTCAAATCCTTGAGCATGTTTAACAAAGAAATATGAAGAACTACGTATATTATACTTCATTTCCAGTTGCATCATCAGAAGGGTTTTATGAGGTAAAAGATCCGCATCATGCTGAATTATTACAGTTGGCTTTTGAGCTTTCCTGGACAGCCTAGACATAATTCTTTTGATTACTGGCGAACGGGAGCTTAAAAACCTTATAGCTGTATAAGAAAGCCCCCCTACAACAAGAGGAATTAAGCCTTTCGTACCATGTCGAAATTCTATGTATTCATCAAGATATCTTAACTTGCTGCCGCACAGAGAATTCTTATAATTTAAATCACAGTATCTTACAGTCTTGATATCTTTTTGTGCTAACAGATCAAAGACATCTTTTGCAAGATGCCATGGAAAAACCGTCTCTGTATCAGGTGGGGATACGATTTTCATGCGTATAAAGTGTTGCATCTATACATATCCTGTCTCAATTAGCTCTGTTTCCAATGACCCTTCAAGAAAAAGTTTCTCCTTGTCAGAAAATTCAATTTTCCACCTTCCCGTGTTTGATTTGCTTAGATCTGTTATCAACAAATTTGGGTGCCACTCTATATCCCAAAACTCACATATCAGCCTAAGTGTTAGTTCCGTGTGCTTTACAAGATCTTCTAATTTAACCTCAATAAAACAATTCGGGTCCACTCTTGATCTAACATTATACCACTGTTTATGGATGCCTTTAAACCAATTTACAGCTTGAGCAGTATCTTTTGGTGCCCAACGCATTTTTATATATGATGCGATAATATCCCGAGGGTCCCTTACTACATTAACTAATTTAGCATTTGGCATCAATTCTAATATTGTATCGAAAAATAAATTTGACCAAGTATTATCCTCAACGATTATGTCCTTTTTTTGATGTCTCAAGACATCTAGTAGGACTCTGTTCCAAAAATCATTCAAAATACTTACCAAATTACTTCTATCAACTGGCTTTGAGAAGTACATCATTCTTCTATCTGCACATTTTGTGCCATTCCACCGACCTTCATAACTGTATTCAGTGAGTCCTTTTTCCAGCGTTCCAATCAATTCCATAAAGGCAGGGCACTGTCTTTCAAAGGCAATCCCAGCGTATCTTGGAACAATATTGAACGGTAAAAATCTATCTAAATTGTATCTTTGGTTTATATATGCCAGCATCCTGATTAGCCTTCTATGCTTTCCAATATCTTGCAGTAATGCTATAAGCCTTTTCATTTTTGAATCAAATAAATATGGTGACCAATTTGTAGTAACCGAACAAAAAAAATCAACAAGACCATCTGGATCTATCGGAAATCGATATTCGGGGACAAATGCGACTGCTGGATGTTTTTAGAAGACGATTTTTAATATAGTCGTTCCGCTACGGCCGCTGCCTCCAATCATGCAATGTTTAATGCTATCTGACTCCATAACCCTAACGTTGTTATTATTATATCGCTCTTTTAATCCACTTTATTATCTTAGGATAGATACTGCTATTGCGCATAATGAATATTTTTGAATTATTTCTATAACTATTAAATGACTTTGGGGTTGAATTCATAATTTTTTCAAAATCATTTTCCAGGCCTAACTTCTTTATAAAGAATTCCTTATCTGCATCTACACAGTCATATAGGTAAGCAGGTTTTTCCAACATCTTAATTGCATCCTCCCTTTGCAGTTGCCCTCCTGCAACTAGAACTGAATAGTGCGCTCGCCTCTTATCTATCTTAAACTTTTTGGGTAATATGTACCCTTGGTAAAACCGTGTAAAAATTGACTCATAGTGCTTGCCGCCATAATCACGCCATTCCAGTTCAGACTCTAAGGTTTTAACTGCCTCCTTCTTGTGATATGGAACATAGTTGAGTATGCTAATGTCTCTTACTCTTCTAACAGCATAATGAAAAAAGAGTGACTTCAAATCAAGATGGGGAAAAGTTGAGAGTCTACTATTTCCATGGATTCTGTGAACTTCTTTTATATATTTCCAATCAAAAGGTCCATAGCTCCAACTTGTAGGCAGTATGCCTTCTGTACTAAAATTGCGCTCATTAATAATATATTTAATCTTGTGTTTGCGTGCTGCACTAAGTAATATAGTTCTAATAGCATGATCTGTAGGGAGCTCTGTATCTGGAGTCGAGGCATAAAGAAATGATTTTTGAAGACTCTTAAATTCTTCCCAATCCAAAACATAAGTATAAAGTTCTATATCCAGCTTTTCCAATGTCTTCTCAATATTCGATACAGCGAGTTCAGAATCCCACCCATTATCTAAATGTACGGCTAAAGGCTTTAAACCCAATTTTTGCACTACATAAGCGACATATGTACTGTCAGTTCCGCCACTAACACCAATTATGCAATTATATTGCTTTTTTTCTCCCTCCTTTTTGATTTTTGATACAATTTCATTTAGTTCATTTTCTCTATTTGGATTCTTAATAAGTTTTTTGCGATTATTTAAATAATTAGTACAAAAGTTACATACTCCGTCACTATCAAATTCTATCTCACACGCTGTCGTATCCATTACACAGCGTTTACATAATTGATACTCTTCCATCTTTATATATCCTCAAAGAGTTTCGATATTTCTTTTTGAGATGGATAGTTTATTAAGACCGCCCTATGTACACCTTGGAATACAAAAATGCTTCCAGCTGCTGCTGCAGATACACCACATTGCTTAATAACATTAGAACTGTCATCTAATTTCCCTGCTCCACCTAATGCTACTACTGGAATATTTATTGAACTGCAGATTTTTTCCATAAGATCGAAATCATACCCGTTCATCAAGCCATCATGGTCAACATTGTTTATAACTAACTCTCCTGCGCCTAAAGAAGCTATTTTTCGTGCTGCTTTTATTGGATCATATCCTAATCGCTTTTTTGCATTTAAAGTAACAACCTGGTATTTATTAGTCATGAAAGTCTTTTTAACATCAAGAGTGACAACCACTGATTGACTACCAAATACACTAGAAGCTTCAGAAATAAGTTCTGGATTGTTTATAGCGGCATTACTAATTGATATTTTTTCAACACCATTATAGAAAAGTCTTTTCATCTGCTTTATACTTCTTACACCTCCACCATAACATACCGGCATAAAAGCCTCACTTACAATACTCTCAATTTTATCATATTCTGGTTCCCGTTTTTCTACAGTTGCATCAATATCAATTAATAAGAGCTCATCAACTTCTTTTTCATTAAAGATCCTAACAGCATTAATTGGGTCACCAACATATTTGGGACGTTTGAACTTTATAGTTTTAACAAGTCCCCCTTTATGAAGGAGAAGGCAAGGAATAACCCTGAATACCATCATAATGAAAGTTCTGTAAAATTTTTTAATAGCTTCATGCCAAACTTATGGCTTTTTTCAGGATGAAATTGAACGCCATAAATATTTTCTTTTACGACTGCACTAGCAAATTTATATCCGTAATAGGTGGTCGCAAGTAAATTATCTGGGTTGGAACAAACAAAATGATACGAGTGGACAAAATAAAAACGCATTGGTTGGGGTACTTTTTCGAAGATGGAAACATTGTTAGCTTCATTAGTACTAACAACATTCCATCCCATATGAGGAATTTTTAAATTATCTTTACTAAGATTAGAAAAATTGAATTTTTTTACTTTTCCTTCAATCAAGCCAAGACCTGGAGATAATCCTTCCTCACTACCCTTTGAGAGTAACTGCATACCAAGGCAAATACCAAGTATTGCAGTTTTTTTTTCATTCGCTTTATCTTTTAAAAATTTATCAAGCCCACGCTCTTTCAATTTCATCATAGCGCTTTCAAATGATCCGACACCGGGTAATACAATCTTCGATAGAAGCTTTAGTTCTTCTGGGTTATCTGTTACTAGTGAGGAAACACCAATTTTTCGTAACATATTAGCTACAGATTTACTATTTCCCATACCGTAATCAACGATGCCAACTTTTTTATCATGCATATATTAATCTTCCGTGATTTTAATCAATTTTAATATCTAATTATTATCATTTTCAATTAAATCATAACATTAGTTTTTTTTTGCTTTAGGAATATTCTGATAAAATTAACAGCCGATCTAAGCTTATTTAGTCGCCATTGATGGTTTTTTTAATCTTTAAAGGTTTTTTTTGGTAAATTAATATAGCCATCAAATTCCTCAAGAGAAATATCGAGCTTTTTTGCAATAAATAGTTTTTCTTCATCTATATCTATATTTTGGAATGGTGGCTTTTCAAGTTCTTTAAGAGCTTGCTCTCTTTTAATTTGTCCTGAAAGGATCATACTCGAAAGGTGCGCTTTACGCTTATCATACCCAAACCTTATCGGTAAAAAATATGTTTGAAAAAATTTTGTAAACCTTGACTCACCATGTTTACAACCATAGTACCTCCATCCGATCTCATCACTTAGCAACTTAATTGCATTTTCTTTTGAATATGGCATAAAGTTAAGAGGTTTTATAATTTCCATCCGATTTACAAATGGATAATAGATGAAGTATTTAAAAAAATTTATGGTTGGATAGCTCTTTAAGGTGACATTACCAAAACGGCGGTGGATATCTTTAATTTGTATTGAATCCATTGCATCGTAGCCCCAAGATTTTGGTAATATTGATTCAGTGGCAAAGTTGCTGCCAGTTAAAACATATTTAATTTTATGCTTGATGGCATAGTGATAAAGCATAGCGAAAAACACATGATCCTGTGGGACATCCAGATTAGCAATACCTGATTTGAAATAGGCACGTTGTAAATCTTTTATCTCCTCCCAGTCGACAACGTACGTAAATAGATCTATTTCTAATTTTGTAATTATGTTTTCAATATTTTTTACTGCAAGCTCAGAATTCCATCCAGCATCTACATGGAATACTAATGGGCGGAGTTTGAATTCTTTTACAGCAAGATACGTTAAGTATGAACTATCTATTCCACCGCTGATTCCTATGATACAATTATATTTCCTTTTCTTACCGTACTTTTTGATTTCTTCCAGTTTAGCCTGAAGCAGCTCCCATCCAAATTCATTAGGGTGCCACTGTGGTTTAATTAAGCTTTCGAAAAAATGGCAAAAGTTACATACTCCTTCTTCATCAAAAGTTATCTCTTCTGCAGTGTTGTCAAGAACACATTTATTACAGATGCGGTATTCATTATTACTCTTCATATTACTCCTAAAACTATGCCAGATATTTAATCGTAGCTATTGCCTAAAATTTTTTACATGAATAAGTGTGCGTTGTTCTAAGGTAAATTAAATAGCTCATAGCAATATTTACATTAAGTTTCATTAAGTAATTCTAAGATGATCTTTCTAACTTTTTTCTCGTTATTTTTGTGGTTCAGAGTTGCACTTGCCAGATCTGATCTATTTTTGAAATATATGATTCGACTGATATCGATAGAATTCAATTTATCGGCAAGAGATTTAGGCTCAAAATCATTCGATACTATACCGCAATCCCATTTTTCCACAATGCCAGCCATTTCGGGTGAAGGCCCTATGGCAACAGCTAGCCTAGCCTGTATAAATTCAAACAATTTATTCGGCAAAACGAATTTATGGTTGAATGTATTGGGCGGCAATAGAAAAACGCCTATGTCATACTTATTAGTAAACGGAATAATTTCTTCAAAAAGTACAGGTTCAATTATGTTTACATTATCCCTATTGATAACCTTCTTTTTCAATTGTTCTAAATATCTTGCGGAGGAAGGGACTAACATAAGGTCTAGCGTATAATTGCTGTTTACAAAATCCATCATCTCAATCATCTTCTCGAGCTTTCTTGAGGGAGCAGCGCATCCGTGGTGAATGAGTTTTATTTTATCTTGATTAATTTTTGATGGACTACAATCATGATCATAAGGCAAGCTCATTATAACTTCGGATTGTACTCTAAATTCCTTTTCATATTCAGCAGAAAGTCCTTCACAAACAGTTATAATGCGATCACATCTGTTCATATATTTAGAACAAATATATTTGGTAAAGTCCTGATAAAAGAAACGCCATAAGAATTGATCTTCTCTTTGTCTGGGATAATATTCTCTGGCATCAAAAAGTATACTGGCATTTCCTTTCACTGCGTGCGCTAATGGTAATAACTCGAGCCCATAAACAACTATTAAATTAAAACTTTTTGACTGAAGTACCTCTTTTGCTTTTTTAACATGTTTTGTCCATAAGAATCTTTCAAAGTGGTATAATTTCAAATCCAAAGCAGCACCGACTTTTTCAATAAAACTTCTTTTTCGCACCAGATCAATTATTATATATCTAGTCTTTTCTATATTTGGTCGGTTTTTAGCAATCACAGTAACGTCGGCCATATTTACAAGAAAACTTGCCATCTTATTTGGTCTAGGGTCACCTGACAGATCTGTATTACATAAAATAAGTATTTTGCTCATAAAACGATACTTCCCCTATTTGACTCTACATATGGTAATACAAGTAAAAGTAACAATACTGATACAGAAAAAATAGAATTCGAGCTAATCAATAACATTAGTAAACTATATAAATATAAAATGAAGAAGAAATAGCATTTCTTTCTATTTTGGTAATAGAGTAAAAGTGCCCTATACAAAAAAAGTATGATTATAAAGCAGTTAAAAATTCCTCCGTGTAATATACCTGATAAAAGCATGTTGTGCGGATAATCTTCAGAATATTCTCCAATTTGAGCGCCAATTATAGAAATATACCTAAAGCCATCTCCAATAACAAGTTGACTTGTTGTAAAGCTATTAAGGAGATTCATCCCAAGTTGAAAGTGTGTCCCCCGACTTTGCTGGAGTGTTTCATAGAAGGTAATGAGGGATTCATATCTGCTCAAAATATTTCGGAAGTGATGGCTTGATATTCCTTCTATTCCTATTTGCACTAAAAAATTTATACAAATACAAACACTTATGAATGACAAACTAATTATTGATATATATTTTTTTAATAAACCTATATTTAAATGAAATCTTTTTAATTTAATAATTTTTCTAAACTGTGCATAGGCTGGAAGGCTTAATGCTACAACTATAGTTATCATAACGACTATAATCATTCTTCGAGAACCTGAGAAAAGGCCACTTAGTAACATTGGTACCATCATTAGAAGAATTAGGTTTCTTTTTGTCGCATTTTCCTCATTTGTATACCAATAAGCGCCAGACACCATGCCAATTATCATTGCATAGGCAGACATATTTTGATCGCTCAACAATGCAGTCCCTTTTGGATATCCTACAAGTTCATCTTCATAGATTAAGATAGTCAAAAAAACTCCGTTAACCAACATATAGAATTTATACAAGCTGTATATAGCAATAGGCGTCAAAATTAGAACGTTTGTTTTAGCAAAGCTAAGTTTAAAATCATCCAATAGATCTCGTCTTCTAAGGGAGGTTAATACTGGTATAAGAAGTAATATTTTTGTGGCATTACTGATATCCATCTTTACAATGCTATATGATTCATCTGTGCTATAGGCTGCAATTAAGTAAATAGAATAAATCAGTATATAGAAAATCGTCACTTCGACTGAAAATGCTATCTTATTTCTGTCTTTAATTATGTAATTTGCATAACAAAAAAATAGTGCCATCCACAAATAAAGGCCAACAACTACTTCGATTGCAACGGCAAGCCTTAAAACATAAAATGAACATATAGTTGCTGATAAAAATATAATGCTCTTCAAGTCTATTAAACGCCCTTTGCTGCACTGAACGATATTTTTAGATAAATCAAATACATTGCACAGTAAGAAATTGAAAAAAGTAATAGACATGTCTTAATATCGTTAGTGAATGCTCCTGTAAATATAGATATGCCAGTAACAATGCACAAAGCTACCTGCCAAATTAGATCATATTTCTGCTTGTTAGCGATATATAGAGTATAGCTCAAAGGTGATACAACGAACCTAAAAAATAGCAATATTGACAATATTTGCATATATTCACCTGCCTCGCGCCAGCTATTTCCAAAAACAAATGCAAATATATCTGGGGCGAAAAGATAAAGAATTATACATGGTCCTATTGATAGACCAATGAGGGATTTAAGGGTTTTTATATAGATCTCTTTACAATTTCCTAATACAGCATAATCGGTAGCGTCAATAATCTTTCGCACTTTTGATTCGGTGGCCACTCAGTTAAGCTGCGAGTTCTTCTTTTTTTAATTCCGTTAACAAGTTCATATTCAAGTAACGACGTGTTCCCCAACGGGTT
>Ga0126326_1000271_pt1 | contig 18664 bp, 17 predicted proteins | sample InaspJWI67metaG_FD_94485 | JGI IMG/M metagenome (GOLD analysis project Ga0126326, IMG submission 94485) | Marine gutless worms symbiont microbial communities from Oahu, Hawaii - Inanidrilus sp. 1 OAHU.JWI-67 metaG | ecosystem: Host-associated > Annelida > Digestive system > Unclassified | place... | reverse complement strand
TGATCCCCGAGTGCCTTGGCTATATAATTTTAAGGTCGATTTTCACTTTAAATGATACGTAAAAGTCAAATAAATTGTCATAATAAAATAGCTGCCATGGCGGGACAGGCAAGGCTTAGCCGAGCCTTAGATTCAGACGTTAATTTAATACCGCGATTAGAAAGGTAACCTTATCATGCAGTTTTACTCGCTCCGTCAGTCTCACACCCCCCCAAATGCCATCCGATTTTTGCAGTTACTCGTGGCATTAACTTTCGTTTTTTTCCCTTTGCTTCTATTCGGCCAGGAATGCATCGATGGAAATTGTGTCAATGGCAAAGGTACTATGGTATACGCATCGAATCATCGGTACGACGGCGAATTTAAAGATGGCAAAAGACACGGGCAGGGCATCATGTATCTGCCTCTTGACCGGGTTATTTCGGGGCAGTGGCAAAATGACAATATTGTTGAAGGGACCATGGTTTTTGCGGATGGCACGCAGTATACCGGCCAATGGAAATACGGGTATAGGGACGGGAAAGGTGAGTTGACCTTTGCGGATGGCCGCAAATACATCGGCGAGTTCAGGGCCGGGAAAAGACACGGCCAGGGGACACTTATCTACCCGGACGGCAGAGTATATACCGGTGAATTTCAGGAGGGAAGAAGATCCGGCTACGGAACAATGACGTATCCAGATGGCAGAAAAAAAACCGGCCGTTTTAAAAACGGGGAGTATGCGGGGCCTTGATCATTATCCCATCACCGCCTGCCGCTAAGTCCATCGATTCATAAATACGATACCGTATTTATTCACTCAGGACTGCTTGCTGCCTGCGACGAGCTCCCCTCGACGTGCTCGGGGCCTGAGCTTGTCGAAGGCAGCCGAGCCGAGTGAACAATATTAGTGATTCTCTATTCAAGCATACGTAACCGTAATTGCGAATCGAAGCACTATGTAATCAGTTTCATCAAGCCCTTGTAAAATGCAGTGTAAAAAACTGTCGCGGTGCCGGAGGGTATATATGAAAGCAGGATTTGACAGGTATCAATCAACCGCTGGATTATGAAGTTTTGCCGAATGCCGAAAAATCCGCAGCAGCGAATCGGAGAAAAACTGCCAAACGCATTTGCTTCTCAATCCCTGGGAAGGAGTATCCATATGAAAAAAAACCTTTTTCTGGTCTACCTGGCATTCTGTCTCATTATCACGGCCTGCTCCGGTCTAAAATGGAAGCATGATTATAAACCGCGATCGGCCCTAAGAGAAGATTTAGAAGATTGTCAGCGGGATGTTCGGACATTTAGAAGAGGTTATACCGGGGGTGAAACTCCTTATGAGGAGCAAATTATGATTAACGAATGCATGCAGAATAAGGGGTGGTACAGGTGATGGAAGGTTGAGCCGGTTGAGCCCGTTTGCCCGTTAGCCGGTTTTGTCCAGTTATCCTGCATCCAGAATCCCAATATCCTGTATCTTGAATCTTGCATCCTGCACCCTGAATTCTGTATCCACCATCCAGAGACACTTTGAGCTTTTTTCGATTTTGTCTATGCGCCATGCGCCACGCGCTATGCGCTGTCAGCCATGAGCTATCGACTGCCAGCTTCATCCTCTCTGTCCTTCGCTAAAGATCCATCCAGAAGCCAAGGGAAAAATAAGTTTCATCAAACTGAAAAAATTCTCCGATGAGAGATCGCCCGTTGTAGTACTCAAGGCCGAATCGATACGTCCGCGATAAATTCCTGACGGGAATGACCAGGCCGGCTTGGATAGTCACATCGGCCTGCCAGTCTGATTCTTCATAGGAGGTTACGTCCAACGCAGCATAATATCCTGCCCGCTCGTTCCACCAGCGCCTTGCATCTTCGAACTCGATGCCGCTTTCCAGGCGCCAACGTTTTTGTAAAACCTTATTGCGCATATCATAAGCATAGCCGGTTTCGCCATAAATGCGCCAGTATTTCAGGCCTGCCAAACTTGCCCCCAGCAGCAGTTCCTCTCTAGTGTAATTAATCCTTTGTCGGCCGGTTCGTTCGGCGTACTCGTCACCCACATGACTCGAATCATGCCTAGTGCCAAATTTTAAAGCCAAGCCTTTGCCGTTACCCCAAGTGAACAATGCGCCGTACAATCCGTCCCAACCGATATTATCCAACGAGTTATCGCGGTCAAACACACCGAGAAATGCCCCTTCAAGATCGAACTGAAACCCTTTGTCCGGATCGTTTTTTGGATGAAGCCGAAAAAAACCATACCGGCCTCCCAGGCGGAGCTTCAAGCGATTATCGCCGGCTTGAGGTATGCTGGATTCAATCATCCAGAGACGGGAGATTGAAAACATCGGCCGTCGAGGATTGGCAATATAACGGGGGTAAAGGTCTGATCCCGGACTGAAGACAGTGCGCCAGTTTTGACCGATATCGAATGAATATTCATCTTTTGGGTCTTGGTACTCGTTTTTGGTGTTAGTGTCCGTATTGTCGGATTGATCGGCCAGAAGTAGTTGATCAATCGGATCAACAGTTTTGGAATAAAGTGCCGCAGGAATAAAAGAACAAAAGAGAATGGATATGAGCAGCATGCAATGTTTCATAATTGGTCTTCCCTGTTATAATATGCGTTCTATTTAACAAAGATGACACGTATTATTTCCAATTATTCGATCTGAAGAGTTTGCTTCGGAAAACGCATTATACATTCTCAGTATTACAAAGTACGTCATTGAATGTTTGCGCAATAAAAAAAATGTGATTTTATTAAAAAAACTCTTGATTAGTTTTATACAAATTGTTAATGCCTGCCGAAAGTGACCTGAACCGCATCCGCTACTTTTACCATAGCGGACAACCGATTGGGTTACCAATCGGTTTATGTGTTTCAGGTTATTATATTAACGCCTGGATCGTATACTGATGCCGTGTGAGTAAATGTAGCCTCCCACCCTTGCGATCCAGGCCTTTTTATTTTCTTACCATCTTCTGGTTGTAATGGATGCATAGACCGAACGGCCAGCCTGCCTATTGCAGTTCAAAGCAAATGAAGCTGATAGCTCATGGCTCATAGCTGACAGCGCATAGCGCGTGGCGCATGGCGCATAGACAAAATCGAAAAAAGCTCAAAGTGTCTCTGGATGGTGGATACAGAATTCAGGGTGCAGGATGCAAGATTCAAGATTCTCGATACAAAATTCAAGATTCTGGATGCCGGATAGCGGACTCAATCCCGCCATGGCGCGACAGGCCGGGCCTAATCAGCAAACGGACAAAACCGGCACAACGGGCTCAACCGGCCAACAGACCTGGATACAGGATGCAAGATACCGGATACTGAATACAGGATACAAGATACCAGGATCCAGAATACAAGATTCAAGATAAACGATTTCATTTGCAACCGGTATCTGGAATCAGGTATCCGATTTTTTGATCAACTGTACTCAACAAACTCAACGAGCACAAAAAACGCAATGAACCCAACAAATCCAACGGGCTCAACCGGCCAACGGGCACAACCGGCTCAACCTAATCAGCCCCCTATAGATGACATCTGGCAGGAAACACCGGCAGGATTGTTAATAGCCAGGTTATGGTCTGAAGGCTTATTGGTAACTGCCCGACAAAACAATTCCGCCAGTTCGCTATCGGGCCTACCAGCTCTGAGAGGCGTTTTCAGGTCCAACTGATGGTCGGATAATAGGCAAGGGCGCAATTGTCCGCTGGCCGTCAATCTCAATCGGTTGCATGTGCCGCAAAAATGATGGCTCAATGCGCTGATAAATCCGAGTTCGCCCAAGGCGCCCTCAAATTTAAAGCGGGCAGCCGGACCATCATCGGTGTTTTTTTCGATAGATTTAAGTTGCCCGATGGAACGGATCTGATCCATAATTTCGGGCACCAGCAGGGGCGGTCCGAATTGCATGCGGGATTTACCAATGGGCATGTACTCAATAAATCGGACGTGGTAGGGTAAGCGAAATGTCAACTTGGCGAAGTCCAAAAGCTCATCGTCATTGGTTCCCCTGAGGGCCACGACGTTTAGTTTGATGGGATCAAATCCATCTTCACCAGCCGCTTTGATTCCCTGCCAGACGTCTTTAAAACCATCCTTGCCCGTAATTCGACGGAATTTTTCACCGTTCAGCGTATCCAGGCTGATATTCAAGCGCTTGATGCCGGCTGCTTTAATTTTTTCAAGATTATCTTTAAGATTCATGCCATTGGTTGTCAGCGTAACTTCAGAGATACCGGGAATCCGCGACAGCCGATCCAGAAATTCGTACACGCCTTTGCGCACCAGCGGTTCGCCGCCGGTAATCCTCACCTTTGAGATGCCAAGTTCAACGCCGATTTTAACGATCCGCAAAATTTCTTCATATCTTAATATCTCCTCGTGCGAGAGCCTGGGAATTCGGTCATGGGGTACACAGTAGGTACACCGCAGGTTGCAACGATCCGTGATGGAAATTCGCAGATAGGTGAGATGGCGGTTGTATTTGTCGATTAACTGTTTAGTAGACACTTGGGGAAATCCTCATTCAAAATATATGGATTCCTAAAAAATCTAGCTCACTCAAGTAGTGAGAATTTTTTCATTACCACAAAGACACAAAGGGCACAAAGAATTATTTTATCAATCAAAAATTGTTGCTGGCGCTGCCGGTCATCTTTGCATCAAAGTGCGGGAAATCGGCTTGACGGACTTTATTGAAAGCAGTTTTGGGGCAGGGTGACTGAACAAAAATTGGAAAGTTATTGCTTCGGTGACTTTCAGTTTACGTTGAACTTTTGGCGATACTCCTGGATCTCCACCATCGGCGGTCTTTCCACACCGTCAATTTTTAGGATATCCGGCTGGATTTCGTTTTTGACCAGGTTGTATTGAATCATCTCCTGGTAAAGGTCCTTATTTAGGTGGATGATAGCCTGGTTCTCAATACGTCTGAAAAATGTATTCAGAATGACGAAGGCCATCTTACCCAGTGCTTTGGTATCCTGATTTCTATGGACGCGTCTTTCAAGGTCTACCTGAGCGATAACATCCAGCCCCCAATTTTCGCAGATATCGAGAATCATACTGGTTTCGACGCCATAGCCGATCGGAAAAGGGATTTTTTCAAACACCTCGCGAAAGCCTGCGTACTCGCCCGACAGCGGCTGGATAATCTGGGTCAGTTCCGGGAAAAACAATGAGAACATCGGTCTTATGACAAGCTCGGTTACCCGGCCTCCCCCAGTGGGACGCACTTTGTTTTTTCCGATTGCTATGGGGCGGTCATAAAATGCCTTGGCATACTTAATGTGATCGTAAAGCAGAAGCGGTCCCACAAGGGCATAAGCAAATCGGTGGTGAATATTTTTTATGTCCGCATCCAGATATACAATGATATCGCCTTTGGTTACGTAAAGGGCTTTCCAGAGATTTTCCCCTTTGCCTTTAAACCGTTCGAGCTCGGGAAAGATTTGGTCGGCTTCGTAGACGTCGGCCCCGAATGCGGCGGCGATTTCAAGCGTATTGTCGGTCGAACCGGAATCGATGACGACGATTTCATCCAGAAGGGGGTAGCGGGTCATCAACTCCGACTTCATGATGATGATTTCTTTGGCAATCGTTTTTTCCTCATTCAATGTCGGCAGACACAGGGATATCTTCAGGCCTTTGCGTTTCTTTTCATCCACCAGACGGTTAAGATCGATGAAGTCGGAATAGTGGAATGTATTTTTGGAAAGCCAGTTGTTATCCATCACAAACTCCGTTGTCAATGGCTTGAATGATGCCGATGACTTGGGCGATGCCCTTGAATATCGGCTCGATTTTTGCTCTGGCATCCTTCTGGTGATAATTTTCGCCCTGGGTAATACCCAGGGTAACGGCCGGAATCTTGCGTGAAAGGAATATCGAAAGTTCCGATTCACTGGACCCACTGATAGGTTTCAACCCCAGATTTTGCATGACATCAATGGCGCTTTTCACTAGCGGATGATTATACCGCAGCCTGGAGGCATTTAAATTACTGATGGTTTTCAAATTTAGCTCGACTTCATACTCATGGCTGATTCCTGCGATAATATCTTTGATATCGCTAAAGATGGATTTTACCATCTTGTCTGAATCACCTTGAATTTCAAATCCCAATGATGAATCGAAAGGAATGGTCCCGTGTTTAAAACCGCCCGTGATTTTACCAATAATGATACGGGATCGGGGTCTTTGGGGTAAACGCAGTTTCAGTATCTGATTTATGACTTCATTTAATACAATAATCGCATTCGGTCTGAATTTTTGTTCCCACCCGCTGAAGGTGGAGATGTTGCAATCGACTTCGCAGCGGATCATGCCCTCGGAATAATAACTTAACCGGCCAAGTTCGGCCCCCTCGATACAGACGGCTCCCCGAATCGGTTTTGACCACGTCTTAACTAGGTGTCGGATTCCGCGCAGATTCCCTTTGCCGATGGACTGAATAACACCTGCCAGGACAATGTCGGATTCAAAGCGTAAATTTAAACGGTGAAATATCTCCGGCAGTGAAACCAGTACACCGACGCCGATCGAGTTGTCCGTAAGACCGGGTCCGGTGATCGAATTTTTCTTGATCTTAAAGTTGTGATCGATTTCTTTACTGAAAAAAGTGTCCAGATGAGCGATAATAAAAATCGGCGGTTTTGAACCGTTGGTGCCGCGTATGACACCGATGGGATTCCGGTACCCGTCCGTGGTGCATTCGTCCACCTGAAATTCAGCCAACCGGTCCAGGAAAACCTGGGTACGCTTTTTTTCCTTGAATGTGGGCGCAGGTATCTGCCCGATCAACACGATATTGGTGAGAATCGTTTCTCTCATGGCGCGGATCTGTTCGACGTAAGTCGGCAGTTTTTCGAGATAATCTACCATGCGATCCTCTTGGCCTGCCGGGAAACATTCAAGTCATTAGAGGCGGGTGGCCGGTTGTCAGAGGTCTGTTTGAAATACGCGCACGAATCGGGTGGCTACAGGCTGCTGTATAACGATTGATACTTAATAGATATACCAGAACAGGTAATGAAGTCAATATCTTAATATTTTAAGCCGATTTTCGGATATGATTGGTTGTTTATTTTCGTTTTTCTTCGACACAACATACGCAACAGATATAGTGGTAGTAATAAGAATGTTCCGTAGGGCATGCTTTAACGAGGCCCGGTATAATACTGGACAATCGCCTCGCACAGACCGGGGATGGTATATGTATCAGCGCTGATATGGACATCAAAACCCAGTTTACCGGCGGTTTCGGATGTAATGGGACCGATGCTGGCGATGGTGACGCCTTTTATCAGATCCTTGACTTTTTGGTCGGGGAGCAATGATTTGAAATTTCGGACAGTAGATGAGCTGGTGAAGGTGACGACATCGATTGCGTTTTCAGCGAGCAGTTGGATCAATTGTTCTGAATTGTCTGCAACCGGTAGGGTACGGTACGCTGTGACCTCATCGACCCGGGCGCCCATCTTGATCAGCTCGGCGGGCAATATCGGTCTGGCTTCTTCGGCCCGGGGCAGTAATATTTTCTGGCCGCTTATTTTCCGGCCGGCAAAGGCTTCAATGATTGATTCGGCCCGGTAACTTTCGGGTATGATATCGCTTTGCAGTCCAAAGCTTAAAAGCTCTTCGGCAGTGGCCGGACCGATGGCCGCGGTGTTTAGGCGATTCAGAGCCCGAACATCTTTTCCCAGGGCAAACAGGCGTTGGAAAAAAAATTTGACGCCATTGACGCTGGTGAATATCAGCCAGTTATACCCGCAAAGATTTTCAATGGCATTGTCCAGCGGCCTCCAGTCAGTGGGCGGCATGGTTTCAATGGTCGGATACTCCAGACATTCGGCGCCAAGGTCTGCCAGGCACCGGATCAGGTCGCTGGCCTGAGCTCTGGCGCGGGTGACGACAATTCTTTTTCCCAGCAGCGGTCGCTGTTCATACCATTGCATGCTTTCGCGCAGTTTTACCACATCCCCGACCACGATAATGGCCGGCGCTTTCAATCCGGCTTCCTGGACCCGCTGGACGATATTATCAAGCGTTCCTGCAACCGTCACCTGACGCGCAGTGGTCCCCCAGCGGACGAGGGCAACCGGTGTCTCCGCCGGTTTTCCGTGTTGCAGCAACTGTTGCGTGATGTAGGGCAGATTTTTAACCCCCATCAGAAAAACCAGCGTTCCGACCCCTTTGGTCAGAGATGCCCAGTGAATGCTCGATTCGGTTTTTTGCGGATCTTCATGGCCGGTGACAAATGCAACGGTTGACGTAAACTTGCGATGAGTCAGGGGGATTCCGGCATAGGCCGGTGCCGCTATGGCCGAGGTAACACCCGGTACGATCTCGAACGGGATTCCTTCCACGGTCAGAATTTGCGCCTCTTCCGCGCCGCGTCCGAAAATAAAAGGATCTCCACCTTTCAGGCGCGCTACGATAAGGTCCTCCTTTGCCTTTTGGGCGATGAGATCATTGATCCCCTCCTGGGAAAGCGTGTGATCGCCCCCTTTTTTGCCGACATAGATCAGCTCGGCGTTCTCGGAAGCATAGTCCAAAAGGGCAGGGGAGGCCAGGTAATCATAAATAACGACATCGGCCCGGCGGATGCATTCCATACCTTTCACGGTGATCAAGCCCGGGTCTCCGGGCCCGGCGCCGACCAGGTAAACCTTGCCTTTTATATCTTTATCCAAGTTTTATGTCCTTCAAAGGTACAATTAGGACGTACAGTTTTGTTTTAAAAGATGAACGTCGAACATCGAACCACGCCTTGGCGTGGTCGAATGAAAATTGAAAATCCAATACCGAATATTACAATTGACCCACGACTTAATTGTCTGTTTTTTCTCCGGAAGCTATTGAACGATCTTTATGATTCTAACCCAATAGACGAACAGCTTATCTCCAATTTCATAGGTCTGTTTTTCTGTCTTTACCATTGAAAATTCGATGTTGGACGTTCGATGTTCGTTTTTTTCAGCAGATCTTCCCAGAGCTCCGGAGTGAATAAAATGAAGCGCCTGTGCTGAAGTCCGCCCCCTATCTCACTCAGACCCAGTCTCTAAAAGTTTTTCAAGTATTTTATCTGCACCCAAAGATAACAAACGTTCAGCAAGTTCGACACCTATATGTTCAGAGGCATTTTCCGAACCAGAACGTTTATCCCGGATAATCGATTCTCCGTCGATGTCCGCAACCAGTCCATCGAGGATGAATTGACCGCTTTCGATAGTGCCGTGGGCGGCGATCGGAATCTGGCAGCTGCCCTCCAAGCGCTTTAGGAAGGCCCGTTCGCCAAGTACAGCTGCCCGGGTCGAGGGGTGATTGAGTACATCGAGTTTTTCTGCGGTTTCAGGATCGTTTTTCCGGATTTCGATACACAAAGCGCCCTGTCCGACTGCTGGCAGCATAACGGCACCAGCCAGATATTCACTGATTCTGTTTTCCAGCCCAAGCCGTTTGACCCCGGCTGCTGCAAGGACGATGGCAGCAAGATCATCTTCTGCGGCATCCAGTTTTTTCATCCGGGTATCCAAATTTCCTCTCAAAGGGACGATGGTAAGGTCCGGCCTGGCATGCCGCAGCTGGGCGGCGCGGCGAAGACTGCTGGTTCCGATACGGGCGCGGTGGGGAAGTCGCGCCAAGGGAAGGTTTTGCCTCGATATCAGCACGTCCGACGGCGTCTCCCGCTCGGGGATCGGGCCGACACAGAGTCCTTGCGGCAGTTCGGCCGGCATATCTTTCATGCTGTGGACCGCCAGGTCCACACGACCGTCGAGAAGGGCCTCCTCGATTTCTTTAACGAAAAGACCTTTTCCGCCGACATGGGCCAGCGGAACGTCAAGAATCTTATCGCCTTTGGTCTTAATGGTCACAAGGTCAACCGCAAGGGAAGGGAATTTTTCAATCAATGCTGATTTTACCCATTTGGCCTGCCACAGCGCAAGTTTGCTGGCCCGGGTACCGATCTTCAACGAAGCTTTCATTGTCATTGACCACAGCTTGTGCAGCTGGACGCTGCACATCCGCTGCAGGCAGATCCGGCAGATTTAGATACCGTCTGGCCACCGCTGCCTTTGCTGATAAATCCACAGGTCGACATCAACCGGCACACGTCGGTGCTTTGGCAGGTAGGGCAATCCGGCTTTTCATCACCGAAAACCAGGCATTCGAAATCCTTGTCGCATTTTTCACAGTGATATTCGTAAATCGGCATTATATCGTTTCTCCTTCAGCTCTGAAGTAGTTGTTTTCCTATAAGCTATCCAAGGTTATGGCTGATGGCTCATGAATCAGTGCTAATGGCTGATAGTTTATGGCTGTCGGTTTTGAGCTTAGTACATCCATCCATAAATACGATGACATGTTCCTCTCAATTTTTGTCAATTTTAAGCGCCGTGGGCCCTGAGACCGTGATGCAAAGTTTTTTTTATCATATAGCGGCATTAAAAAAAATCAAGCTCATGGGAGTATTTTTAAAACTGTTCGGGAAACAGTATTCTATCCACCAGTTCACATAATATGTGAGCGATCGTAATGTGCGTTTCCTGAATTCGGGCGGTTATATCCGAATCCACGGTAAAAACCAGGTCGGCCTGGCTTGTCAGTTCACCACCGCGGCCGGTCATGCCCAGCGTGAACATGCCGATTTCTTTGGCCGTCTTTATTCCTTCGAGTACGTTGGCTGAATTGCCACTGGTACTGATACCCCAGGCAATATCGCTGGTGTTTCCGAGGGCCTTGATCTGCTTGGCGAAAATATCATCAAAATGATAGTCGTTTCCAATACTTGTCAGGATCGATGTGTCGGTTGTCAGGGCAATGGCGCCAAGTGGCGGCCGCTCGATCCGAAACCGGTTTACGAATTCGGCGGCAATATGCTGTGAATCGGCGGCACTGCCGCCATTTCCGAAAATAAGAAGTTTATGTCCGGCAATGATACATTCGGTCAGCCTTTCGGAAGCCACTTTGATCAGGTCCATATTTTGTCTGATCGAGCGCTCCTTTACCGCCACACTGTCTTCCAAGATGTTCAATATGATGTTATCCATGTTTTTTCCCCGGTTAGGCCCGTTGGGCCCGTTGGGCCCGTTGAGCCGGTTGAGCCCGTTGAGCCGGTTGGGCCCGTTGAGCCGGTTGGACCCGTTGAGCCGGTTGAGCCCGTTGAGCCGGTTGGGCCCGTTTGTCCGTTGGCCAGCTGAACACTTTCTTTAAAATACGATGCGAAGTCCCGCAATTCGAGGTCTGCCCGGCCTGCCCGCCTTGGCGGGATTGAGCCGGTTAAATCGGTTTTGCATGATCGCGTGCTCAGTGATTAGTGTCCAGTGATCAGTAATCAGTGATCAGTATCTAGTATCCGGCATCCGGTATCCGGCCACCGGCATCTGGTATCCTGCATCCTGCATCCTGCATCTTGTATCCTGTATCCTGTATCTTGTCTCCGGCATCCATTAATACGTTGAGCTGATTCCATTCTTTGCTATGCGCCATGCTCCATGCGCCACGCGCTATGCGCTATCAGCTATCATCTATCAGCTGCTCTCATCCGTACTGCGTCGAACTATTTCTATATACTCACTGGAATCAAATCCAAGCTGGTCTGCTTTTTCAAACTGGTCCAGGGCCTCTTGCAACCGGTTTTGACCCAAATAGATCCGACCGAGCCGGTGCCGGAACATTCCACTGTCCGGGGCAATTTCAACGCTTTGTTTGCAGAACAGGGTTGCGATATCCGGATTTTTACCCAGGGCATAGTACAGCCAGCCCAGGCCGGAGAGGGATACAGCATCATTGGCGTTCAAGCGGATCGCTTTTTTATAGGTGTGCATCGCTTCCCGGGGCATGTTCATCATGGTGTAACATTCACCGAGATTGGCGTAAGCGACACTTATATCCGGGCGAAGCGCCGCAGCCCGTTCCAGATATGATCTGCTTTTCTCAGGGGCCTCCATCTCAAGATAAAGCCTGCCGATCTGAACGGCAATCTCAAACCGGTTGTCCGCTTGACCATCGGCTTCGAGAAAGTGCTCGAGCGCTTTTTGCCGGTCACCCATCAACAAATTTGCAAGGCCCGCATTGTACAGCGCCAGGTTTTCGCCGGAATTGAGTTCGATGGCTTTGTTGAAAGCCGACAGAGCCGCTTGAAAGTCTCCCATAGCGCCATAACAGACACCCAGGCTGTTATGGATGTTGGCGTCTGAGTCATCGAGCATCAGGGCTTTTTTGAATTCCGCGATGGCTGGCTGGATATGGCCATCGTCGTACAGTTTGTCTGCGCTGATGTTTAAACTGATGGCGTCAAAGGGGACAGTACTGTCCGGTCCGAAAAATTTTGCGTGTTCGAGGGCCTTGCGTGCATTTTCGACAATTTCACCTCTTTTGAAATCCAAGGTGGGGAAACCGGCAATACCGATGGTTACAGTCCGATTGCAATATTCGGCCAATATCTGCTTGAAGTTTTTTGCAATATTAAGGCTTGTTTCCTCGTTGGACTCAGGGAAAAAACAACCGAATGACAGGCTGTCGAGGATGCCCCAAATGCCGTTGTGTCGTTCACAAATTCTGTCTATGGCACGGGCGACATATTGCCGAGTGCCGTTCAAGTCGTTGTCAGCTACCTCTTTATCATGTTTATCAAGAACGTCCAATTCCAGCACCATGGCACTGAAATTCGGTGACGATTCTAAACGGCTGAGCCCTTGCGTGACAAAGGCATCGTTGTTGAACGCCTGAGGGTATGATTTCAGCAGAGGATCTGAAGCAATATTCCCATACGGTCGGAATGGCCGGACAGCGGCAGGCACCGGTGTCTTCGATCGTAAAAACTGCTGGGTCTTGTCGCATGCTGTATGCAAAAGAGGCCGGCTGCTATTCATTCTCAATCCTTTTTCAGCAGATATTCAAATGCACTTTTAATAATCGCCAGTTCATCATCCTGAATAGTTCTGGGATCCAATATATAACTGTTCTCCTCGATTCGACCGATGATCGGTGGTGAATGATTGCGCAGGTGCGCTTCAATCGTGTTGGCTGAGATGCCGTTGATATTAATTGCCAGGCAGCGGCTGGGTAGCTCCAGCAGTGGTAAAGATCCGCCGCCGGCTTTTGATGAGGATTTCAATATGTCTATTTCAAGGCGCGATCGGTCAATTCTGATCAACAGATTCTTTAAACGGCGCGCCTTTTTTTCGATCCTGTCAAGGGACTGGACAAGCATGCGCAGGGTTGGAATGGCATTGACGGCTTTTTCCTCGTCCCTGTATAGTCGCAGGGTGCTCTCAAGTGCCGCCAGGGACAGTTTGTCGATCCTCAGAGCGCGGGTGATGGGGTTTTGTTTGATGCGCTCCAGGTATTGTCTTTTGCCGACGATGAATCCGGCCTGGGTGGCACCGAGGAGTTTATCACCGCTGAACGTCACGATGTCGGCGCCGGTCGCGACAGATTCCTGAACGGTAGTCTCCTTCTCCAATCCGTACCTCGAAAAATCGACAAATGTACCGCTGCCCAGATCTTCCATTACGGGCAGGTGATGGGCTGCACTCAGCTCCACGAGTTCCTGTAAAGCGACTTCCTTTGTGAATCCGACGATACTGTAGTTGCTTTTATGTACTTTCAGCAATAGCGCCGTGTCCTCATCGATGGCGTTTTCATAATCCTTGAGGTGGGTTCGATTCGTGGTACCGACTTCGGTGAGGATGCCGCCGCTTTTAGCCATTATGTCCGGTATCCGAAATGAGCCACCGATCTCCACCAACTCTCCCCGGGATACAATCACCTTTCTGCCTTTGGCAACCGTTTCCAGACAGAGAAGAACCGCGCCGGCATTGTTGTTCACCACCATGGCGGCCTCCGCGCCGGTGATTTCACAGATAATATCCTCCACATTGCTGTATCGCGAGCCGCGTTTGCCGCGGGCCAGGTCGAACTCAAGATTCGAGTATCTGCCGCCGATGGCTTTGAGATTTTCCAGGGCTTCGGTGGCCAGCAGTGATCGTCCTAAATTGGTGTGAATAACAATCCCGGTGGCATTTACCAACCGCTCCAAATTCAAAGCCATGGCGCGGCTGACAGCCCCTCTGACCTTTGCAACGATGACGCCATCCGCCAGGTCGGTTTCGCTGAGTTGATCAGCATTGGCGATAATCGATTTTCTGAGTTCTTCCAGTACTGTGCGTATGGACCGCGTGAGCACCGTGCGAGGCACCTGGTCGAAATCCGAACCCTTGGCGGCAAGCTCTAAAATATGGTCGACTCCCGGAAGCTGCTGCAACAGTTTTTTTTGGTGTTCGCTTATTGACATTGTTAAACCTGTTGGCCTAACCCGGATCCGCCATAGGCGTTATCAGGATACAAGATTCAAGATACAGGATCCAGGATGCAGGATTCAGGATCCAGGATTCAAAACCAGGATCATGTTTTGGATACTAGAAATTACCGCTCTACGTGTTAACGTATCCGCATCGGTAGCAATCGCGTTTGTAAATCTTTTCTAATATCATTGATAATGTAATTATATCAATAGATTTCTTTTTTATAAACCATCCCGCCCCGGCAGGACCGCGGGGAACTTCATTGCTGGTAAGGACCTGGCTGAGCGAATACACTGTTGCAATTCGATTCTAAATGTTCGATGAAAGAGCTAAACCGTTGCGGACATTTATCCTTTAGGCATATTTGGATTTAGGTTAAAATAGTCTTTGAATAATATTTTATACTTACGTATTATTCCCTCTAACATAAAGGAGCGGCTGTGCAGAACTTGTTGATTACAGGCGGGTGCGGCTTTATCGGTACGAATTTCATCCGCTATCTCTTGTCGGAATCCGATACCGGTACGTCTGCGGGCTTTGACGGACGAATCGTCAATGTCGACAAGTTAACCTACGCCGGCAATCCGGAGAACCTTGCCGGGTTTGAGGAAAAATATCCGGACCGGTACCATTTTATCTCGGCTGATATCTGCGATCATCGAAGTGTGGCCGAAATCTTCAGCCGTTTTGAAATCGATGCTGTCTGTCATTTTGCGGCCGAATCGCATGTCGATCGGTCGATTGTTGCTCCGGATGCATTTATTCAGACCAATATTGTCGGCACTTTCAACCTGCTCGAGCTGGTTCGGGAGAACCGGGATGCTATAAAGCTTTTTCATCATATCAGCACGGATGAGGTTTTCGGATCACTGGGAGTGCAGGGATATTTTTCAGAGCAAACCGCATATGATCCCAGCAGCCCCTATTCCGCATCCAAGGCGGGTTCGGATCACCTGGTGCGCGCATACAGCCGTACGTATGGTTTGCCGGTGACCATTTCCAATTGTTCAAACAATTACGGACCTCACCAGTTTCCGGAGAAGCTGATCCCACTGATGATCCTCAACAGCCTCGAGGGAAAATCGTTGCCTGTATACGGTGACGGAATGAATATCCGCGACTGGCTGTATGTCACCGATCACTGTCGTGCGATCTGGCTGATTATGAATCACGGGCGTCGCGGTGAGACATACAATGTCGGCGGTCGCTGCGAAATGCCAAACATCGAGGTTGTGGAAATGACCTGCGATATACTGGATCGCAGGATACCCGATAAAAACATCGGTCCGCGCCGGGAGTTGATCACCTTTGTGAAAGATCGACCGGGGCATGATCGCCGCTATGCCATCGACTGTGCTAAACTTCAAAACGAACTGGGATGGTTGCCCAATGAATCATTTGCAACCGGACTGGAAAAGACCATCGACTGGTATCTTGAAAACCGCGACTGGGTAGCGCGCGCGAGAAGCGGTGAGTATAAAAAATGGATTCATCGTCAGTACGGTGACGCCGGGGAATAAAATGCTGCCTTGGCTTTTAAATTGTTCTGATCAATAATAAAAGGAAAAAGCGTCGCAAATACTTCATTCTATTGAACCGAGTCACCCCAGGGCGGACTTCGTGCCTTCGTGGCTAAACCTCTATCTTACCATGTATTTCAGATCTGAACTGTAGGTCGGGTAGGCCCAAAGCATTCCTTTCAGGTCGGCTCCAGTCAGCTTCAGCCGGACGGCTATGGCAAAAATATTTATGACCTCGTCGGCGCTGTGACCCAAGAGATGGGCACCGAGAATACAGCCGCTCTCTGCCTCCTGAATGATTTTGAAAGCTGAATGGGTCTGGCCGATCCGTCTGGAGGACGGCCAATGGTTCATCTCACCCCTGTTGACGGTGATATCCATCCCGGCTTGCCTGGCCGCCTCTTCCCCTAAACCAACAGATGCCAGGGGCGGGAGGCTGAAGACAACACTCGGTACTACTGTAACATCCGGTTCGTCCTGGTTTCCGGATATTATGTTGCGCGAAGCAATTTCGCCTTCGAGATCGGCCGTGGTCGCCAATTGATAGGTTGTAGCCGCCGCGTCGCCGATGGCATAGACCGACGGATTAGAGACGCTCTGAAGGTATTTATTGACGGTAACACCCTTTGGCGAGTAGTCGATCGATCCGGCTTCCAGGTTAAGGTCCTCCAGGGCTGGTATTCGGCCGGCGCCATGGACGATCAAATCAGTACGAAATCCCTTTTCCGGCATTTCGATGCAGCCCGCCACCAGATCTGAGTCCTCTTGTTCGATTCGATCCACGCAGGCATTTTTAAATATGTGGATGCCGGCTTCGCGATAGGCATCTTCCAAAACTTTCACAAGATCCTGATCGAATCGTGCCAATATCCGTTCACCTTTTTGGAGTAAGGTAACCTCGGCCTCGCACATAGCGGCAATACCTGCAAATTCCATAGAGATAAAACCACCTCCAACAAAGATGACTCTTTTCGGCATTTCATCCAAGTCCAGGAATTGTTCGCTCGTTTTCAGATATTCTTCGCCGGGAATATTCAATGGTCGCGGAACAGCGCCGGTTGCAATGACGATATGTTTTGCAGAAATCTTCAGCCCGTCGACCTCGATGCTGTTGGCACCGGTGAATCGGGCCACGCCGTGCAAGGTGTGGGCGCCTTTTACTCGAAAACCTTCTTCGGTACCTTTCGGAATAGGTGCGGTAAAAGCATTTTTGGACCGCATCAGGGCCGGCCAGTCAATTTCCGGGATGTTTTTCACACCGATGCCTTGCATCCGGCGGCATCGCTCCACGGTTTCGGCGGCCGCAACCAGATATTTTTTGGGTTGGCAGCCCCGCATGGCACAGGTTCCGCCGTATTCCCGACGATCAACCACAGCGACTGTCAGGTTTGCCGTCAAGCAATTATTGACCACGAAATAGGCGGATGTTCCGGTTCCGATAACTATCACATCATAGTCGTATTCCATTGGACCCCCTTTGATTTTTGTATCCGGATTGTAGAAATCGATTGGAGAAGCTATCATAAAGAAAAAGTAACTTCAAGATATGCTTATCGTGAACAAAGTAAAGAATTCGCGCCCAGAGTATCGGAATTTCTATGTTTGATTATAATCTGCTGTCAGTCATTTCAGATGCGCCTTTGAAATTCGACCCAAAAAGTGTATGGTGGAATTCAGCATAAAGATGGGCACGGATCAATTTCAGAATTAATTTAATAAAAAAAGAGGCGGAATTCCGCCAGCAGATGCCGGGAAGGTCAGACAATGAACAATAAAATCATATTACCGCTGGACAATGTACCATGGGAAGAAGCCGGTAAAATTATGCAGCAAACCAGCGGATTGGTCTGGGGCTATAAAATCAGGAGAAGCATTCTGGAGCGAGGATTAGGCGTTATCGAAGAAATCAAAGCGTTCGGAAACGTTATGCTGGATTTTAAGCTCTACGATATACCCAGCGCCATGACCGAATCACTGCGAATGCATATCGATGCCGGCGTCGATATTACCACCGTGCACTGCACTTCCGGCTACGATCCTGCCGCTGAAGGGCTTTCCGGTGAAAACATTGCCGGTGTGACCGTCCTGACATCCATGAGTGAGAATGATTTTAGCCGCTATTACCGGGGTAAAGATATTCCGGGTATGGTAGAGGACATGGCCCGGGTGGCGGCGACGCGCTACAGCTATCTGGTCTGTTCACCGCGGGAACTGGAACGAATCCGGTCCCTGGAAATAAAAAAAATCTGCCCCGGTATTCGCCCCCGGTGGTATCTGCAGGAAGATGATCAGACCCGCACGGCAACACCGGCCGGAGCCATAAAAAGCGGGGCCGAATTGCTGGTCATCGGTCGCCCCATTCTGCGGTCGGATGACGTCGCCGCTGCGGTTCGAAAAACAAATGCCGAAATCCGGGAAGCCGTTTAATGAGCCTCGGGTTTCGGGTTGCGGGTTGTGAGTTACGAGTTAGGGTTGTAAGTTTTGTGTTTCGTTTTTTTCATGTTGCGGGTTGTGCGTTCGGGCGACTTCATTTTTGACCATCAGGTCTCGAGTGGCTTGGCAACCGTTGATTATAGGATGCCAATCTTTGGCCGGTTTTATAAGTTCAGCATTTGGAAGGGAACAGTGACATGATTTGGGAACAGGCCGATTTCATTATTAGTTCAGAAAAGAAGCAAGTGGATATTGACGCTCTTCACGATATGCTCAGCCGAACATATTGGAGTTATATTTAAAAGTTGTGTTTAAAGGAAAAGGCGGTGTATCCACCGGTAGATTGTTAGCAGCAGTCAACCGGCCACACTAAAAAGGAAAGGATACACCACCCATGAACCAGGATA
>Ga0126326_1000270_pt1 | contig 18813 bp, 12 predicted proteins | sample InaspJWI67metaG_FD_94485 | JGI IMG/M metagenome (GOLD analysis project Ga0126326, IMG submission 94485) | Marine gutless worms symbiont microbial communities from Oahu, Hawaii - Inanidrilus sp. 1 OAHU.JWI-67 metaG | ecosystem: Host-associated > Annelida > Digestive system > Unclassified | place... | reverse complement strand
TGCGAAAAGACCACAAAACCTCGGTTACAGCAATTTCAAATCGATCCCTTCCACTTTTAGCTATATATCAAAATGTTTCAATAGGTTAAGTGCTATTTAAAAAATTTTAACCGGACAGCAGTGCTTTGTCATATTGTTTTTGCAGGCGTTGCAGTACACCCAACCGAAAATAGCCTATCGGATTTTCCGGGTCAAGTTGGATCAGAGATTCAAATGGATCCCGAGCCTCGGTGAACTTCTACTGATAGAGGTAGGTATTGCCCAGGATCATTTTGGCCTGATAATCATCAGGTAAAACGTCAAGAACCTTTTGACTCTCCTTTTGCGCCCATTCAAATTCACGTTCACGGATGTATATCTCAGCCAGCAATAGCCTTGCTTTTGCATATCTAGGGCTCAATTCGATCGCCCGGCTAATATATTCTTTCGCAATTTTGAATTCGCGCATGCTTATATGCGCAAAACCGTTTAAATAATTCGCCCGGGCAGATCTCGGTTCCTCTTTGATCAGCTGGTCAAGCAGTCCGATGGCTTGGTCAAAATCTTTTCTTTTGGTCAGCAGTTCCGCCTTTAACAAACGCATCGAAAAATGATGCGGTCGTTTCTGCAAAACCTCTGTCACGTATTTATCCGCTTGATCGAGTTCATTTTTTTTCAAATGATAGCCGGCGATGGCAAGAATTATCCGAACGTCATCCGGCTTCAGCTCGAGGGCTTTTTGATACATGGCTAACACCTTGTCGCTACTACCGATGGAATCATAAAACCCGGCAATCACCATGTAAGGCCTTGTATTTTCAGGAGAAATATCTATCGCCCGGAGATAGGTCGTTTCTGCTGCCTCTGAATTTTGCCGGCTGAAATAAAAATTGCCTAGTGCAATATGCAAATCGGAATTTTTCGGATCCGCAGTCACTGCTTCTTTCAGCTCGGCTTCGGCCATATCGAATTTCTTTTCATTCAGATAAAACTCGAAAAGCGCTAGTCGCGGTTTTTCGTCTGTCGGATCGATATGGACGGCTTCTTTCAAGGATTTTTCAGCTTCATCTATTTTCCCCTGGCCGGCCAGAACGCGGGACAATCCCAGATAGGCGCGTGTTTCATTGCCATCGAGTTCAATGACTTTTTCAAATACAGCCTCCGCATCAAACAGGTTTCCTTCCTGCTCCAGGAGACCAGCATGTAATAACAGAGCGTCAATATTGGTCGGCTCCTTCATCAAAATCGTATCGATGGCTTTTCTGGAATCCTGGTATTTTCTTCCAAGCCAATAGAAGGTAGCCAATTTGAGCTGCGCTTCGAGGTTGCCAGGATCCAACTCGGCAACTTTAACATAGGCGAAGAATGCGCCCCGGGCGTCACCGAGTTCTAGGCTGGTTTTGCCATAATATTCCAACGCTTTGATATACTTCACATCTATTCGGAGAGCATTTTTAAACTCCAAACGCGCACTTTTGAATTCGCCTTTTTCAAAATACGCCACTCCTTTTTCAAAATGGTTAACCTTTTTTTCTTGGTCGGAAGAACAGGCCGAAAGAAATAGTGTTGTGATCAGAATAAGAGGGAAAATAGTTATTAATCGAGACATTTACACCTCCTGGATGGATGAGATTAAAAATGCCTAAATTTGAGGTATATATAATCTCATTATTTATTTATCTCTATTGAGGTAAATATTGCAAGTAATTTGCTACATTCTTCATACTTATCAAATACACAACCCGAACAAGTCGGAACCATAAAAGTTTAAAATGTTGCATTCGTTTTCAATCTTTGTGAATGCCTATATGTCAATGCTTTACAAAGATGTCAAAAATATTTTGCGCTTTTCGCGCAAAGTGGTTCCCCGGTCCGGCTTGAAGTCGACACTGATCAAACCTTCATGGATTTTGATAATCCCGTAGGTGGTGGAAAGGCCCAGATCAGTTCCCTTGCCGATCGGCTTGCTGGTGAAGAAGGGATCGAAGAATTTTTCAACGGCCTCTTTATCCATGTCCGCGCGGTATCCGAGACTGTGATCTCAGCCCGTTTACCTTCCTGCATCGCTTTGACGTTCAGCCGGCCACCGTCATGCAAGCCATCCCGCGCATTGGTGCAAAGGTTCATCAGGGCCTGGCCGAGCCCGGTCGGATCACCCATAATCATCAACTTCTCAGTCAATTCAGTTCGAAATATTATTTTTTGGTCAATTGATTCTTGTATTATGTGACATATTTCGTTTATAGCATCAATCAAAAGGAATTATTACAAATATTACATGAATAACCCACCATTATTACCGCATCGCTACAATAGTTTATGACTGAGGCGTTCTTATTTTTTTCATATTCCACTTAACATATTGAAATTTTTTATATATAAAAATTAAATATTCTGAATAATTATTTTCCGGCACTTTTCTTGCTGCGCACAAAAGGTAGACTTTTGCGCACTGATTGCGTCTGCATAAGACTTTGAACAAAAAAGGTATAAACTTACACATTCAACATAAAGCGAAGCCTGATAGATCCTGCTTGCCCTCTTTTATAATTGGCGCTATGATAATATTAAATTTAAAACGTCACGGCAATCAACCAACAATGTCATTAATTCGCATAGCGGTGACGATATTTTGCCGGGCAGATTCTCCCGTAGAAGGCGAAGTGTGTCATGGGGGTTTCCCGGAAAACTAATTTCTGCGGTTAATTTAAAATGGAAAAAAAATCAGACTTTTAGTGATTGACGACAATCAGGAAACCCTTGCCGGATTGAATGATTATTTAAGCAAGAAAAAATACGATGTCACCACTGCGCCGGACGGGTTGGAGGGTCTGGAAATATTCGAGGCCAATCAGGACGGTTTCGATCTGGTTATTACCGATGTGGTGATGCCGAACATCGGGGGGATCGGGGTGATAACAATTATCAAGCAAAAAAGTCCCGACGTGCCGGTAATTGCCATTACCGGCATGGGGGAGCATCCGCAGACGCTGGCCAGGGAGGCCAATGCGGATATTGTGCTTGAGAAACCGTTTGACTTGGTAGATCTCGAGAAACGGATTTTAAAGTTGATTGAAGAATAATTAGCCACAGAGCGAAATGCAAGCATGGACAGTGAATAATATACTATCCGACTAAACGGGCGAGCAGGCTGCTCAGCTCGGCAACGTCGACCGGTTTGGTGAGATAGTCTTTGATAATGCCGTTCAGGTGCTTGTCGGATAACTCCGGGCCGTTGCGGTCATACCCTGACATGATGGCGATCTTTGCATTCGGATCAAATTCGAGGATCCTGTCCACACAGGAAATACCGTTCTCTTTCGGCATGTTAACGTCCATCAATACAGCCTGCGGTTGAGCGGCTTTGTACGTATCCAAGGTATCAACTCCCGTGCCTGCCATCACCGGAGTATAGCCGAGACATTTCAGTAGATCACGCATGGCGGTCTGGATCTCCTGTTCATCGTCTACCACCATAATCGGTTCGCCTTTACCATGCACAATCTCTGTCGGACACGCTGTATCAGCGATATTACCACCATGTATCAAACGAAAACGAACAACGAAAGTCGTACCCTTTCCAGGTGTTGATTCAACCTGAATCTCGCCGTCATGGCTCTTTACGATACCATAGGTGGTGGATAGACCCAGACCCGTTCCCTTGCCCATTTCCTTAGTGGTAAAAAACGGATCAAAACACTTTTTGCGGGTTTCTAAATCCATACCATCCCCGGAATCCGTTACGCGAACAACAGCCAAATTTTCCTCCTGGCGGGCATCTATTTCAAGCACCCCTCCTGCGGGCATCGCATCCCGACAATTGTTAAACAGATTCATGAAAACCTGGCTCAAACCGGAATGATCACCCATGATGGGCAATGACTGATGAAGATTGAGTCGGATATCAATCTTTTGACTAAATGACTTTTTAACTATCTGGTATGTCTCTGCAATGACAGCCACCAGATCGACTCGCTGAAACTCTTTTGTCGTCTTCTTGCGGGAAAACTGCATCAGGCGATTCACCAGGCGCGCGCCCCTTTTTACGGAGGTGTCGATCCGGTTGACGACTTCGAGTAGCTCCTGTTCATCCGGATAATTCTCTTTAATCACCTGACTGTTCACCAGAATACCTGTCAGTGTGTTGCGAAAATTATGGGCCACACCGCTGGCAATGGTGCCGATGGCTTCCATCTTCTGGGCGTGTTGAAGCTGCAGCTCCAGACGCTTGCGTTCAGTCACATCCGTAATCAGAACAATGCTTATGGATGCCTCTCTGTTCACCGGCAGGTATTTTATGGTCACCTGTCTTCCCTGAAGATCAACAGGATTCTTTTCGCCGATTTCGGACAGCCTGCGGCTGGCAGAATTCATTAAATCATCGATTCGCATGCGTACGTTTTCATCAAAGAGATTCGGTGGATAAGCGGCCAGAATTTTTTCAAGGGGCACTTGAAACATAGAAACAGCAGTTGAATTGGCATAGACGATTTTGCCTTCTATCACTTCCAGAATACCCTCGGACATGCTCTCAAGAATGGTTTTCAAATGCCGGTTCCGGGAAAGCAATTCTCTGGTCAATTGACGGGGAGAAACCGCATCGAGACCCATAATCGGCCCGGGTCGACTCTTCGACCGCGGTTTGCTTGAAGACTCAACAGCCGAAAGTGCATGCTGGGCCACCGTGGCAAAAGGGCCTTTTGCAATGTAGGCGTCCGCACCGATCTCTTCATAACTGTTTTCAATTTCAGCGACAACCGCTGAAATGACGACAAGGTAACAATTGCTGAGGTGCTTCATCGTACGGATAATCCGGCAGAGTTTGTCACCGTCTAGTTTGGGGAGTATGAGGTCGAGAAAGATGACGTCGGGCGTGAAATCGGTGAGCATTTCCAGAGCCGATATGCCGTCTTCAACGGTTTGGACATAATGCCCTGCATCTTCTAGCTGCCTGGTGAAGTATTTGAGAAACACCCGGTCATCGTCTATTAGAAGGATCTTTTTTTTCATAGCTTATGCCTTTTTATGGATCACCGCAAAGTCGCAAATGACGCAGAGTTTGATTTTCTTTTTCATTCCGCCGGTCCGCATTCTGCTTGCAGAAAAGGCAGAATGTTATCATTTGGCAACAACTCAACGGCAAAGGATAGATCTTATTTTCTTTGTGATCTCTGCGTTTTTGCGGTGAACGGTAAATTATAGATAATTGCATGAAAAACCGCAATGGATTTATCAGCCTCAACCACTTGAGGATTTCTCGTCGGCCAGCTCAAGCAGGGTTTTTTCCATTTTTTGCAGCTCGGCGGAAAGGATTGATATATCTTGTTTCACGCCGGCAAAATCGCCTTTTTTACCACGCTCTTCTAATATCATCGCCATTCTAACGGCGGCTTCGGCTTGAAAAAGGCTGACCATTCCCTTTAAAGAATGGGCAGTGCGGCGAAAAGCTGCTACATCGCCATTATCAAGAGTCTCCTGCAAACCGGCAACCATCCGGGGATAGTCGGCAACATACAAATCAACGATCTCCTTGAAAAAATCCCAGCTGCTGTCGAAGGCTTCAATTAGCATATTTTTATCGAAATTTAAAAATTTTTCCTCCTGCGCATGCGCTTGCTCATCCTCTGCCCGCCGGGGAGTTATTTCTGCTTGCCCGACTGATAGATTCCCCAGTATCGCCGACAGCTTGCTCGATGAGATCGGTTTGGAAATGTATTCATCCATACCGGCTTGAAGACATCGCTGCCGATCTTCTGTGACGGCATGGGCAGTCAAAGCAATGATAGGTATATGCATTTGGGTACCGGATTCGGCTTTGCGGATGGCGCGGGTTGCCTCATAGCCGTCCATTTCGGGCATTTCGACATCCATGAGCACGATATCAAACGTATGATTAGGAAGCAGTTCCAGCACTTCACGGCCGTTTTCGGCCAGCGTTACATTGTGATCCCAGCTTTCCAGCAGACGCACAATAAATTTCTGGTTGAAGGGCACATCCTCCGCCACTAGGATATTGAGCGGGTGATGATGCCTTACCGACTGTTGCTTTTTTGTTTCGATGTTGATCTCCGACTCATACGTTTCAAATTTCAGGACCTTCCTGAGTGCATTGAGCAGGTCGGAGGATCGAATCGGTTTCATCAAGCTTTCATCTATCCCGATTTTTCGGAAATCCATATCGCTTCGCAAGAGGGGAAACGTGAGCATGATGATTACCTTCACCGGCAGGTTTTTCTGCTTTTTTATCCATTGGACCAGTTCGATGCTACCGGATCTGGGCATGGAAGCATCAATCAGAACGATTTCAAAGTTTCTGCCCGATGCTCTGCCCTGGGTTATGACCTGTTTGGCTTCTTCGATCCCGAGAGCGGCCACTGCTTCCATCTTCCAGTTATCCAGTATTTCCTTGATGATTTTACAATTGGTACTGTTGTCGTCCACCACGAGCACCCGGAACCCTTTCAGCTGCCGGTCAGGAAGTTCCCTTATTATTTCCATGTCCTCCTGCAGCCCATTGAAGCGGGTAGTAAAGTGGAAGGTGCAACCATGGTGAGGTTCACTTTCGACCCACATGCGACCTTTCATCATTTGCACAAGTTGTGCCGAAACCGCCAACCCAAGTCCTGCGCCACCATACCGACGCGATATGGCAGCATCAGCCTGGGTAAACGCTTTGAAAATAATAGCCTGTTCCTCTGTAGGAATTCCGACACCGGTATCACGAACCGAAAAGTGCAGATATGTTCCCGATTCAGGGCTCTGCTCGCGTTTGACATCCACGACGATTTCCCCGGAATTCGTAAATTTATATGCATTGTCCACCAGGTTAAGCAACACCTGGCGCAAACGCACCGGATCGCCATGCAGCCGTTCCGGAACGTTGGGATCCACGCGATAGACCAACTCCAACCCCTTCTCATGGCATCTCATCGCCATTATGCGAAGGGATTCCCCAAGGACTTCTTTCAGATCAAAGTCGGTGTCCTCAAAATCCAGTTTACCAACCTCAATTTTTGAAAAATCGAGAATGTTGTTGATCAGTGACAGCAGGGCATGGGCCGATGAAATGACCACATCCAGATCTTCCTTTTGACGCGGTTTTAAATCTGCTTCCAGCATCAGTTCCACCATGCCGATAATAGAGTTTAGCGGCGTGCGGATTTCATGACCCATCTTGGCAATAAATTCGCTTTTGGCACGATTGGCTGCCTCAGCGGCCAGCTTTTCCCGCTGCAAGGCTTCAGCCTTTTTGCGCTCGGTAACATCCCTTAAAAAGCCGCTGAAACCGGCGGCCTGACCTTTCGTATCTTTGAGCAAAGAAACCGAAGATTCTACAAATCGCCTAGCACCATCTTGCGTGACAAATGTCCATCCAACAGCTCTTTTCGGCTCCCCTGTCCGGTATACGCGATCAAACGCCTTTGCGACATTTTGATTGCTCTGCAAGACAAGAGGGACGCGCCGACCTTTTCCGGTCAGATCTTCCCGTGAATAGCCCAGAATGTTGCAGGTAGCGTCGTTAAAAAACGTCAGTTTGCCGGCGGTGTCGACCTCGTAATAACCGTCTTCGGTGGTTTCGATAATGGTCCGGTATTTTTCTTCACTTTCGCGCAAGGCTGCCTCGGCGGCTTTACGTTGGTTGATGGTAAATTGGGCATGCGAGCCGAGAATAACGAACAGACACAGGATAGTCAGACGAGACCAGATCTCGCTGATATCAGGTCCGAAAAGATGGCGGAAAAAATTAACATCATAAGAGAGGAAGATATAAAGGATGGAATCAAAGATATAATAAAACACGGCTAGAGCAATGCCGATCAGCACCATCTGATCCCATAAATAAACCTGCACTTTGCTTTTGTCTATTTTGGCACCCCTTTTCCTCATCGGGTGTCTCCTTTCAGGGCCATTTTCCATGACAGGTATAGTAATCTAATTAGGTAACACGCTGCAAGTGTTAGATAGCCATCTACCAGGTCTCTGGAAAATATATCAGTCAATCGAATTTGATTCAACTGGTTCCCCGATCTTTGCACATTAATGCATGATACCCCAAATGAAAACCGATTAATATTTCAAAATTATATGTATCGCATATTTTCCGCAATTTTTATTACACAAGTTCTCACAGCAATCGAACGGATCCACAGAAATCAGTTCTCGACAGGCATTTTTGATCAAATACCAGGGCTTTCGTGCCAGCTCATAGATCCCTGATTTAATGGACTTCGTATTCAATTCCGATAAATTAAATATAAGATTCCATCGTGCAGGCAGGGCAATTAGAGCTGATAGCTCATAGAAAAGAGTGGCCAAATCTATAAAAGCGAGGAGGCCGGGAGGCAGCTAAGCTCTATGCTGAAAGTTCTGAGATGGTAACTTGCACGATGGAATAACGGCGTTTGTCTGCGGTATAATAATCAGCATCTGTAACGTGGAAAGCGGCGGCGGTCCTTACCGCTGCGGCGGTCCTTGTTGTGCCTTCTCTCAGGAAGGTGAATGGAATAAGAATAACTTCTTCGATCTCCACCTGATCTTCTACCGCCGTTATCCATAAGCTTATACTTCTCGTAAGGATTGGGAAGTCCCATTAGTGTAAATCCTAATCCGCAAAAAACGATGCGGACAAGATTGCCTGAAGTTATTGAATACTAAATTGAACCACCCGTCGTTGAATGGCTTGGTAGTGGCAGGTTAATTCCATGAACGTTTTGGTTCAATATAGTATTGTGAATATCGTTATCTTTTTATGTTATACGGCTGATCCTCTCCCGCAACGGCGAGAAAGTGCTGTGGGAACGATGCTACAGGAGCAGCGTTCGAGAGTCTCTTAATTTTGGATGCGCTGTGGAAACAAATTACACAATGATATCCGTACAAAAAGTGCGCTCTCGCTGTGCCGTTCATTGCCTCGATTACTGAAAATGCAGCGCTTTCCATCATCCGCCCCCACACGGGATGCTGGATTGTTCAACAGTGTACGCTGACAGACCTTCTTTACTTTAAGTCGCTGGCAGCTAAGGTTATCTCACATGTCGTTGAAAACGTAAAAAAAGTTTATGCTGCCTGCATTCTCTTTTCACCAATGCATTATTTGTGCCATGTAAATTGTATTGCGGTCTAATTGCATCTACCGATTGTTAAATGGTAAAATATTTAATATTATCTTATATATAGAAAAATAATGCTTGGTTGTGGATTCGAATGGCTGCAAAACGGTGGAGATCTAATATGGTAAACAGGTTAGAATTACTATGAAATCATTTCCATAAATTAACAGTTTTCACATTTCGCGGTTAAAACTCGTCGGTTAGGGAACCTTGAGGAGGATTGATGCCCAGGTCTTTTATCTTGTAAAGCAACGTCTTATAGCTAATGTTGAGAATCTTCGTGGCCTTGCTACGATTCCAGCCGGTTTTGTTCAGTACATATGAAATGACCTCTCTCTCGACCCTCTCAAGGACCTTTTTGCGAATCTTTTTAAGGGACAGCGATTTTAAATCGGGGTTGTTCTCCAGGTCGAAATCCATGAGTTCGCTGTGAACCAAGGGTTTTATCGCAATCGGATCGGACACCTGCGTGATTCCCCCGACACCGGCCGGCTGCAGGAGCTCGTCAATACTCTCCTCACAATCTCCCAGAATCATTATCCGCTTGAGCACATTTTGGAGTTCCCTGACGTTGCCCGGCCAGTGGTAAGCCAGTAACTTTTTCATCATATTGCTGTCGGGTTTTTTGATTTCCTTATCTTTAAATTGCCAACTGTATTTATCGATGTAGTAGTCGATAAGATAAGGGATATCTTCAGGTCTTTCACGGAGTGGACTGACGTGGATTTTGATGGTGCTCAGCCGGTAATACAAATCGCCCCTGAATCTTCCATTTTTCATATCCTCTTCAAGGTCATGGTTCGTGGCCGCTATTACCCATGTATCCGTCTTCACATCTTTTTCAGATCCCAGAGGCGAAAAATGGCCGCCCTGAAGCACGTGCAGCACTTTGGACTGCAATGGAAGCGACATATCACCGATCTCATCCAGAAACAACACCCCGGCGTGGGCCAACTCGAACTTGCCCCGTCGTCTTCTCTGGGCGCCGGTAAATGCTCCCTGCTCATAGCCGAACAGTTCGCTTTCAAGCAAACCATCTGGCAGCGCGGCGCAGTTCACCTTTACAAATGGCTTGCCCATCCGGCTTGAACGTTCATACAGGTTTTGCACCACAAGCTCTTTGCCAACACCGGTCTCCCCGCTGACAAGCGTGTTAAGGCCGGTATCTGCCACCTGGTGAATCAGCTCTCTGATTCTCCCGATATTCTGGCTGACACCGACAATTTCCGGTCCCGTAAATTTACTCTCTTTATTAGGGTCGTTTCCCGACATATTCTCATCAATTTGCAACATTTTGCCTCCTTCCGATTTCCGAATTCAGCTGAGCCGTTTCTGAAACCTATGATTCCTTTACCATTTGTTTCGAAAGAAGGTTGGCAATGGATTGCTCAAGATAATCAAGGTCAAAGGGTTTCTCAAGCACCAGATCAGCGTTGGCCTCCAAGGCCAACGCTTCGGGCTGTTCACCGTATCCGGTGATGGCGACAACCGGAATTCCCGGGAATTGTTTTTTCAATATAGCAATTACGCCCACACCGCTCACATTAGGCATCACAAGATCGGTGATGACCAGATCGAATCCACCTTCCGCCGATTTGAGCAACTTCAATCCTTCCAAACCGTCTGCAGCAGTCGTAACTTCATATTTTTTTTGTTCTAAATACTTATGGATAGCCGTCAGAATTTCCTGGCTGTCGTCAATAACCAGCAATTTATAAGATCTGCACATGTGACGCGTCCTTCTGGATTTATTATAACTGTCAAAAACTTAATTCTTCGCTCGCTTGGTCAAATGAAAATTCAACCTGACACAGCCGTGAAGAAAATTATGGAAAACAGTCCATAATGCAGGGTATCTAGGTAATTCGGTGTATCCCAGATACCGTTTGTAAACATTATAACAAATGCATTTTAGATATTACAATCAGCCAAATGTCGTATTTTTTCGGGGTATTTAATCAGTACATTATACGTAAAATTTATTATTTTTTAAAGGGAAGGAACTTTTTTTCCTAGCACTTAATTATTATTTTTTGGCTCCCAACCTTAAAACTGCTCAAAATAATAGTGGTCAAGCATTACGGCGATTAAAAATTATCGCAATATTTCAGCGACTCCAGACCCCGTCATTTAGCTGGACATATGAGTGTGAACCTTTATATTGATTTCCCAACTCGCGAACGGATGGTTTCGCCCGGCAGGTGGGTCGCATTCGCCCGTTTGCCGGTGATTTCACCACGGTCGTTGGCCGGGTAATTCAAATGAGGCTCGGTTTTGTTGGCGGTAGAATTCAAAAATTCTTTGCGGCCCAAAGGGCGGCCTGGATGCGGTTGGGGACCCTGATTTTGTTGTAAATGTTGTAAAGGTGAGTCTTAACGGTATGGGGGCTGATGCAAAGATTTTCGGCAACCTCGTCATTCGAGGCACCGGCAGCGATCATGGCAAGAATTTGTTTCTCCCTGGGTGTCAGCAGCGCCTGGGCCTTCTTCTGCAGCCTGGGAGACGTTTTGGTTTCCATCAAACTCTGGGCAAGGGCATCCCGCGGATACCATAACTCACCTTTGTGCAATGCCTGAATACCTTTGATGAATATTGCCGGCGAATCGTTCTCGTATATGGTACCGCGGATGCCTAGTTTAATGGCTTCGTTTTCAATGCCGTTGTCGTTGGCGGCATTGAAAATAGCGATCGGGCACTTTACCGGCAGGGATTCGAAGGTTTTGCCGTACTCAATGTTCAAATCAGCACCGTCGTAGCCAAGGCAATCCCAGAGAATTAGCGGCAGAGAATCCTTGGGCGCACCGGAGATATATGAAAAGCTGTATTCCTGTTGACGCACGCACCGCAATCCTGTCGACCTTCCGATATAATATGTCAGCAGTTCATTCTGGAGCTTCAACGGGCCGACGACGATGATCTGTGGATCCATGTTAATGCTCACTTCCTGGCATTTGCTCTATATGCATAATATAATTGTGCACGAAATGCAAACCGTATTGCAAATTATTCCAAATTAATGGATTTCCTTCAGGCGTTCATATACCTCACCACCATATACCTATGGCATCACCATGTCCAGAGATTGAACAACGATAATTTAATCCTTATCGAGCCGACAAACTCGATTATGGCACTTTCCGGTTTTTCCGGGAATGAACGATATTTAAAAAAAAGTCGTATTGTGGTATAATTCCAGCATAATTGTATCGCCGGTTAGAGTAGAAGGGGATTCACCCTGCTTTCACGTTTTTGACGATCGCCAATGCAGCTACACCGATTGATAATGGAGGTGAAGCTTTAAATAAAAAGATAATTATTGCGCCGATGGTTATAACTGTGGCAAGGATATTATGCTTAGGTTTCGGATTGGGTAATTCTTGACAAATCGCATCGATTTTGAGTTAATTAAGATGGTTACCGGCCTTCCGACATTTTTTGAAGAGTTCACGGATTTTGGAGTGGCAACACTGTGATTTTAGTAAAATCACCATTTTAAGAAGACGCCTGTAATTCCATAGCTACCGCTACCGTATTCGTTCCAGGTTAAAAGGAACCGGCCGGATGATCCATGGTGTATTTGTTTGCCCTGGATCAGACCGTTGTTCTGATCGTGCACAACACCACGTTCAAAGACGGAATATAGTGGTAGCTTAGTTATTCCTGGACCAGGAAACTCCCTGCAACATGTTGCAGGGTAACGGAATTTATTTCGGTTTTGTTCCAGCATCCAACCCTCTAAGATGAGGTCTTGCAAGGGGTTTTCCCGTAACAGCTGCGGGGAATGAACAAGTTGAAATTCGGAGTAAGGTTTTGGCTAAACGGGACGAAATTTCTTCCACGGAAAAACTTCTAACGCTGATTCGCGATAAAAGCCGCAGCGAATTGGAAAATGCACAAGTCTCTTCAACCCCATCCTTCATTGGTCGTCTTAAAATCAGCCTCAAAAATGCCATTAAATTCAAAAGATCGATTTCGGTCGGCGTAGATATAGGCTATGACGATTTGAAACTGGTCAAAATGCGGAAACTTTCCCAGCGAAAATATGAGCTGGTTGATTACGCCAAGATAGCCTTCGGACCGGATATGTCACCGGATAATCCTGATTTTTCAAAATTTTTAAAGAACAGTCTCTCACGATTTTGCGGCTCCTCCAAAAATCTGCAGATTTGGGGCACTATATCTTCGGCACGGGTTGAGATACGCTGTTTGAGAATACCGAAAGTTTCCCAAAAACAGATCTCGAATGCCGTGTTATGGTCCCACAAAAAGGTTGCACCGTATAACGAGAAAGAGGCAATTTTTGACTTTGAAATATTGGGAGACAAAGTTGAAAACAATACTCCCAAACTGGAAATCGTGTCGCTTACCGCCCCCCAGCAGGAAATTCAGTATATAAAAAACCTTTTTTCCAAAAGCGGTCACCCTCTCAAAGGCATTTCCATTGTTCCATTCGCTGTCCAGAACCTTTTACGAACCGGCTGGATGCAGCCTAATGTCAAGACCGTTTCGAGCCTCTATATCGGAAGAGACTGGTCCCGTATCGATATATTTTCGGCCGGCAATCTGGTGCTTTCCCGCGGCATCAAAGCCGGTATCACAACGATGAATGAGGCAGTGCGCGAGGAAATCGTCGAAACGGGGAATCGAGGCACCATAGAGTTCCGACCGGAAATTGTTGAATCTCCCGAAGATGAAACGCAGCAGGATGCCACTCAACGACCTAATATCGATACTCGCAAAGCCCAGCAGATATTCTTAGAATTGGTCCATGACGTTTCTCACCGGGCCGAGGCGGCCAGTGAACTGCAGCCAGAGGAAGAAGAAGTCTTCAAAATGATCCTGCCGGCGCTCGAGAGGCTTGTCAGGCAGGTGGAGCGTACGTTCGAACATTATGCCTCAAATTTCTATAATGAACGCGTTGAAAAGATTTATATCTCCAGCGGCATTCGGCCTCATAGCCGACTTATAGACTATATCGGCGATCAACTGGATCTTCCCCGCGAAACGTTCGACCCCTTTTCCACGGATACCCAGTTTTTAGGGAAAGTTTCCGAACCTGCTTCGGATGCCGAAAGGGGATCTTATGCCCCGGCCATGGGTATGGCTCTTTCGGACAATTCCCATACGCCCAATTTCCTGTTTACATTCAAGGAAAAAGCCAAGGTCGCCAAGAGTCGGCTCCTGAACAAGGCGATAACGATCTGCTTTTATATTCTGGCGGCGGGTTGTTTCGGGTTTTATTACTTTCAGGGGCTTGCTCTCGACAAGAAAAATAACGATGTAACGCATCTTAAGAACGAGTTGAATGCCTTTAAAACCCGTGTCGACCAGGAATTAATCATCAATTTGGTAGAAAAAACAAAGAAGAAAAATGAAGAGTTCAGAGAATTCAGCAGAAAATACCTGGGCATTGTCGTACTGTCGGAAATTTCCAATTTGACGCCATCCAACATCCGCCTGATCAGCATCTCGGCACAACTCAGTGGCAATCCGCTGGAGGAAGATGCCGATCTGCAGAAAAACCTGAGCCTTGAGGGTATAATTTTAGGTAATCGGATGGTGATGGAAACAGCATTGGCCGGCTATTTAATCAAGTTGAGCGATTCACCCCTGTTTGAAGGGCCGGTCATAAAATCAAAGGAGATGGGATTTTTCTATGACAGGGAAGTCCTGCGGTTTGTGGCCCAACTGCAGTTAGAGTAAATACACAGAATTAGGGAAATTTGTCCCAGATTGCTTGAATACTGGAGTAGAGGTAAAAGTTCAGCCACATAAACACGAAGGCCCAAAGCCCGCGCAAAGGGCTTGGTTTGTATTTATTGGTGTATTAATATATGGCTAAAGTGAATATACCATCGCTGCCGACGAAAAGTCTCTCCTATTTCATCATGCTTGGGGGGGGCATTATTCTGTTCGTGCTGCTGGCCATAATTCCGGTTCAAAAAGAATCGGAAGCTCTCGATTTTGAGATCGAAAATATCAACAATCGGATTAAGGAGCAAAAAATTCTGACCCCGGTGTTTGAAAATCTATTGAAAAAAGCGCAAATGAAACCGCCCGAAGGTCTCAATTTCGTACCGAAGCAAAAACTGAAAAAAGGTGATACCGAGGAAGTCGCCGTAACCTTTAGGAGCATGGCAAATGAGAGCCAACTGATGCTGGTCGATTTCTCCCCAGCCTTGGATACATTGATCAAAAGAACCGGTTTCTTAAAGGTCGACATTGTTCTGAACGGTGAGTTTATCAAGCTGCACCCGTTTTTACTCCAGCTCTGCCAGTTGCCGTACATGGAACAAATTGAGCATGTCAGCATACAATCTGTCAGAGAAACGAAAGAAATCAAACTGCGGGTCTGGTTGGCGCATGAATGACATCGGTGTCAGGATACATTGACAATGATTGGTAAGTGACTTAAATATCAATTAGCTTAATAAACGATTGGTGTTAAAGTATATACGGATACTTAGATACTTAAATGGTATTCTGCATCTATGCGTTTCAGATGAAATATATCTGCAAACAGAGATAACATATGTCCAAACGGGAAAAAATCATCCTCATTATCATGGCGTTAACCGTGGTATACGGTTTCTATGCCTTGTTCCTTGAGACTTCGACATCCCCAATAAATATATCCTCATCCGAAAGCAAGCTGGACGCATTTAACAAGTTCATCAACAATGTCGCGGCCATGACCAAAGACGGCCTATCGGATATCGACTCTTATATCATTGAACACATACCGGCCAAGTGGACAAAGGATCCGCTTTTGAAAACTAAAAATGAGTTCAAATTTGATGAAGCCGGACGGGTGGCAGAAGAAGCATCCGCGCAAAAACTTGGGATCACCTATTCCGGCTTTTTACAGATGGACAACAAAAGCCTGGCGATCATTAACGGTATGGAATATGAAACCGGTGAAAGGCTCCGCCAAAGTGGTTACGTTGTTGGCGCGATTTACCCCACGCGGGTCATTATTTTAACGCGCGGCGGCAAACAACGAATCTCGATTCAGCTGCGAGATACACAATAAAAGAGCTGGATTCCATGCAAGAATTCAATCCTGAGCGCAATTTCCCGTTCCTGACCGGTTGTATCCTGCTTGTAACGCTGGTTGTCGGATGCTCTGGCAGCCAAGAAGAGTCGGCGGGAAATCAATTTTTTGAGCAATGGAAGGCCAGGGTTGAAGAGTCAAAAGCCTATTCACCGCCCCCTAAAAAGCACCTGCATGAGCCCCTGCAGATAGAGCAGCCACCGGGAGCACTCACGACTGACGCCCTAAAACCGGAAGAAAAGCAACTGCCTTCCCGTATAATTACAATGAAAATAAGTGACATCGATGTGGCCGTACTCCTGCGTGCTCTGGCCAGAGTTGCCAATCAAAACATCATACTCAACGAGAAGGTAACAGGTAAAATCAATATCAATATTACCCAAGCTCCGTGGGATCAGGTTTTTTTGGGACTGTTGCGCACTCACGGCCTTACCTATGCCTGGGAAGGCGACATCATCCGCATTATGACGATAGAAGACATGGAAACAGAACTAAAGCGGGAATCCCAAAAAAGAGAGCTCGTCAAAGCTGAACCCTTAGTGACCCGCATTATCAAGGTCCATTATGCCGAAGCCGGCAAGTTGCGCAACAACCTTGAAAAATTTCTCTCTCAAACCAGGGAAGGACAGCCACTGGGTACAGTGCTGGTAGATGACTACACAAACTCACTGATTATTCAGGCAATCCCAAGCGACCTGCTCCGGATTGTGGATATCGTTGACCAACTGGACCGTCCGATTTCTCAAATACTGATCGAAGCCCATATCGTGGAAACAACCAACGATACCGCCCGGGCACTCGGTGTGCAATGGGGCGGACTCCTTCACGGTACTTCCAACGGTAAAAACTACTGGTTGGGACCCAACGGAGTCCAGTTCCAAGATGACTTTCTGTTCGATGAGGAAACCGGTGCCCCCATCGAATATTTGTGGCCGATTGGCAACGTTTCCAATTTTCCGGTGGACCTGAAAGACGACATCGGCTTGTCCCTCGGGTTTATGTTTCAAAATATCGGCAACAACCTGCTCGCCTTCCAACTGCAGGCACTTCAAAAAGAGGGGCGGTTAAATATTCTATCGAGCCCGTCGATCACCACCTTGGAAAATCAGATTGCACTGATTGAGAGCGGCAGCCGCATACCCATTCAAACGGTCGAAAACGGCGAGGTGAATATCGAATACGTCCAGGCGACACTCAGACTGGAAGTAACGCCGAATACCATCGATGATCAGACTCTGAAACTAAAAATCCTGACCAATAAGGACGAACCGGATTTTAGCGCCACCGTCGCCGGTAACCCCACAATCATCACGAAAAAAGCCGAAACCAATGTTATCCTGTTCAACGGACAGACAACGGTCATCGGGGGGTTGAGCAAAGAGACAACAAGCAATGCTCAAGCCGGAATTCCTTATTTAAAGGACGTACCGGGTTTGGGCTGGCTTTTCGGCAGCAAATCCCGCGCCAATGATATGGATGAACTGCTGATTTTCATAACCCCATATATTCTGGAAGAAAGGCCGGATAAAAGCCCCGCTCCCGAAAAACCCGCCCAGTAAAGATTCGCCTGATTAAGGATGCGCACATGTGGCTTTATTTTTTAGGTTTGCCGGATGCTGTTTTAATTTTTTTATTTTGATTAACTCCTATCGGGTATAGGCGCCCGACGAACCAACAGTGAGTTTTTGGAATGGATTATTTCAGGATACTCAAACTAAACAAAGAACCTTTTTCCAACTCTCCGGATCCGGATTTTTTCTACGGCTCCCACCAGCATCTAGAATGCTTACAAAAACTGGAACTTGCCCTTCGACTCCGCCGTGGTCTCAATGTAATCATCGGTGATGTCGGTACCGGGAAAACAACACTTTGCCGCCAAGTCATCCGCCGATTCTCCGACGATGAGAATTTTGAAACACATCTCATCCTTGATCCCGATTTCACGAACACAACAGAATTTTTATCTACTGTTGCCACAATATTCACGGGGAATAAACCGGCGAAGGACACCAACGATTGGCAATTAAAGGAACTGATAAAACAGTACCTTTTTCAACGGGGCGTGGATGAATCAAAAACGGTCATTTTGATTATAGATGAGGGCCAAAAACTGCCGATTTACTGCCTGGAGTTATTGCGCGAGTTTTTAAACTACGAAACCAACGCATATAAACTGCTTCAGATCGCTATTTTTGCTCAAAATGAATTTGAAAATATAATTGCAGATTATGCCAATTTCACAGACCGGATAAATTTGTATCATTATTTAGAACCGATGAGTTTTCGCGACACCCGGGCTATGATTCATTTTCGCCTGGAAAAATCGAGCAACAGCTTTAAGATATACAACTTCTTCAGCTTTCCGGCATTGATGGCCATATATCGGGCCACCGGCGGTTATCCGCGCAAGATAATTAATTTGTGCCATCGCTGTATCCTGACGATGATCATCCAGAATCGGTCGATGGTTGATCTGTTTATGGCACGAACATGCATCTGGCGAGTTTTTCCGAATCGGGTCAAGCGCGGTAAAAAAATCGCGCTGGCCGCCGCTGTCCTCATCGTTTTTCTGGCCGTGGGGCTGTCGGTCGGGACGATACCGCAGTTAAAGTTACCAGCAGCATTTAGATTCACGACGTCCAAGTCAAAAGTCGCGGACCTGCTCACTCA